>Ga0172379_10000477_pt1 | contig 100141 bp, 155 predicted proteins | sample GrowelOW334metaG_FD_119756 | JGI IMG/M metagenome (GOLD analysis project Ga0172379, IMG submission 119756) | Groundwater microbial communities from an aquifer near a municipal landfill in Southern Ontario, Canada - Groundwater well OW334 metaG | ecosystem: Environmental > Aquatic > Deep...
CATACGCACATCCGGGCCGGGTCGATGTACTGCGTAGTCATGCTCACTCTCTCGCAAACAGGTGGCACTGGATGAACGCGAACTCAGCCGGAGCACACTCGGCGATGCGATTGAGCCACACGTTCACGTCCGCGTCGTTGTCCGTCAGTCGCCGGATCTTGTCTCCGAGGACGCGCTCGAGCGTCCAGTAGGGCGCCAGGCTCGCGCCCTGACTCTCGTGGTGTCGGAAGCCGGCGGCTTGCACGGTGTCGATGAGCTCCTGGAACCCAAACTCGTGGATGTGGTCGTAGGAGCAGTACGGAGGCTCACCGAGCCCGAGCTTGCGCGACATGCGGCAGTGTAGACTGTCCCGATTCGGTGTCGTGAGAACGAACGACCCTCCTGGCGCCATTGCCTTGTGGATGGCCGAGAGCCCGCTGGGCACATCGGTCCAATGCTCGATGCTTTCCTGGGCTACCACGAGCTTGAAGGGCTCCTCGTCTCCGAGCTCGAACCTCTCGATCGGGCAGCACCGGTAGTCCACTTCTGGATACTTCGCCTTGGCCTTCTTGACCGCTTCCTCGCTGATCTCGATGCCGACGATGTTCTGGTGCGGCCAGAAGCCGGCGATGCCTCCTTCGCCGCTTCCGACGTCGAGGGTTCTCGTGTCGAGATACGGTCTGCCGAGCATTCCGTCGCGGACCATTCTGCCCCGGCTCGCCAAGCTCAGCGTCGCCTTGCGGATGGCTTCACCGCGCAGCAGGTCGAACGGTAGGCTCGTCTTGTACGCCGAGCCGTCCGCGTACGCCTTGTCCATCTGCGCCTTGACCTCTTCGATCGTCTTAGGCATTGCGATACTCCTCAGCCGGCGTGAACTCGATGCCGTCCTCGTAGCTGTTGACGATGCGAAGGCAACGCTCGAGCATTGCTTGGCCGACAGTGCTCTCCTTGTAGGGAGTCACGTCGATGGGAACGCGTGGTTCGTTGTTGAGCTCCATGTCGACGGCGGTCCGGAGGGACGTCATAAAGTCCCCGACGCCGTGTCCCGACCACCTGGCTCCTCGCCAGCCGTAGCCTGGATGAGCAGGAGCCGTGCGCCAAAGACCACGGAGGTCAACGTCACTCGACGTGCAGAAGTCCTCGGCGCCGCCGTGACCCATGACGACCAGGCGAAGCCCGATGATCTTCGCGTCGAGAGCCGGCATGTCGAACCCTTCGGCTCGGCCCGAGCTGACGTAGATGTGACTCTCGGCGAGGAACCGGACCATTGCTTCGCGCGGGAGGAATTGCTTGAAGAGGCGAATCCTCGTGCCGACGTTCTCCATGGTCCAGCCGTTGCGCTTGACGGCGTCATTCGCGAGCCAGGTCTCGATCGACTCCTGGGGGCAGGAGGGGTAGTCCTTCCACGCAAGATCGAAGTCCGAGTACTTGATGACCAACTCGACGTTGGCTGTCGTGGTGAACAATTGCAGGAAGGCCCCGATGAGCTCGTGCTGCGCCTTGCGGGGCTCCCACTTGCCGATGTTGATCAGACGAACCACTCCCTTGGGGGGTCTGCGCGGCGTAGTCCACACCGGATCCCCTTCCGGAATCGGATGCGGCATCACGACGACCTTGTCCTCGGGCACCCCCGACTCGATGAGGACCCGACGGTTCCTCTTGCACGGCACCCATACCTCCGCGAGGCACGCGAGCGCGAACGCGACTTGCCTGGTCTCCTCGTCGGGCTCGGAGCGTTCGAAGACGGTGAAGAGAATCGTGGTCGCGTTGACCCGTCGGACGAACGCTGGGTCGAGGCTTCCCAACTTGGGAGGGTACACGATCCCCATGATCGTCTCCGGGGAGAAGATCCGGTGCTCGATCGCGAGCAGGGGCTGCTTGAACTCGCACGACGTCAGGCGCCCAACGTCGCGTTTTACCGAGGGTGCCAGCCTCGAATGGTCGGCGAAGCTCACGCAGATCTTGCCGTCCTCGTCGATGTACTCCATGCGATGGTTGACCGAGGTGAGCCACACCGGCATCCCGGTCTTTGCGAGGGCTCGAGCATGCCGGCGCACCGAGGTCTGCACACCGTACCACTCCGTCTCCCAGGGGCCGCGGTAGACGATGCCGTAGGGGTACTCGGCGTCGTGGCCAGGACACGTCTCGACGGAGCCAGTCTCCACGATATGGCGCATGCCCATGACTTCGGACTTGGGATCGTCTGCCGTCGCCGGATCGATTGCGAACTTGGGGTCCATCAATAAACCCTTCGGAGCACGTTGTTGTCGATCCGGTACTTCACCCCACCGCAAGCGACGTGGGGGCAGCGCAGGATGTCGGTGTCCTTGATCACGCCTCCCTTGACGTAGACGACCCTCTTCTTCTTGCCCGTGAAGAAGTCGGTGTCTTCGTACGTGTCCGGCTGACCTGCGTCGCTCGTATCGAGGTGCCACTTGCGTTGGCTGTACGCGATACGAATTTGCGACTCGCCCTGCGGTGCTCCGTGCTTGTAGCACTCCGGGCACGTCATGATGAATAGCTGGTCCCCGGTGAGGTCGTCGTTGGTCAACTCGCAGAGAATCTCCATGTCCCCGTAGCGCAGGATGATGCGCGGGGCGTGCATGTCGGTGAGCATGGAGTTATACATCTGCGCCCCGCCCTGCTCGATCGGAACGGACGCCATCTTGCGCTGCGCATCGAGCTCCCTGCGGCGCTTCTCGGCGTCAGCCTTGCGCTGGGCGACTTCCTTGTCGTGCGCGGACGAGCGTGTACCTCCGGCAACCCACGCTGCCGCGAGGCTGTAGTTGGGGCTCGCCTTGGATTCGGGAGCGTCGGGGACGGTGGGTTGTTCCGGCCGGGTTTCGACGGGCTCGGTCTTCTTGGGGTCGTCGCTCATGCGACAGGACATGCCCCAACTGGCGGGTCAGGTCAACCTAAACCCATTCGTACCCGAGCACGGTCATCATCGAGGAGGCGAGACCCATTGAGGCTTCGTCGTCCTGCCTAGCCAAGGCCGCGATCCACTTGTGGAGGGCCGCGACGGTCTCGACTTCGAAGCGGGTCTTGTGGCCGGCGGGCCGGAAGTTGACTCCGGCGACGGCTGCGTTCTCGGCGGCATCGACGTCGTCTCCGACGAGCTCGCCGTAGAACACGTACCCCTTGGGGTCGCCGTCCTTGACGCTCTGCCGCTCTCCGGTCGTGTGGTCGTAGTAATCGCGAAGGTGCTTGCGAAACTCCGCCAGGGGAGGCATCACGCCCCAAGTCATGGAGTGGGGGTCGTTGCCGTGGTTGCGCTTGGTCCTTCGCGTTCCCCGCCCATGGGCCATCTGCGCGACGTACCTGCCGTCTGCCAGCCTGAAGACGTGAACCTCGGCCCCGTCGATCCGTCTGCCTCCGACGATGAATCCCTTGTGGGCCTCCTCAGGCGAAAGCAATTCCTGCTCCCAGTCGTCGTCCGAGGCTTGCTTCCAGTACTTCTTCGCCGTGGTGAGGACGTACGCGTACCCCGGTTCCAGTTGGTAGGTCTTGGCAGGCATATCTACTTTCCCTTCTTGACGAGCAGCGCCATGACGCCGGCAAGGGTCGCGACGCTCACGAGCGCGAACGCGATACCGACCTTCTTGTACGGCTCGATCATCGTGTTGACCTTGCGCTCGACGTTGGGCCAAGCCGCGTTCACACCCTGGTCGATCCCCGACTTGACCGCGGACGACACCGTGGTCTGGACCCGCGGCATGTAGCGGTTGAAGACCCGGTCCATCGCGGGCTCCATCTGCGTCACGATCGGGTCGATGATCGAGTTGACGTTGAGGTTGCCGATGCCTGGAATATCGAGCCCGAGGGCTCCCAGCCCAGGCACGGTCTGCTCGCGCCACAGGACGCCGGCCTCCCGCGTCGCCGGCACCGTGGGGAAGTACGCCCCCATGTCTCCTCCAGCGATGTGCTTGCCGTCTGGGATGGCATCCCAACTGTACTGCGGCTGGTTGTTGATGGGCGACGCCGTGTGCGGAACGAACGCGTGCGCCCGCGTGCGAGCTCGGATTCGGAAGTAACTCATGTGATACCTCGGGATGCCGATATTGTATCCCAAGCCGCCTGAATCTGCTTGAATCTGGTCGACGCGTTCGCCTTCGCGGTCTCGCTCTTCTTTCGATCGGGGTGATGCTTGAAGACCAGCTCGCGATACGCCTTGCGGATCTCCTCGTTCGTCGCGTCCTCGTCGACATGCAGGGTCCGGTACGCGTCCTTGACCGTCGAATCCGAGGGCATCGGTGACGGGTCAGGTTCAGCCTGGAACGCTTGAGCGTGGGTTCGAGCGACAGCGAAGCACGGAGCACACAGAAGGTCCGCGTCTGCCGAAATCATCGCGTGGCTCAAGCACACGGGGCGCCCGCAGCACGAGCACGGTCCAACCGCGACCGCGGTACACGAGGCAGACCTGGACACAACCTGGCAAGCTCGAGCGACGTGGGGCGGATACCACTTGTCGAACGCCCGGACTTGTACCCGCTCCACCCAGTTGAGCATCAGGTGTAGCCGGTCCTGGGCCTGCTCGTCGAGCATGGTCCGGACCCAGCCGCCTACTCGAGCGCCGGCTGCCTGGTTTCCTGCGACAGCCCCACGGAGCGTGTTGAACAGGTCTTCGAAACTTGACAAGATCTACCTCCCGAATCGCTTGACCTTGGTGATCCACGAATCGGGAGCGTATCGCATCGTGATCAGTGCGCCAACGCCGAAAAAAATCACGGCGACGACGGGGGCGGGTACACCTCGAGTTGTGACCGTCCGGATTTCGTCAGCGGTCATTCCGAGGGCGTGCCCGGCAATTCGGCCCGCTGACGCAGCGGTATTCTTGATGGTCGCCGCCGCCTCTTGCGGGTCCTGGGCTGCGAACTGGATGACCTCGCCGATCATTTCTTGGCCCCTCCGAAAAGAAGCTTCGCCAAGAAGTACACGCCCACCGCGCTTCCGAGAATGACGACGGCGGGCATGGCTTTGGAGTTAGTGAATCGCTGAAGGGGGGTCTCTGTGATGCTCACCGAGTCGGGCGAGTCGGTTCCCTTGAGCGCTACGAGACAATCATTGCACGCCATGTTATCTCCAGATGAAGTATCCTAGCACCGCGGCAACGCCGACGATGGCGAAGTTCTTGAGCCGGGCGACGGGGTCTGGTGGGAGAGGTTGAGGAAGCGGCGGCGCCGGCATGTCGTCGCGCACGTCCGGAGGGCTGCCTGGCACCGTTGTTCCGGGTGACGGCGGGCGTCCGACGGGGGGCTTTCCGGTAATGCTCATCGCTTCCCTGCGAATTTGCGGTACACGAGATACCCGGCAGCGGCGCAAGCCGCCATGATGAGCAGGTTCTGCTGCCCCGACGCTTGCTCACCCGGCGCCTTGGGCGTGCCGGGGCCGACAGGATTGGGCCCAATTGGCTGTGGCTGCGGAGTCACGAGCGACGTAGACCACTTCATGGGCACGAGCTCGGCGGGATAGTCCGAGAGCCCGTACGCGAGGCCCATACCGAAGCTCCCGCTCTTGACCCGAACCTCGTACTCGTTGAGCTTCTGGGGCTCCTTGCCATTTGCTCCGAAGAGAAGCGGCGTCTGCGTCCCCCAGACCTCGAGAGCCGAATAGGTCTGCCCCTCGGCAGCTCGCGTTCCGATCGCGGCGAGCAAGTATGCGTTCGGCGCGTACCCACCGGCCCATGATGCGAGACCAGCAGCCACTGCGGCAGTCAGGTCGTCAGCGTCGAGGTAGAAGAATTCGCCTACACGGATGCGAACGACGACGTCGCAGATCCAAGACCTGTCGCTCGACGTGACGTCGTCCCCTGTCTGTGGCGTCAGAACGATCCCGCTGGGGATGGGGAGTAGGGTAACGCCCAAAACCTCGTACTGGCTGGAGTCAACCCCAGGAACTGCCGCCATCGCACCGAGCACCGTAATGTGCTGGCCTTGCGGTGTGTCGTGTGGAGCTCCTCCGATCAAGGCGAAGCGGTAGACGAAGATCTCGCCTTGCGAAAACCGAAGAGCCCCGACTGTAACACCAGTCCACGGAGCCTCGTCGGCGAGCCTGTTGATTTGCGTAGGGGTGTAGTCCATAGAGAAAACCCGCTGATGTTCGGAGCCAAGGCTGCCCCTCTCGTTCATTTCGTCCCGAGAGAGATTGAATCCGATTGTACCAGCGGGCCTTCAGGAGGAGAAGAATCCGAGTCGGGGTCAACGACAGGGACGCTACTTGCCGACATTCTGGATGTCTGCGAGCATCCTGTCAAGAGAAGACGCCGGGCCCAGATACCCAACGATCCGTCCCTCGATCAGCGAGATGGGGATGCCGACGGGACGGTAGATGACGACGCGCATGAGCACTTGCTCGCCGTCTCGGACTGGGAACACGGCAGGCGTGCCTCGGTCGCCGTGTCGCCACATCCTGGGCGGCAGAAGAGCCGTGCCGAAGCCAGCGGCTGCGCCATAAGCCGTTGCTCGCTTCAACGCGAAGTCTGCCGCGGTAGCGACACCCTTCTGCTTGAACTGCGTACGCTGGAACGTCGATGGCACCGGCTCGATCTGGAACTGCGTCACGCCGGGCATCTTGCCGTTCACGTAGAAGTTGTACGCGACCTGACCTCGAAGCTGTTTCTCGCCGAGCGGCTCGGAGCCGTGTGCGACGATGCTCGAGGGCACGTACGCCTCGAAGCTGTAGTCGGTGATGAGCAGGATTTGGTTCTTCCCAACAGTGTAGGAACCAACCTCGGCCTGCGTCGGGTTCGACTGTGACCGCTCCGGTGCGAACCACGCCTCGTTGGGCTCGCAGGAGAACGTCGTCTCGAAAACCTGGACCTCGGGGCTCTGCGCGATGCCCGCGAGGGTGCCGCCCGGCAATACGACTGGAGAGCGCTCTTGTACGGGCTGGCCTCGTTGAAAGGGAACCTGCACGTTGGTGTGACCCATGACGCTCTCCTTACGCCGTCGCTCCGGCCGGCGCCACGATGCGGTAACCGAGGAAGCCGACGTACAGAATGCCGTCAGGGCGGCGCGTAATCGCGTCGTCCGTGCCCGCCTGAACTGCCGCGACAGTGCCGATGCCTTCATGGCCATCGTACTGCCCATCGAGGTAGGGCAATGCACCAACCACGTTCTGGATGTTGCCAGCAGCGGGGTTGTTCGTGTGATTGGCCTGCACGCTGATGTCGATGGTCGTTGCGGGTCGGAACACGTCGGGAACCGGGAGCTTCAGGATGCTCTCGAAGCCAGGCGCCCACAGGGGCGTCGGGACGGGGTTGTTCTGCCGGCGGTAGTCGGAGTCGCGGACAACGACTTCCACGGTTCCGTCGAACTGCATCGTACGGAAGCCGGAGCGGTTCGTGATGGAGTCGACTTGCATGAGACCCGTTCCGGGGGCCGCGACGCCAACGGGTTCGTTCCATCCGCCCTGCGCGTCGAGGAGGTCGCACGCGGAGTGAATCGGGCGATAGCGACCGTTCGACCGACCGTTGAAGGTCGCAGTCTCGTTGCCTTCGCTGGTGACCTGGAAGACGTACGAGGACAGGAAGATCGCGTATCGGTGCGTCGCGACGAAGTAGCCGTCTGGCGTGACGTACAGGGCTTGCTCGTAGGGACCCGAGGAGTCGGCCGCGATCGGAATCGATGCGACCATGTCGAAGTAGACGCGACGACCCGGAATGTCATCGACGTACTTCATCCCAGCTCGAGAGCCGGGCATGTTGAGAGCCATCTGGCTCTTGACGGTTTGCTGGATGAGTTGTCGGATCGCATCGACGTCTGATTGCGTCTTGCGAGCCATTGCTGCGGCGGCGTTCGCCTGTTGGGCGGCGCCTCGAATCACATCTTCCCACGTAGCCATATGAGACTCCTTTCAAGGAGACGCCCCGAGAGGCGGAGGCGGATTCCCCCGCCCACACGGGGCGACACATTGGCGAGACACAGGCGGGTCGAGGTCCAGACTAGCCGGACCGTCGAGGTCTATTGCACGTCGCGGCTCAGAAGGCCGTCGATTGTGCAGGTGACGTTCTTCCACATCGCATCCACCGCATTCAAATTGTCGATTACCGACAACATGTCGCGGCCACCGAACGTGGTCCCGAACGCTTGCTGCGCGCCGGCATTCGGCAGAGCCACGCAGGACGCGGCCACGCGAATGAGCTGGCGAGGCGTGATGGTGATCGCGCGGGCGACCCGGAGAATGCTCTCGTGTGACGGCGTGCCGTTGTTGCCGAGCATCAGGTCGGTCGCTCCACCGACGTCGCCGTAGAGCCCGCCGCCGTTCGGCAGGTAGTGAGTCGGAACGCTCTTGAGCGAATCCTTCTCGCCGGCACCGATCGTCCAGAAGATGGATTCTGAGGCCTGGTGGTAGAGGCGGTAGATGTCGTAGACATCCGCCGGAGCGTTCGGGAACGCAGCCTGGCCGGCGGCATTCGGGAAGGCCCAACCGTCGCCAGTGACCAGTCCACCGATGTCGCCGTTCACGGAGGCGCCGTCCGCATCGAGCACGCGCGTGCGAGGCGCGTAGAACCAGATGTAGACGCGAGCCGCGAGCAGGATGAACGAGGAGTCGTTCGGGAGCTGCGCGCCGCTCTTGAGGTTGGAGAGACCCTCGTTCCGACCCGTGGTCAAGAACAGGTCGTTCTGGCTCTGCACGCCACCGGGCGCCATGCCGGCGGTACGGATGAGCGCATCCCGCCAAGGTTGATGAACGCGTTCGCGGAGGTTCAGAATCTTACTCATGACTTCGTTGCCTTTCTCGTCGAGTACCGTTGGTGAAGGGGCCTGGTTCCCCTGCGCTCGACAAACTCACACTCAGCCGAAGATACCTGCCGTGTCGAAGATGCCCGACTCGGTGTTCGTGGATCGTTGTCCCGCGGGCAATGCGCGCTCGTGGGGGATGTACGTGGAGCGGTCCGCGGGCCCGACGCCTGCCGCCGCTTCCATGAAGTTGAACGCCGCGTCCATGTTCGAGTTGGGGCTCAGCCCCTCATCGACGTTGCCGGCGCCCGAACCGCTGAATTGCTCGTTGAACTCGTAGGCTCCGGTGTCGCCCTGCACGTCGATCTTCGACATGGCGAACTGGCCCTCGGCGCCCGAGACCGCGAACATGTCCTGGCTAAAGTACTCGCCGAGTTGCGGCGTCGAGTAGTACTCACCAGCAGCGCCCTGCAGGAAGGGGTCGCCTCCCGCGGATGCCTGCAAGAAGGGATCGCGGCCCGCGGCAGCCTGGAAGTACTCGCCGAGCGAGTAGCGCGGGAGCAGCGACTGCGACGGAACGCCGGAGAAGCCGGTGTAGTCGGCGAAGCTCGGGACGAACTCCTTGACTGCGATCCCGAAGGTCGAAAGGCCCATGCCGAGCGAAGCGTTGAAGCTGTACTTCGGCAGGAACTTGTGCGTCGCGTACACGCCGCCAGCAGCGACGAGGACGGCACCGATGACGCGGGCGAAACCGGCCGGCAGGAACGACTCGAGGAGCTTCGCCACGAGCTGGGTTCCGACACGGTGGACCGCGTAGCCGCCGGCACCAGTGAGCACCGGAGTCACGAGAGCGGTCATCTTGCGCGTCAGGCTGCCCGTGGGCATCGTGCCCGCGTTGCGGCGGTAGCTCTTGCGAGCCTTGCGACCACGACGGCGACGATTCGTCCGCATGATGTCGGACACGGACAGGACCCGGCGCTTCGTCTTCGTTGTCTTGCGAGTACGCGTCTTCGTTCCGGTGGACTTCTTGGCCTTGCGGGTCTTGCGCGTCTTCTTGGTCGTGCCGGAGCGATGCTTGATCTTGCCCCGACCCCACTTCGCGCCAGTGGACAGTGAGCGGTACTTCTTCTGGATGCCTGCACCGATCTTCGCGCGACGGCTGGCACTCATCTTCTTCTTCGTCGAACCGCTCTTCTTGGCGACCTTCGACGGCTTGCGCTTCGCCGGGCCGCGCTTCGCAGCAGTCTTCTTGGCTTTCTTCGCCGTGCCGGGCTTGTAACCCTTGCGCTTGACACGACCCGCCTTCACATCGGCCCAGTACTTCTTGACGCCAGCCACGGCGCGCCGCTTGCGACTCGCCTTGGTGACCTTCTTCTTCGCCTTTGCCATCTTGCTTGCTCCCGTTGAGGTCCTCTTGCTCGCCTTCCTGGAGGCGGCGACAGCTTTCTTCGCGGACGTTTCCGCCTTCTTCGCAGCCGCAGTCGCCTTCTTGGCTGCCTTCGCGGCGGCGATCCGGGCCTTGACGCTCGCGGTCATTGCCTTCTTCGGCGCCTTGCCGAATGCCGCTTGCATGCGGCGCTCGGCCTCTCGCACGTTGGACGGCGTCACCCGCTTACGAAAGGTCCCCACGCCGCGAACGGGCATAGGCTTGATCGGCACGTACGGGTCCAAGCCCCCTTCGTTGTAGAAGCGCGGGAGCGAACCCCTGCGAGCCCCGCCGACTCCCCTGGCAGTCCCGGCGTTTCGCCGAACCTTCGAACCTTTCACCCGCCGGAAAAACAGTGGCATGGATCCTCCAGATTTGCGTGCGCGGTACGCGCCTCGGCGGTTGCTCACGCCCATGATCGCGGTGACGCCTGGGTTGGACCGAACACGAGCCCCGGACGGGATGCGATATCCCATCAGGTCTTTCTTCGTGATTCGAATAACTCGTCCGGTTGCCAAGGTCACACCTGTCCGCGTGAAGCAGAGCGGGTCGCCAGCCTTGGCAGTACGACGCGTTGCTAGTGTATTGCCGATGATCTACGGGAGTACATGTCGTGTCAAAAATTCGGTCGGCCCCTAGGTCACGACGAAAGTTCTTGACCATCGGTAGAAGTAGCGATATAGCAATACTATGCGAAAGAAGAACAAGGCACGACGGTCGATCCTGATTACATTCCTCGTGAATACAGCCGAGAAAGCTGTACTTGTGTCGCTCGAGCGCAAGACCGAGGAAGCTCGATCCGTGCTGCTTCGACGGCTGATCAATGAGGAGGCGGCGCGTGTTCTCCCTATCACCGGGGTGTGAAGTTCGCGGCTTTATGATTCGTCTGTACCCTACGTCGGAGCAGGAAGAGTCGCTTTTGATCCTCGAAGACGACCTGCGATCGTGCTGGAATTGGCTATGCAAGCAAACCGAAGAGGTTCTCGACGCGACTCGAGTATGGGCGGTACGTGAGAGACTGGTCCCAGACCCTGGGTGTCGCAACCGACGCGGCTTGCCGTGTTTCCCGCAGTGCGACTTTGACGGCATGACCTCAGACGAAGCTAAGGCTGCAAAGGAGCGCAGATCGGAGCTCGTCAAGGCGTGGCACGAGGCACTGTACGCCGCGACGAAGGACACGATCCAGTGGCGTCCCCCGGTGTGGGAGCAAGCTAAGCTGTACGGGCACAAGTACGACTACCAACTCTTCGCGTCGGACTCGTTTCGACACCACGAGACGGTGAAACCGTGCGCTCACATGTACCAAGCGCTGACCAAGAACTTCTACACGAAGAGTGCCGGAACGAAGCGGAAGAAGCCTCGCAAGCGGTGGGAGGCGATGCCGCTGCAAGTCCGCAGCGGGACGTGCTTGGAGATTGGTGGCGTGGTTCCGGCGTGCTCCGGCGCGGAAGTCCGGCCGCAGACGTTCGGCACGAGGCGCGGGACACCGTTCTACAATACACTGGTGAAGATCAACGGGCTCAAGATCCTTGGGCGCCTACCGGGGCGTTTGCCAGCAGGACGCGTGCTCGATGGCATCGCCGTGACTCGCCAGGCGGATGGCTGGTGGGCGAGCGTGAAGGTCGAGGTCCCCGTACGCGCTCTACCAGAGCCGGCGCCAAGCAAGGTGGTGGGGATAGACGTCGGACTGAAGTACGCCATCGCAGCCTTTGACGACGGTACGCTGGTACGCAATGCCCGCGAGGCGTCGTTCACCAACATGATCGCCGGACTGCAGTCGGAATGCGACCGATCGGACGAGGCCACGGCAAAGACCCTCGAAAACAGAATCGCGCGGCTGCATCAGAAACAGCGCAAGCACATGCGGCACGTCATCTACACCGAGATCCTGCCGAGGTGCGAGGATGCGGAGGTCATCCGGATTGAGCGACTCCCGTCAAAGATTGGTCAGTTGGGTACGCGACACATGAGCGTGATGCGAACGATTCGGACCATGCTGGTCGAGCGCTACGGCGACCGCGTGCAGGAGGTGGACCCCAGGTATACATCGCAGACCTGTTCGGAGTGCGGGCATCTAGACAAGGAAGCGTGGGGCCACGATGGCGGTCCGATTCGGCATTGTCCCGCGTGCGGGTTCCGGTGTCACCGCGACGTCAACGCGGCAAGGAACATCGCGAGCGGTGGCGTGGTGGAGAAAGTCCAAGGAGCGCTCGCGGCCCGAAAGACAAAGCGGATCGGTGACGGAACCGCCTCCAAGAGCAAGGCGGCGTGGGCGTGAAAACTGGACCGCTCGCAAAGCATGTCGCAAGTGCGCGAATTCGTGCAGCGTGGGCGGGACTGGTGGAAACAAACGAGGTGCAGCTCGAGAACTGCAACGACATACGGCAGACGTTGAACGAAACTGGCCGTGGTGGTGGAAACAAACGAGGTGCAGCTCGACTGGCGTGCTGTGTGCGGCGGTCGGTGGCGTCGCGTGGAAACAAACGAGGTGCAGCTCGAGAACTGCAACCCCTTGCCCCACTTCCCACCGGTATGGCGAGCGCGGTGGACATCAACGAGGTGCAGCTCGACATCTGCAACCGACGCCTACGGATCTCCTTGGGCGTATCGTGAACATTGACGATGTGCAGATCGACAACTGCAACCTAGTGTAGTGACGATGATAGTAACAAACGGCGTGCAGGCCGATATCTGCAACCGCAAGAAGGTGACGCCTTCCAAACCAACGTGGTGCAGCACGACAACTGCAACATCGACGACAGCTACCGCCCGCTGCACCTATGTCTTATCCGACTTCCCCGCCGCGTACCCGGAAACCCCACCGACGAGCATCCCAAAGCCCATCGTCACCCACCAGGGCACGCCGGTACGGGGAGCGAAGATCGCGATCGGGTCCTTCGCGTCGCACTTCGACAGGACTTGGACCTCGGGGTCTCCCGACGGGGCGTAGGAGAGCAGACACTGCGCTTGGCGCTTCTCGGCGAGTCGAGCCAGAGCGTACAGAAGCCCGCCGCCGATCGCAGCTCCGATGCCTGCTGAGTAGACTTTGCTCATCGCTTCTTCCTTGTCGCGAGGTAGATACCGAGACCCGTGGCGAGCGCCAGGGCTATGCCAGCCTTCGCTGCCTTTTCACCGGCTATCCGGATGTTGGTCTCGCGACCAGCCTCAATGCACCTATTCAACTTGGCCACCACTTCGTCGTATCCAGGGGGTGGACCAGACCCAGCCGGCAGCTTGTTCCAACTCGCGACCTTGGCCGAAAGTTCCGCGTGCCCGCAGTTCTTCAGGGTAGCGTTCTGCCGAGCTTCGTCATCCGCGGTGCGCCAGTAGGGGAGGATCCACAGGAAGTGCGAACCAAAACCCTCGGAGCTGGGCGCCACCACGGTGGGCATTACGATCTTTGCTACCATCACTACCCCACAATCCCATCCTTCTCGATCCCCAAATCCTCACCAACGACAACCACGTCGATGGCGTTCGAGTACGCAATCAGGACAGCCTGCTTCTCGCCGGGCACGCGGACTGCGCCCCAATGAGCTCCAGGGATCTCGATGTGGACGATCTGTCCATCGTTGAGAATTCCCTGCACGCCGAAGCATTTGCCGATGTACGCGACGTGCTTGGGCATCGAGCCCGCGACATCGAACGTCTCCACGAGGTCCGTCTTGCGGATGTCAACGCTGCCGTCTGACCACGTCATCCGGAACGAGGGATTGACCAGGATGCGCCAGTCCGACTCGCGAAGGTGCTTGTAGTTGTCGATCGTTTTCCACTTGTCGGAGCGGTAGAGAATCCCGTACCCGCGCCCGATGTCGAGCAGGGTCTTGGGCCACCTGGCCTTGAGCTGGACTTGCTTCTGTACGGGAGAGTCGTGGAACGTCTCCCTGTCCCGCTTCGCGAGGTCAAAGGTGTCAATCACTCGGACGCGGCCCATCAGCGATCCTTTCGGAACATCAACCACGCGAGCACGCCCAGCGCAGCGCCGCTCAAAGCGTATCCCGCGCCCGATCCGACCCAGCCCAGTGGAGGTCCCACCCACCACTTGTCGACGCAGTCACCCTTGACGTTCTCGCGCTGCCAGTGAGGACAAACGCCATCGCTGAAGCCTCCCAAGCCCGAGGGGATGCTCGAGGAGACGCTGTCCTGCTGACGGGCGTTGGGCGTGATGATGATGCCCTTGGCCTCGAGCCCCTTGCCCGCCGGGCGCATGTTCGCCGGAACGGGCCGGCCGGCGAGGGTGGAGGGCACGCCGAGGGCCGTCTCCGAAGCGAACGACGGCGTTGGATGGTCGTCGTTGATCGGGACGGTGCCGGGAGCCTCGAAGTACTTGAAGCCGCCGTTCACTTGGTCGTGGAGCGAAAAGATCATTTGCTGCGACCGAACCGTTCCATGAGGCTCGGCAGCATCCACAGCGCTCCCAGCCCCACTGCACCCCAGACGAGGTATTTGGAGAGGTTGTCGAGACCGCCAGGCATCGGCGTCGGCGTCGAGATCTTGCTCGCGTACTCGGTACACGCCTGCGTGATCGCGGGGTCGTTACCCGCGTTCTTGCACATCTGGCCCATGAATTCAGCCGATGCGCGGATGCGGTTCTTCTCGACCGAGCCCCAGGTCAGGAAGCCGATGAGGGAGACCATCGTAATTGAGAGCACGAGGGTGCCAGCAATGATGAGTGCAACCGTCGGGGTGACAACGAGGTCGAAGCCAAGCTGCACCGGCACGAGCTTGCGCGTCGTGTCGAGCGCCTGGATCTTCGTTCCTGCCGTGGACAGGGTGATGAGCCCTCCGCGTTGGAGTTGCCCTGACGCCTGCATCGTGCGCGCGGCTTCGCTGCTCTGCATCTTCGACTGATACCAGGCTTCGGGCGCCACGAGCTGGGCGAGTGTCCCGTTCTGGCCAGCGTTGACGATGCTTGCGAAGCTCTTCGTTCGCAGGTCGATGCTGTCGTAGTAGTCCTTTTCGGACAGGAGCCCGTACGTGACCTGCTGGCGGGCGTAGCCCGTTGCGTACGCGGCGATGCCCTCGGCCGCGAGCGCGTAGGTCGACATCCAGTATTCCTTGCCGGTCTTCGCGTCTTCGATCAGAGCGTCGGGCTCGGGCAAGTCCTGTTTGGCACTGAGACTCGCAGCGACGAGATTCTTGCGCTCGAGAATCTGCTTTTCGTACCTCTCCTGCACCGTGGCTGCGACGCCTGCGTCCACCGAGTGACCGGCAGGGATGATCGCCGTCATGTGCTGCTTGGCGACAACGAACCCCGTCAGCAGGCGCTCCTCGGGCGTACTGCCCTGGAACACGATGTTCGGGAGGTTCTGCTCGGCGAGGGGTTTGAGGTCTTGGAGGGACATGGCGTTACTCCCCAATGATACCGCGTCGTCCGCGCCCACTGCTCTCACTGTCAGATAGCCCGTATCGGGACATGCCAGGCTTGCTTCGGATCGCGGCGTCGATGTCGCTGCGGTATTGCCGGATGAAGTCTCGCTTCGAAAGACCAGTCGCCTTCCTCCATCGGTAGAAACCCTCATCGTTGATGATCCACAGTTCCCGCTCTGCGTCACTGATACCTCGACGCCTTGCGTTCATCGCCACAGCCTGCGTCTTGCCTTTGCTCTGCCCAGACCACATCACCATTCCACCGAGGACCACGACGGCAGCCAGAGCGATGAGGCCCGCGGTCTTGTAGTCGAAGGCGGCTTTCGGCAGCGGCATCGGGTCGGCGGGAATCAGCATGCTTCCATCGGTCTTGCCCGGCTTGACTCGCAGCGGAGGCGCCTTGATGACGGTCAATCCAGGCTTGACCGTTGTCGCAGGAGTCTTCGTCACGACGACGTCAGGACTGATCGCTTCGGACGTGTTGGTCGCGATCGTGTTCGAAACCATCTTCACGGGCGTGCTCGACGCGTAGACGGTCTTGATGGCGTCGCTCGATGGGGCTTGCGTATTCACGATGCTCCCGCGGATGTTCGTTTCCACAGCAGACTCCTTGCTTGTCGATTCCTTGTTCGTCGGCAGGCTCGTAGCGAGCGTCTGTACTGGCGCAGCCAGAACGGTCTTCACCGCGGTTGCGATGCGCGTGATTGTCGGGACTACGCCAGGTGTTCGCGTCGCCATTACTTCCTCTTGATCAAGTACGCAATCCCAGCGACCGCAGCCACGAGCCCAACGCCGAGAGCCCAGTCGGGCACGCCGGCAACCATGGTCGACTTCGCAAGGGTCGAGGTGCCGCCTCCGCCCCCGCCGCTCGGCTGGGTCGCGAAGATGTTCTTGAAGGAAATGCTTCGGGAGGCCGTGATGGCTTCCTTCTTGGGGGCAATGGGCGACATGATCCGCAGCAGATTCTGGTTGATCTGCGACGAAAAGCTGACGCCGTCGCTGCCGTCGCCGCACGTTGTCGTCGGCGTGACCTTCGTCACCTTCTTGCAGATGATGTCGAGGTTCTTTTGGAGCGACTCGGGCCCCAGCGGCTCGCCGAAGATCTTGAAGTAGGCGCTCTCGGTGCAGGGGCCCCACTTGCCATCGACCTTCAAGTTCGTGGCGCCGCGAGCGACGAGCAAGCCTTGGATGTACTTCGTCGCTTCGGACGTGCCCGTGAAGGTACAGGTTGAATATTCGACGGACATGGAGATCTCCTATCGGCGACGACGGTTCGCCTTCACCTTGCTGCTACCCTTGCCCTTCTTCTTGCCGGTCAGAAGGATTACGCCACCGATCCCGGCCGCGAGGACACCTGCCCAAACCAACGGATTGGACATGAGGCTTTGCTGCGTGCCCGTCCCGGTGCCGGGTTGGGCTGGAGGCACCTTCTCCGGATAGGTTGGCGTGACTTGCGCTGGAAGAGCCACGGCAGGGACCGCTCCCGTACAGTTGGGCGCGAAGGACTTGAACGACTTGCCGGTCCTCGCGAGCGCCGCCGCGTCGGTCTTGCTCCACGTTCCGGTCGGCGACGTGCCGATGGCCCGCTGGACTTGCTGGATCTGTCCGACGTGCAGACAGGGTCGGGTGTCGAGCTTCGCCTGCGCCTTGCCTCGCGCGTACCCGGCTGCGTAGCAGGAGGCTGCCTTCGCGACCAGCGTCGAGGAGGAGGTCCCGCCCGACTTCGCGATTGCTTGGCTTGCCGCGCCACCGTTGACGCCGAGCCCCGCGAGCCCGTCCTGGAACCCCATCTGGTCTGCGATGTAGCAGACGTTGCCGGGGTCACTCGCGCTCTCGCACATCTTCGAGCTCATGTTGCATGTCAGCCCGAAGGTGCAGTTGTCGTCCGAGCTGCACACGGACCCGGCCTTGCCGTCTCCGCCGACGCCAGGGTTCACCTTACCACGCGTCTGGCACTGCCCGTTCGCTCCCTGCACGGGAATGGACGTGTTGCACCAGCCGGACTGGCATTGCGAGTCCTCGTTGCAGCCGTAGACGTCAGGAAAGGGCGGGCTGATGCCGAGCGAGCCCAGACCAGCACATCCGACCGACGCCTTCCCACCGAAGATTCCACCAGCTCTCATTTTCGTGATCCCTTCTTCGGACCCGATAGGTAGAAGTACCCTCCCACCGCGAGCGCGAGCCCGACTGCCCAGAAGATCGGGCTCTTGGTCATCTCGCCCATGGATCCGAGCAGCGGAGGCTTGGGAGGTGCCACCACTCCCCCTGGGGTCGTCGTCGCGACCGTGGTTGTCAGACCAGACCCGCCGTAGTAGGGAACGTTCCCAGTGCAACCTGGCGCCCAGTCCTTGAACGTCTTGCCGGAAGCCTTCAGAGCCGTCTGGCTCTTGGGTCCCCAAGCACCGTCAGCCGTGGTGCCGATCTTGGTCTGAACGGCCATGATGACGTCGCGAGACGTGCAGGCCCCGGTGACGCCCGACGGAGCAGGCGTGTCACGGGTTCCGTATCCGCCACCGTCGCCGGGATCCGAGCCGCCGCCCGGCGCAGGAGGTCCCGCCGCGGTCGTGTAGTTGTAGCCGGTGTTGTAGCAGTCCACGAGCAGGACAACGTCCTCCACGTTGCCGGCGGTCTTCTTCACGAGACCCGTCGTGTCGTTGGGCCGACCGGCTCGCTTGTCGTTCTCCCCGAGCGTGCGCGCGGTGAGACAAGCGGTGTTGGCGGCGTTGTCGTAGCCGGCCTTGTAGCACTCGCTGAGCTTCAACGCTTCGCTCTCCGTGGGGACGAACGAAAAGTCGGAGGTGCCTGGTACGTACCTGACGTACGCGACCCTGGCAGCTCGGTCGAGCATGCCCTTCTGCTTGACCACCGCGCACGCTGCCGTCAGGGCTGCGCCGCCACCGGTCGGGGTGTATCCCAAGGAGCCAAGCGACCCGAGGGCGCCTCCACCGAAGATTCCACCAGCTCTCATTTTCGTGATCCCTTCTGAAACAGCCGGCGCCGTAGCTCAGCGTACGCGGCTCGAGTCGCGGTTTTCGACGAATTCGGGTCCTTGATGGTCTGGAACAACGCGTTGTTGCTGCAGCTCTTCATCTTCGTGAACACCGACCCGCGTCGCTTGTTCTGCTTCACCTTCCGGCCCTTCTTACTGGGCAGGAGCAGAGTCGATCCGATCGCAATCGCGACAGCCGCAATCGCGATGTTCATCGGCGTGACCTTGGCGAGCAGGTCGTCGATGCTCTTGGTCGTCGTCGAGGGCGCCGCGTCCGTCGTGACGATGCGAGACCGGCAAGGCTCGACGCACTCCTGGTTGAAGCACGTCTCGATCAGGGCGCTCTTCGCATCAGCGCTGAGATCCGTTGCGCCTGCCTTGTCGAAGCACTTCTGCTGGCAGTCCTTGAACCCAGGCTGGTCCCAACACTGCCACGGCACCTCGCCGAGGCCAGAGAGGGAGGGGATGACCTCACGAGACGGGTTCGGTGGCTCCTGCCGCCCGGTCACGTTGTTGAGCCATGCTCCCCGCCGGTAGACGTGCGGCCACGGCTCCCAGTGGTAGTAGACAGGGTTGAGAATGGGCTTGTAGGGCATGGTTATCCTCGCAGATCGCCTCGCAGATCGTACCTGGCCGAGAGTTCTCTCCGAGCTGCCGCCTTCATGCCGGATGACGAATCCACGCTTCTCAGGATCCCCTGCAGATTCTGGTCCGACATTCGGCCGGCTTCGCGGGAGCAAGCCTTCTTGTAGGACGTCGTCGGCTTCCGCTTCGCCTGCTTTCTGGCGTGCGCTCGCTTGACACCCTTGGCAATACGAAGCCTCTTGGAGTACGTCATGCTCCTCTTGGACGCCATCATCCGCCGCTTGGAGGACTTGTTCGCCTTGACCCGCTTGCCCTTGGTGAGCATCCACACGCCGATGGCGACGCCACCGAGGATGAGGGCGATCTGGGTGCCCGACAAGCCGAGGGCTGTGCCCTGCGCGGCGTTTGCCATGGCGACTTCCTTCTCGAGCAAGGTCGCCTCGTTCATGATCTCGTCGGTGACCGGCAGAGAGGGCTTGAACAGGTCGACGCCGAAGTCGTCCGGCACGACGGCGCCCGTTCCGCAGGAGCATCCCATCCCGCTCCCAGCCTTATTCACCCTGCGTGGGGCCCTGTCGCCGAAGACCCCGCCGCCGGCCATGCCGAGCGCCTTGTGACCGAAGATTCCGCCTGTTTTCATCAGACAACCCTCACCTTATGTGGGTGCTTACCACCCGTAGTCCTGCTTGACCTTTGCGACCGTGACCATCGGCTTCCAGCCGCGAGCGCGATCGAACCCTTCGAGCAGCTCAGCCGTCGCCAAGATGCGCGACTTGCTGCCGCTCCGCTTGGCAGCGATGAAGTTCTCCCAGAGCAGATCCCACAGCTCGCGCTCGGAGCGCTTCTTCGCCCGGCGCTTGCGCGGGTTTCGCCGCGGGTTGGTCTTCATCTTCTTCGGCCACAGCGCGTAGAGCCCAGCGATGGCGAGACCGAGGACGACGAGCACTCCGGTTGCCGTCACGGGCTTCTTGGTGCCTTCCGAGATCATCGGACCCGTGGGCTCGGGCGGCAGGACTACGTCCTGGGGCTGCGCCGGAGGGTTCCGAGGGTCGACGTCCATGATCGTCTCGGTCGGGATCGCCGAAGTCGTCGGCCCCACGTCGGAGCCGAGCTGGCTATTGCCGAAGATTCCGCCAGCTTTCATCGCCGACCTCCGCACGGATTGCACGCGCACGACTTCTTGACCTTGCGCCGAGCCTTGCGCTTGCGGTTTGACCTAACGGAGACGGTCTTCGTCCCCGTGAAGTACACCGCGGCAGCGGTTCCCGGCACACCCAGCAGAGCTGCCGCAGCAGCAGTCCAGCCCTTGCTCGAGCCGGTCCACTTGCCGATGAAGTAGCCGAGGACGCCGCGGATGCCCATGCCGACCAGCGTTCCGCCGATCGCGGCCCCGTCAGCCAGCGTCGCGGGATCGACCGCTCCGACGCCGACCATTCCCTCGGAGAACCACTGCGGCACCGACGTGCCCGGCAGGTCTCGACACCCACCGTTCGTGGGCCACTGCCCCTCGGCGCAGAAGCGCTCCGGCACGATGGCGCCGTGCGGGACCAGGAAGTCCTGCGGCTGCCGGGTCCACCACATCGTGGGGGACGTTTGGATGGGGAGGAATTGGTTCGACATCATCCCCTCCGCTTTTTGATGACTCGCTGCACCACGGCAATCGCAGCGCCGAGGATGAGCCCGGCGACCGCGAACTCGACGGGGGATCGCCCCTCCATCGTCGGCAAGGCGCCGAGCCCCTTGTCGTAGTACCGGGGCGTCTCTCGGTCCCACGGGCGGTACGCCTCCGCGAGCTCACTCGGCCACGAGGTGCCGGCGGGCAAATGAATGATGGGGACGCCGGTCCTCGAGTCGACCGTCGCACCGGGTTCGGTGAGCCGCTCGCGGTACAGGTAGCCGGGTTCGGCGTACCGGGTCTCGAAGACTCCGTTGCCGGCGTGCTGGACGGCGGGCGCCGAGCCCGAGTCGAAGATGCCGTTGCCGGCATGGTCGTCGTTGTTCGCCGCGATAATGATCTCCTCGTCGTCACCAGCCCAGGAATCGCGCTGATACGGCGAATTGGCGGCGATGCCGCCTTCCTGGTTGATGGTCCGAGTGACTCCGGCCAAAACGCGACGGGGACGATACGCGAGAGCGTTCGCTTGAACGAGAACGCGCCGACCCGACGCATTCACCACGTTCGGGGGCGCATACGGTGCGCGGGTGACACGGGGTGGCATCAGTCCTCCTTACTTCTTCAGCGACTTCGCGATGAGGTACGTGAGCAGACCAACCCCGACGACGGCGCCGCCGAGCATCAGGTTGCTTGCTCCGCCGAGCTGCGCCGCGAGGTCCGGGCTTGCGATCCGGAAGTTCGCCAGCTTCGACGGGTCGAGCTTCGCCGTCCTGGTCGTAGGTATCAGGGTGAGCGGAACCTTCGTCTGAACGAAGTCGATGCCGAGCCCAGCCGTCGGGTACATTGTTCGAATTTCGTAGCTTCCCATGGTCTGCCTTTCAGCGCTTTCGGAACAGGAGGTACGCCCCGACGAGTGCAACGCCCCCGATGGCGACGTACGTCAGGAGGTTGGTGTTGAGCCCGCCAGCTTGCTCTGGGGTGGCGAAGGTTTTGCTGGGATCGAACGGCAGCATCTTCTTCAGGGAAGACAGATCGAGCGTTCTGATTGGGATTTTCGGAGTGGTCGTCACAGGGGCGAGGAAATTCCCGATCTTGATTGGCGCAGGCGCCGCCACCGGGGCCAGGAACCTCTCGATTTTGATCGGGGTATCGCCAAGAGCCTCGTTTCCACCAAAGATGCCGTTACTCATCGCTGTTTTCTCCTGGACGTTGTCCCTATGGCTAACCCGATTCCAACCGCGGCTGCCGCTACGAGCATGAAGAGCCTCATTCTACCACTCGACCCCTCAGAAGAAGAAACTGGCGCAGGGGCCAAATTCAACCGAAGGTTGTAGTCGGGCCTCGACATCTTCAGGTTGAGAGCCGAGATCCTGCTGGCAGCTTCTCGAACTGCGGCGCGTTTCATTGCGTCGGCAGATGCCGGGTTCTGCGCCTCCTGGGCCGTCGCGTCGTTGATCGCGGTTCGCATCGACGCTGCCAGGTAGCCAAAATCCCCCTGAACCTGTCTCGAGAACTCGGCAGCCGCCTTCAAGTAGGCGTCCTTGCGCTTGAGGACTGGGACGTTCAAGTCGACAGAGGCGTTCGCTCCGAACGAGCACGGGTAGTACCATAGCCGTCCGTACGAACCGACGACGGACGAGAATTTCGTACCCCTGTTCACGCACCGGGCGTCGAGATCACTGTTGAGGACCCACCAGACCATGTCGCGAACGGACATCTCCTTGCCCGTGTGAACGACGATCCTGTCGCCGGGGATGCCGAGCTCCGCCCTCGACGACATGATGCCAGCGACGACCGAGTCCACGAAACCGCCCACGAGCTTATCTCGCCGACGAAGCGCCTCGGCTTTCATGTCGTTGCCGAAGTCGTTGAAGAAGTTCGGCTTGTCCTTGAACCCAACGGTCTCGAGCCCGTACGAAAGCAGGGAGGAAGCCGTGTTCGCTGCGGCGGAAACGCCGCTTTCGAGGTAGGGCCACGCCTTGCTGATGACCTTGCTGGCAACCCAGCCGCAAACCGGAGCTGCGACGGGAGTCGTGTACGCGGTACAGGCCGACGTCGCACCCTGAATCGCTTGCGCTTTCGCGCAATCGCTCGTCGTTCCCTGCGCACAGCCATCGATCAGGGAGGCGAGCGACGGGCCCACCGTGCCGACAAGCAAAGCTTTCTTGCTACAGGCAGAAGAAAGCTTCTCCTTGTAGCACTGCGTGGCCAGCGCTTGATATTCGCTCGCCGCCGCTTCCTTGTCCTCCTCGGACACCTCGACCGCCCCGAGTGGAGAGAAAATGCCGCCTGGTCTCATCTACCTCTCCACCGGGAAGATTCGATACGCCGTCACGGACTGGAGCATTCGGTACTCCTTGGTGCCGGCGACCGGGTCCACGACGATCCACTTTCCGCTGCGCGGCTCGGCCAAGCGGCAGAAAACGTGCGTGAACTGGGGGTTGTTGTTGAAGGCTACGATCACGAACGACGCCTTGCGCCCCAGCGCCATCCCGAGGGACGCGAGAACGCACGCGATGTCGTCGCAGTCGACCAGAGCTCGCCCGGACTGCTCAATCTCGGTGAGCGTCCGGAACGGGGTCTTGATCATCTCAACGTGAAGCTGGTCGTTCGTGTACCGCAGAGGGCCGAAGGCTGGATGAGGCGTCGCCCACGCTCGAAGGGCCAAGATTTCGCTGAGATAGTCCTTGGGGGCTATCCACCGCGTGATCTTCTCAGCCCACTGCCGAACCTTGTGGTTTCGCTCGCCCTCCGCGCCGAGGGCATAGTCGACCATCGTCTCGACGGTGTGGGGTGTACCCCGGAATGCTCCGAGCTGGACGCGTGGCTGTTGAGATAGGCGCACGCGGCGATTCTACAACCGCCGGTCGAATCCCCAAAGATTCAGGCTGAACAGGCCGAGTACGCGTTGCCCAGCTCGAGACACTCGTCGCACGTCGTCGATGCCGCGATGCAGTCGGTGTAGGCGACCCATTCGGCGGAACAGATCCCCTTGGAGGACTGCAGAGCGCACCAGTCCAGGCAAGCGCTCAGCGGCGCCGCGGGACTGCACGCGAAGATCCGGTCGCAGACCGGCCCGCAGTCGACAACGGATGCCTCGATGACGTCTGCGGCGACGTCCGGCTCGCCAGCTTCGGCTTCTTGCTCGGCGTCCGGCGCGGCCTCGAGTTCAGCGTCGGCTTGCGTTTCGTCAACCACGTCGATGCCGGCGTCTTGCTCGGCCTCGTCCACGTCGGTCGACCCGCCACACCCGAGCAACACCATCCCAAGAACCAGTGCGAAACGTTTCATGGAGAACCTCCCTTTCCAGTGAGACGCAGGGGGACATGCTCCTATTCCAACCGCGCGTCAAATTCGTGGGGGAGGACCGTAGGCGGCTGTCATGTTCGCGAAGTCGTCGGCGTAGCCAGAGCCACGGCAGTCGCCGGGGCCGAGCGCGTGGTGCAGGACGATCGAGTTGAGGTACTTGTGAAAATGTCTGTTGAACATCGCGTCGCGGCCTCGAGCCATGCGGACGGCTGAGATTGCCGTGCTCGGCGAGAGCTTTCCTGCGAGGCACATTGCGACGCACGCGACCAGCGACGAGCGATTCAAGCCCATCTGGCACGTGCAGACGACCTTCCCGCCGTGCTGAAGCTTGTCAGCCAGCATGCGCCCCGTCTCGCCGACGAGGTGTACCTCGTGGCCACTGAGCTTGCCGTCCGGAATCGGGCAGCGCACGACCTTGACACCGGGGAACTTGCTCGATGCTGGCTGGTGCTCCTCGGCGCACAGGACGAGAATGTCGGCCACTTGCCCGATCGTCTTGCCCTGCGGCGGGATGCCACCGACCCAGAGGTTGGGGTACACGCGGGATGCGCTCATGCCTCGTCAGCCTCGCATTTGCCTTCGCTACCGAAGATGTCCTTCGAGAAGATACCGTTGTCCGACGCTTCGGGCTCAGGCTCTGGCTCAGGTTGCGTGCGTAGAGGCTCGCTCGCGTGAGCCTCGTTGCACATCGGGCACGTCCAGACCCTGTTCTTGCACGTCCAGCCCATGGCTTTCGCCTCGGCGACGGTGACGCCACCAGGCTCCGCTTGCGGGCCGAGGCTCTGTGACATTGCCTTGGCTACCTCGGCGAGGATCTCGTTGATCCGCCCTGCCTTGTTGAGACTCATCCCGCTGAGCGACGGAATGATCGCTCCCGTGAGGGCGCCAATCACGGCTCCGTACAGGGCTGACCGTGCCCGGTTCTGCCCATGGTACTTGTGCCGGTACGCTCGCCGATGCCTTCGGCGCAAGAAGCGCTCCGCTAGGAACTCGGCGATCGAGTCGGTGGGTTCCATGGCGAATCCACTCAACACCTGTCCGTCTCCGTCTTCAAAGTAGGGCATGTTCACCTCAATCCTGTGGGTCGCTTCTTGCCCCGTCCAACGAACTGCACGAGGCATCCAGAATGCCCTACGTATCCAATCTTCTGCCCCAAAGCAACCTCCGCCAGCGCATCGGCTACACGTTCCACTTCGTCATCCGATCGCTCTTCCCACGCGCGGACGAGCTTGCGCGCTCCCTTGCTGGGAAACTCCGAGCGCAGCAGGCGCCCGTTGCGGAACCACCACACGCCGGGACAGCACAGGTCCTCGACGTGCCCGGCCTCGTGGGCAAGGATCGCGAGCATCGTCTGGTACGGCATGTCGGCGAGAGCCGGCGCGACCAGGACCTCGGCGCCGTCGGTTGTCGTGGCGGCAAAATGTCGACAGGAGTCGTGTCTGGTTGGGTCGAACGAGAGCCTGGCGTCGGCCGGATGAGCGAACCCCTGTTCGCGGAATCGCTCGACAACGTGTTCCCACACCGTCTCGAGGACGTCTGTGCGGGAGTCGGTCATCTGCGCTTGGCGGGTTGCGCTGATCGAGCGGCGAACGCCTGAGCGAGTTGCTGGCAGCTCTGGAGCTGGTCTCCGCTCATGGTGTTGCCCTCCTTGGCCTGCTGCAACCGCCGCATGGCGTCGCCGGGAGACATGGGGAACGCCGCAAGGTGACCGCAGTGGCAGAGTACCTTCGGGTACATCTTGCCGATCTGGGGGTTGTAGAGCCACTCGGCGGAACGGAACTTCGGATGGACCTTCTGCGGGAGGACGCCCTTCGAGACGCAATAGAGCTCGTCCCACGGAATCAGGATCGTCACGTCGATTGCGCACTTCTCGCACAGTCGGTGGGCGTGCAGCCCCTTGCCGTCCGGATCTTGCTGGTAGTCGATCTTGCGCATCTGCTGCACCTGCTCGCTACCCTCGAACAGACCGAGGTTGTCGGCGTCGTCTGAAAACATAGCCCTTCTCCTCCTAGCTGGTGGTTCCCGCCATGACGAACACGCCGGAATTGGGGTATCCGCCAAGGTAGCCGGCTACACCCGCTCCGACTCCGAACATGCACGAGAAGTAGATGTCGTCCGCCGTCGGGTCGCAGAGCCCCGTCGCGGGGTCGTAGTCGAATGCCCAGTTGGCGTAGGTGGTCACGAGGTCGGTCGGCTGCGGAGCAGAGATCTTGTAGACGTAGATGCCGAGCTCGTTGCCCATCACCTTCATCCAGTACGGTCGGTACATGGGAGAGGTAAACGCACGGCTCGGCGAGCCTTCCGGGTTGAGGATGCCCTGCTGAGCCTCGAGTCCGAATGCTCCAGCGGGAGAGCTGATCGGAGCCGGGTTCAACGACGACCACGCAGACGAGACGGCGATTCCCTCTCGAATCGAGAGAGACGTCTGCATCCTCGATGGGACGTCGCCGGTCCCGGCGTCCTGCATCTCCTGTCCGCTGAGGACCGCGTGACCGAATGCTGCTGGCAGGATGAACCTGTCGCCCGCGATACCGGCCGTCGTGTCGGCAGCGCCGAACGACTCGCGATAGATCGCGCCCTGCTTCTTGCTCCGACGCCAGTCACCGATGGTGCGCAGGCGCCAGACCGGCTGGTACACGTACATGAAGTTCGTATCGACGGCAACGCTCGGAATCTGCGGGATCCACAGGAGCACGTCGGAGCCGATTCTGGGCATCGGCATCATTGCCAAGAGGCGAGGGCTGTACCCTGCAGTCCCTGCCCGCGTCTCCTTATCGTATGCGAACGCATCGACGGGAGGCGGATTCACGAGGGCCGGGATGTTCGGGTTCACCGGCATCAGCGGGATCGGGACCGAGCCAGAGAGCGGTGGCGACGCGGTATGGTCGTAGAAGTACTCGAACCGCCAGAACGGCTTCAGAACCTGGGCCATTCCCATCAAGTTGGCTTGAGCCATTTCGGCATCTCCCTGTTTGACCGCACTGGGCTGGTCCTCGTCGTTCGTTCCTTGCGTTCCAGGTAAGCTTTCCTGCCGGTATAGACCGCTGCGGCTCCTGAAACAACCGCAAACACCATGTGCGCGGACGCGGCCTGCGGGTCGCTACCCTTCGTCGTGAAGTAGCGCAAAATGTTGATGATCGCTCCCGACGCCGTTACGCCCGCCGCAACGCCCCACGCTCCGGCGTACATTCCTCCCGCGGCAGCGGCGCCAACAGCCCCAATGAGAGGCAGGGCTGCTGGAACGCTGAAGCCCTTTGCTGGAGCTGGGAGAGCGGCGAAGAGCGTAGGCTCCGACGGCGTAGTCGTCGTCGCCACGGGCGAAGGTGGCCTGCCCACAGGGGGCTCCATCCCTTCCTCCGACCCCATGCCGGGAACGGATATCCCTGCCACTGCGGACAAGTCCCGGAGGTCTGGTCCGCTCGCGGCCTCTTGCGGGCCCATGTCGACCTCGTCCGTGAACATGAAGTCGTCGTTCATGTGCGAATTGTACGTTATGGACTGGGCAGGAACCAGTTTCTGGTCGGCAGAAGCTTCGCAACACGAAGGATGCCAAGCAGAACCCGATCGCCTTGAGCGTCGCGCAGACACAAGTCCCGCCCAATCTTGACAATTCGACGAGTTGTGAGGTGGATGTCGCCATAGCCGCCGTCGATGCTGGTCAGGAGGTCGCCCTCGACGCGGGCGCATGCAAACGCGTGCGTGAGCCTAGGGTCGCCCGGCATGTACATTATCGACATCTCGCCAGGGTCCGGCGCTGCATTCACCCGCTCCCATGCTGGATTGCGCTGCATCTGCACGATCGCGTCGTAGACCTTCGGCTTGTTCTTCTTCGGGTCGAAGGACAGGCGGTATGGGAGCCCGTCGCTCTCGAGCTCCATGCCGAACGCGTGCAGAAACATGAGGCACGTGAGGGCGCACTTGTACTGCTTTCGGACCATGTCATTCGCGTCGGGCACCGTGTCCCACGGGTAGAGCCCATCGCGATACTTCGGGTCCGTGGTCTTCAGACCGTCGCACGTGGTGGCGATCTGGACCATGGTCTTGAGGCGATCTTCCTCGGACCATCCGCCGTCGCCAACGCACTGACCTTGGTCAGTCCAACCCTTGGGGGGCCAGCCTGTTGTCATCGGCTCACCGGCACCGAATCCCAGGACACTTGCGAACCTCCTCCTTCGTCGTCGCCTTCGCAACGCACTCGGGGTCGAACGCGATGATGCGGGACATGATAACGTGTTCGATCGTCTCGACGCACTCTGGCAGGCAGTCCTCGCACTCGAGTCGGCATAGGGTCTCGCACGCGCACGAGGCTGGGCTCGAGCACTCGGGGGCGTCAGCGATGGGCTCCGCGTCCACCTCTCCCGCGTCGCCGGGGTCGGGGATGGGGTTCGGTGGAGGTGGAGGACACCCAGCCACGGTCACGGCGAGTATCAGAACGGTGGCGAAGAGCGAGAGTCTTGCTTTGAGCTTCATGCGATCTCCACATCCATGATCAGAGCCGACCACGACTGGTTGACGAAGGCTTCCGAAGCCTCGTACCGGCCGAATCGGCCCCACTGCGTTCCGTGTGAATTGCGCCCACCGAAGAGGCGCTTGCCAGCCGCATCGGTCTTGTAGCTCGTCAGGTACGTGCAGTGCCCGCCGCCTTGGGGGTCGGTGAAGTCCTGCAGACCCAGGGGCGCGGACAAGCCCGAATACGACATGAAGTGCTTGACGTCGACGAAGTTCGCGAGCGCGACGGCGTAGCCGGCGTCGAGGGCGAGGCACGCGGACGTTACGAAGTCGCTGGTGACCTCGTAGGCTCCGACGATGAGCTTGCGCGAGGCCTTCTCGAGCGTGACCAAGTCGAGCTTGTCCCAGTTGTCGGGACCGCAGTCGCTCTCGAACTCGTACTCGACGCCGTCGAACGTGATCTTGACGCGGGGGCCCATGGCAGTCACGCCCCACTGCGACAGAGCTTCGGCTCCGGTCAGGAGCATGGTCCCGTCGTCGCGCAGGGGCGGGAGCTTCATCGACGGGGTCCACGGGTAGCGACGAGCTCGGTCGAGCCCGAGCATGATCGGGTAGCCGGTGGCTGGACTCGGCACCCACGGCAGCGGCGTTCCGTGCGCAGCGAGCGTCGTTGCGGCAGCGCAGAGGGTGCCGTGAGGGACGCAGCTTCCGATGACGTTCTGGTCGAGGATCTGCGGTGAGTACGGGTCGATGTCGGCGCCGCCCTTCGGCGCTGCGCTGAGTCGAGCCTTCAGGGCAGAGAACGGCTGACGAGCGACCTTGCCGTCGTCAGGATTGAGCCCGAGGGCTCGGATGATGTCGACCATGAGATCTCCTACTTCTGCAGGACGACGAGGGGGGTCTGCACCATGCTTCCGGCGCCAATGGGTCCGCCCACGAGGGCCGACTGCAGATACGGTGAGAGCTCGTGCCATGCGCTGACGAAGTCGGCGAAGATCGACGCGATGTCCGGGGACGTGCAGGCCGACTCGATACCATGGAGAGCCTTCTCCGAAGCCCTCAGAGCTGCGAGGGCCGCATCGAGAGCGATCAGAGCCTTCTCGCGCATGTCCTGGTTGGGGATACGGGAGACGACGATGGCTGCCTGCGCGAGGGACGTCTGAGCGTCAGCAACGAGCAACGTGGCTGCGCCTCGTGCCGGCGAGGTCTCGGAGCACAGGTTGTGGCAGCCCGTCTGGCTGAAGGCCAGCGTCAGCATCCCAACCGCCGACAGGACCGAGATGAGGATCACAACCCCGAGTTGATGGGGGATCTGGAGGGCATCGAATCGCTTGATCATTGGAAAGGTCTCCTGTTGTTCCGCGCAGCATCGCTCAATCGCGACGCCGTGTCTACGTAATCAGTCCTCGGGGCTGGGCCTCAGCGGTCGTCATCTCGCCCAAGAACGCCAGTGCTCCCCGCGACTCAGCGTTCGCCCCTGCTCCGTAGAGCACTTGGTAGCCACCTCGGGTTGTTGTCGTATCGGTCACGGTCCCGAGCGACGTCCAGTCCGCGTAGGCGCCTCCCTTGATGTTCAGATCGAAGAGCCCATCGACCCGTCGCGTGGGCCAGAACTCGTATTCGGTGCCAGCTACAAGAACGACGCCTGGAGTGAGGATAGCAACGACGGCTCCAGCCACTCTTTCGCGCAGGGTCAGAGCACCCCCCGCCGTGACGTGGATTCCGTAGCCGTTCTGGGTCGCCGCCGAGACACTGGTCTCGTTCGTCGCAACGAACAACCACTCCTGCTCAACCCCGTTGAATCGGATCTTGCCCCACCAGGAGCCAAACGCTTGTGGGTTGCAGCGGATCGATACAGTCGCGGCTGCTTGCGCCTTGAGCCACCGTTCCCCCGCCCTTCCCCCGCTCGGAGCATCCTCGACGACCTTCCACGTTCCTGACTGGACCTTCCAGCCGTTTGCGATCTCGTTTCCAGCCCCGACCGCCGCAAGCGACACCGGGCAGCTCCCGTCGCTGTGGATCCGGGCGTCCAAGAGGCACTTGCGGGCGCCTTCGAGGTACTCCTTGCGAGCGTCGGCGAGGGTCACTTCGCGGTTCCAGAACGTGCCTTTTGTAAGGGCCCCAAAACCTGCCCCCAGCAACGGATTCTTGCCAATGGTAAACGCATTAGCATTCGTCATCGTGCCAGCACCCAGAAGGGCGGCGTCTGCGTTGAGAACTTCAACGCCATTCAGATAACCAATTATCCGATTTGTTGTGCGGTTCAACACAAACCAAACGTTCATCCACGTGTTTGTGGGCATCGTAGTCGCCACACCAAACGTAACATCCCCCAATGCGTTTCTTGCACGCCATGTGAATTGGCGCGCTACAGATAACGACAAGAACCATAAAGGCAAGCCACCGTACTTGCTGACAGGATAAGCAGTACTAGTTGGTGTTGAGTCAATCCTTACCCACGTCGAGTACGCAAAGCTACCCGTTCCGGGCACCGGGTTGCCTTGCACAGTCCCGAAATCAGCGTACCCACTCATCCTCACCGCGCCATCGAACGGGCCACTCGTCGCCTCACGGTCAACCTGGGCACCCGTCTGGAACGTCCCGCTGGTTCCGACGTTCGCGACTGCGACGTTCCCGACCTTCTGGAGCGCGGTGTCGAACGTGATGGATTCCGCCGCGTACTCCGCTGGAGTCTTCACGGGATACGGAATCGAGAAGCCCTTCCGTGCTCGGGCGACGATGCCGGGGGCTGCGGTCAACTCTCGGTGCAGACGTGCGACTTCGGCGGGGGACAGGGCTACGTTCACCATCACGGCGATGGCTAGGGGGGATTGGAGACGGTCCGCAGGCAACGTGTAGTATCTACCCACGAGAATCGGTTGTGCCGACGTACCAATGTTTCCTGCTGCTCCTACCACGCCCCCCAATTGCACGGCGTCGGCGTAGGGTATGGGGACTGCACCGTTGACGTGTGTCCACGCAACTGACCTTTGTGGGTAGATGGCGGGCGCGGCGACCGTGTATATGGTCCCGGTGTAGTAGCCAAGCGTTGGCGTGGACGTGAGGTAGAAGTCATATGCGGTTCCGGATCCAGAACGCTTTGACAAAAGGCGGTCTTGAGACGTTGGCTTGCTCAGCCGCGAGAACACGAACATCCACGTCGCTTGTGTGACGATCTGGTCCGCGTTGTGTGCGTACGTGAGAGAGCCTGCCCGACAGTCGAGCGCTCGCCTGTTTCCCGCAACGGGAAGTCGGGGCGAGTCAACGACCGTGGGAGCCCCGGCAGCTCCGCTCAGCAGGGTGAGCGCTCCCATAGAGTAGTTTGCATAGAAAGGGACGTGCCCCCCGGCGATCAAGCTGCGAAGGAAACTGCTCATACTCCAACCCTCAATTCCTGCATCATCCGCCGCTTCAACATACGAAGCTCGTAGCTGTCCAAGACCGTATCGTATTCACTCGTGCAGAAGATGTTCGACGCCGCGAGGATCTCCGCAGGAGCCGCCGCGTTCCACCGCGCACCAAGGAGCAAGTCTCTGCCGCTCGACACGCTCGACGCCAGCGCTGTCCCTCCCCCGGCTGCGGTGACGGGCTGGTCATCAATCCACATGGTCAGCCCGGCTGCACTCAATCCTCCGTCGTAGGACAGGGTGTAGAGCCGGGGCTGCTTCGGAGTCGGGATGACGTTGTTCGCGCTCGTGAGGGTGATGCTCCTGCCTCCGTCGTCGAACATCCCCGCGACGAGCGCTCCGCTTCCCGTCGTGCCGAACCTGATCCCTCTTGCCGTCGCCGAGTCGTAGGTCGCTGCCAACCACGACGCAGCGGGCAGGATGGAGTCGGTCAGAATGGAGATGGAGTACGGCTCGTTGTGCTCGAAGTCCATGGGGACTCTGAGGTAGTCGCTTCCATCGAGCGAGACGCCTCGGGAGGAGGTTCTTTGCGCGGGGATCGTAGTCGCGGTGTGACCGTCCCCGAGACGAACGTAGGTCGGGGCTCCGGGCATGCCTCCGAGGTTGCGCGTGGTGAGGGGACGTTCGAGAACCACCTGGCTGTCATACTCACAGTATCCGGCTCCTGTAGCCGATGTCTGTAGGTAATAGACAGGGCCACCAGACACAGCCACAACGTCAAACAACTGCCACGCATTGCTCGTGGTGCCTGTTGCCATCACGGTGAACATCGCAACGCGTGGGTATGCCGTAGCGCCGTCACCACGGAATGCGCCGGATAGATGATACGTCCAGCCCGACGTGAGTTTAGTCTGCCCAGCGCCAGCGCCAGCAATACCAACTACACGAAGACACAACAACCCAGAATACGCTCCACCTTCAGCAGTGAGTGTAGCGGCTGCATACGGTGCCCATCCAGCCGTACCCGCCTCGAAGTCTCCATTCGTCAGCAGGTTCGCCCCCACGTCCTGCCGCCACATGCCGTCGAACGGCAGCCAGAGCCGGGCTCGGGAGGGGGAGATTCTTTGTGCAGAGGTGATCATGGCAGGGCGACTCCGAAGCGGTTGGCTTGGAACTTGTGGACCTTGTCCGCCTCGTCTGCGGTCGCACTACCGAGCAACGCAAACTGGTCGGCTGCTGCACCTGCGAACGGCGCCGACCCCGCAATGAGTCCTGTGGACAGTGGAGTGCTTGGAGGGTTCGCATCGAAGGCGACAGCAGGAGCTTGATTCGCGAGGATGTCTACGCCATTGAGGCGGATTCGAAGCCGCTGGTTCAGGTGATGCACCGTGACGATGTTGGTCGCGGCAAGCGCTATCACACCACCTGTGAACGAGTACACCGATGCCCCCAATGCCCCGTTGATCATCTGCACGACGACCTGATTGCTACTCCGAGCCACAAGACGCAGACCAGGGATTGCGCCCGCGCCTGTGCTCGTCCCCAGCAGATGTGAAAACAATCCTGGGTAGGACGAGTTGCGGAACATCATGGAGACGAGGAAGTCGTTGCCATTGTGCAGCCGTGTCCAATCTGCTGCTGCACCGCATGTGTACGTGTCCGCCACCCCATCGAAGTACACGACCTTCCGCCCATTCACCGGCTTCGACGTTGGCGCTCGCGGGTCGCTCCCCCAGCCCATGCTCGCGGCGGTCGCTTGGAGGAAGTGTCCCCGGTTGCCCTGGCAGGTCAGTTGGCGGGCGCTGAGGTTGGCTACGGACCTAACCCAATCGACGTCACCGTCGAACAGTAGTGCTGGATATATTTGGACCCATGTATTCGGTGAAGTCAGCTCTTCGGTATAAATACCGGCAGACGTTCTTGTTGTCGCTGCCATAAGGGATGCGCCGCCACTACCAGCAACACACCTAGATATGTTCCAAATCATTACGTAACGGTTACCTGCCGTTACAGCTACTTTGAATGTTGAATTGAGAGCTCCTGGCGTATGAGTCAGTAACCCCGCGCCGATAGCCCAGTTAGGCCCAACGGTCCATCCAGTAGGATCAACGAACTCACCATCAAACACAGGCTGCCCGTTATCCACAACCGCATTCGGCAGCCCCGAATTGAAGTACAACCCATCGTGCCCCACGAGCAGCGACCCCGGCTGGAACCCCACCGACGCGCCCATGGCGTGAGCCATCTCGGCTTCATTCATCTGCCCACGGTAGATGTGGATGTCCTTGGTCTCTCCCGCCCACGGGAGCGTTCCCAAACACGAGCCGCCAACGAGCATCCGGTCGAAGGTCGAACCGAACGTGACGGTTCCTGACCCCCAAAGCTCCCCATCGACCACGCACCACACCGAGCCGTCGCTCCCGATGCTGAATCCCAGGTCATGGTGCCCATCCGAGACAGCCGTGCCGAGCAGCACTTGTGCTGTCCCCCAAGCGTAGGGCCTTCCCGTCGCATCGATGCCAACTTCCATCCGCCTGGACGCGGCCGTGCCGATTGACCACAGAGCCTGGTTCGCGCCCGACGCCGAGACAATCACGTGGCTCGCGATGGACACGGCTCCCGCGTACCTGACGGAGTGAGCCATGCCGTAGTAAATGACTTGCCCACCGGACAGACCACGGTTGATCAGCGCGGCCCCAACGGGCGAGCCGCCCCCACCGATCGTCATGCCGAGGTTGAGGAAGTCATCTCGGAAGATCCTTCGGTCGCCGCTGGCTCTGGGGTAGTGGTAGGGCATGTTCGCCTCAGTATAGCCGATCCTCACGCTGGGGGATAGATGAGCACACGGCTCAGGCCGTGGTCACATTCTTACAACCACGATGTTGGACGACCAGCCCACGCTGGCTCCCGTCCCCGTGACTTCGAAATCGATGTCCCCATCTGGGGGCAACATGACAGCATTATTGTTGATCGCAACCCCGGTTGTGTACCACGTATTATTCACTGCCATGGTCAGCCCGTTATTGCCATCAGCCGTGGATAACCCAGTGCCGTTATTGAGGTTGACCTTGGTCCCTCCTTGCGCGGGAGTTGCCATGTTCCACTCGACAATCTGAGACCATGGTCCCCGATTCTGCGGAGCAACCTGCCCGCAGTCATAAAACAGCGTGGTAGTCAGTGATCCACCCCAAGCCGAGTAGTAGTTATACTCACGCTGCTCCACTAGAGACGGATCCCCAATCCACAATGCGACTATCTCATTGGCCCCTGTAGGCAACGGAGCCCCGGCGATCGTAAGTGTCGTGGTCGCACCTGCGATCGACACGCCGCGTACGATCGCGCAGAAGTGAGTGACGATGTAGAGTGTGGTCGCTGACAGTCCTCCCGCGTTGTTTGTGATTGTTCCCGTGAGTCCAGAGCCGTTGTCGGCGACGATGTTTCGTGCAGCAGACAGAGTGTCGTCGAAGCTTGCCGTATGGGCTACAAGCGATGCCGCACTTTTCGACATGCTGGAATAGAAGTTGATGTGATACATCGGGTCGCCGTCCGACACGATGTCAACAATGAGAATGCCTACATCATCACTGTGAGCAGGAGCCAGCCCAGTAGGGGTAAACGCGGCGATCTCAGTCTGAGATAAGGGAATGACCGATTGGTACATACTGGCTGAAGACAGCCACTTAATCGGTCTTCCCCACATCGCCATATCAGCCCATGACGACGCTACGTCTAGCGTAGATGACGACGGCGCAGTATGGGTGTAGTCACCCGTGGCGATCTGCGTCCACCGTCCGAGTCCTTCACTCTCAATTGTAGCTATTTCTGCTTCAAGAACGCTAGTCGCATACAACGTCGCAATCCCGACGCCGTCTTCATGCACGGTGCCCACGATGTCCCCGCGCACGGTGGAATCGGCCGCGTCGAGGTACAGGTCTCCACGGATGATCCCGTTGAAGTCGGTCACGGCGTCGAACGTCGCGTCTCCCCCGACGATCGCGTTCAGGTCGCTGCGCGTCGCGGTGCCGGTGTCCGAGATGGTGAGGTCGTCGGTCACCAGCATCATGCCGGTCGTCAGGTCGCCTGCGCTGCGCGCCGAGCCGAAGTCAACCGCCTCGCAGCTCGCGTCAAAGGTTGCGTTGAGCGAGCCCGTGAGCGACACGGTTCCGAGCTTCCCGCTGTAGACGTGCAGCGTGCCCGGTCCCGCGAAGCCGTCGGGCAGCGCGGCGCCCGTGTCGAAGCGCGTCGCAAACGTGCTCACGCGTCGCCCGTCAAAATTGCGTAGCGTCGCGAGACCGACCTCGCGCACTACCAACGCACCGACGGCCCTCACGTCTTCGACGTACAACGTGCCCGCGCACGTCACGTTGATAGCCGTATCAGACGCGTGGCTTACTTCACAATCGCGGATCACGATCTCGCCCGTGCCCGTTGCGTATCCCGGTGTTGCGACCGCCGCTCCGTTGACGAGGATCGCGTAGCCCGCCGCGTTCGTGTTGACGATCTTCCCGCCCTCGAACACGAGCCGCGTAAGCGCGGTAGCGGACGTGCGCCGATACGTGCGTGTGTCGCTCGACGTGACGATCACACCAGGCTCGTGGACAATGTGAATATCGGCAAGGTCCGGCAGGTCGATCACTGCTGCTACCGAGTACGTCCCCGGCCGCACGCGCAAGGTGTCCCCGTCTTGCATCGCGGCGAGCCCAGCCGGAATGGTCTGGAACGGCTTGGTGGCGTCCTCGCGGGCGCCGAGCGCGTCGTAACCCTTTTCCCCGTCAACGAAGACGGTCTTCGCGACGTAGATGGAGTCTCTGCTTGCTAGTACGCCGGGCATGCCGTCCTACTTTCCTGGGACTTCGAGGGGCTTGACTTCGCCACCAGGATCGACCGGATCCGGCTCCTTGGGCGAGGGCTTGAACGAGTCGGTGCCCTTTGCCGCCTCGGCCTGCGCGGCCTTCACCTGGGCGTGCATGAGCTGGCACAAGTCCAGGTCGAGCCCCGTCTTGCGGGCGACGTCGGAAATGCCGAGTCCGCTGCGCACCGCTTCCGGCGCATCGGCTGGAATCCAACTGGATCCAACCCACCTAAGGAGCTCGACGGCTTCGCGCACTTTCTCCTTGGTCACAGGTTTTGGCACGGCCTCGCCAGGAGGCGCGGGAATGGGTAGTGCCTTGGCCTCCTCGACGGTGATGTGCGGAGCGAGGTCTGGTGCGAGTTCTTCGAGGGTTGCCATTCAAGACTCCAGTGTGACAGGTCGGGAAAGCCACCGGCCAACGTCCTGCGAGTAGTAAATATCGACGATCGGCGCTTCGATTGCAACATCTGCGGGCGCCTGGGCGAAGTGCTGCGTGATCGACTGGCGCTCCTTCGGCGTCAGCCGGCGAGCCCATGCGTACTCGCGACCGTTCGGGGGCCGCACGACGGTCATATGCCCGGTCCACTGCCCACGGAGCTTGTACGTGAGAGCAATCTCGCGGATGTGCGTGTTGGCGTGTGCAAAGCTCATTTGTCAGACACAGTCTTGGACCCAATGGTGCTGGCTCGAACACCGGGCATCTTGCCGCCTTACATTGCGATCTTGCGGAGTCGAATCGTCCACGTCGCCGTCGTCCCTGCTACGAATCCAGCCACGGTCACCTTGAGCCGCATGCTGGACCAAGGTGTAACGGTATCCTTCTCATGCGCCCAAGCCACCGCCCCTCCCGCGCCAGACGAGAAGCTTGCAGCCCCAAACCAGGCGTTTGACATGTCGGAGTTGTAGGCGCGCAGCGTGATGTCCGGCTGAGATTCCTCGTCCGAGGTTTGGTACGAAAGGTCAACCGTGCATCCCGCGCCGCCGCCGGCAGCATTGGGCAAGAATTCGCAGGAGAAGTAGCCGTAGCCCGTCAGGTCGAAGTAGGAGTAGCTCGAACCGCTTGCCGCGACCGAGCCCGTGAGCTCGACCACGTCGCCCCGGTCGGCCTGCGTCCAGACGGGCACCTCCTTGTTCGCGTCCGTAGGAGCGTCGTAGGCGCGGTCCTCGGTGACGAGCATACGGATCTGGTTGATCAACGCCTCGCCGAAGTCCCCGTCAGCGCTCAGGGGAGAGGCGAAGGGGTCCGCGATGTATTTGCCACCGACGCCAACAGCCTTCGCCGTCGCTGGCGCATCGTCGGCGTCGCCTCCTGCGATAGCCAGGCGCCGATACTGGTCAACCAGCAAGTACCCAGCATCGCCGTCGTCGAGCGCATCCCCCGTTGGAGCTGCGATGTATTTGCCCCCCACCGCGACCGGCCTTGCGGTCATCGGGTCGTCGTCGGCGTCGAGCCCCTGAACTGCGATGGCGACGGTTCCACCAAGAAGTTCAATGAGTAGTCGGGCGAGGAGCCCTCCGTCGATTCTGGTATTGAACCTGTTTGCCATGGCCGGATTCTACTAGGCGCCTTCCCCAAGTCCAAGGATCTGTGCCACGACCGGGGTCGAGATCCCTCCGGACTTCGCCGCCTTCTTGTACGCCTCGTAATGGGCCCTAGTGAGCGCATCCGAGTACGCGACGCGCTCGGCAAGCTCCTGCGAAACGCCGCAGTTTCGGATTTGCTCGAGCAAAAGGCCTCGCTCCTGAGCGGTCACGATGCCCAGCGAGGGGTCCGAAAGGTCATGCTGGAGGTCCAGGACCTCGTCCGTGATCGCGATGCGGTGGCGCGAACACACGTCGACCACATCTAGAATGGTGCAGTACTCCTTGGACGGATCGAGCCGGCGCAGCCCTCGGCCGATGCACTGGACGAAGACGACCTTCGAGAGTGTGGGCCGGGCCATGATGACTGCGCCGAGTCCTGGGTCGTCGTAGCCCTGCGACAAGACCGAAACGTTCGTGACGACCGAGAGTTCCCCTCTCTGGTGCGCGGAAAGAATGGCAGCTCGCTCGGCCGGCGGGCTCTGGTAGTGGATCATGCCGGCAGGAATGCCGAACGCCCGGAACGTGTTTGCCAAGTCGAGCGCGTGCCGGCGCGTCACGCAGAACGCAATCGCCCGCTCCTTGAGCTTGAGGGCAGCGAACGCTGCGACGATCGCCTCATTTCGTTCCGGCGTATCCACGATCTTCTCGAGCTCTCTCGCCCGAAAGTCCTGGACGATGCCAAACGACTCCTGCTTCATGTCGACGGGAATGCCGTCAAGGTTGACCCTCGTCGAAACCTTGACAACGCGAGGCTTCGCGAGCCAGCCCTCACGGATGGCCCGGTCGATCGGGTACACGTACGCGACCGAGTGCCAGTTTGCCAGGGCGAGCGAGTTCTTGTCCCCGCGAAACGGGGTCGCCGTGAACCCAACGAACCATGACGTGCAGAAGTACCGCATGATCCGCTTGAACGACGGGGCGAAGCTCTGGTGGGCCTCGTCGATCAAGATGAACTTGAACATGTCGGGCGGGATCCGTGTGATCCTCTGGGGCCGGGCGAGCGTTTGGAATTGCGCGACCACGACGGGATAGTCCCACTCGTCACGGTCCTGCTTCACGACGCCTGGGAATATCCCGATGTTTTGAAGCTTCTCAACCGTTTGACCGACGAGTTCAGCCGTGGGCACGATGATCAAGCACCGCGTTCCAGCACGAAGAGCCATCACGACGCAGGCGCAGAGCACGATCGTCTTGCCGGTCCCGGTCGGCATCGACACGAGCGTGCGGCGCATGCCCTTGGCGAATTCGGCGTTGATCGCCAGCAGGGCTTCGGATTGAAAGGGCCAGAGATTATACATTATACATCGAGCGCGAGGCCAGCCGCAAACGTGGCAGGCTTGCCAGGAAGCTCGATCACGTCGCCGCTCGCGGCAAGCTCCCGAAGCGCCTTGAGGATCTTGGCTCTGTCGCCGTCGTCCCCACAGCACAAGATGAGGTCATCGAGCGTCTTCGCCGACTCGGACTTGCGCACGTGCTCGAGGACTGCCTTGGCGACCTTCTCCCCGTTGACGAGCGGCCCCTTGCGCTTGCGACCCTCCACCTCTTCCTCGTCGTTGTAGCCCGAAGCTTGCCGGATCAGGCGATCCGCGATTTCGAACGCGTTGGTGATGCGAGCAATCTCGGCATCGACGTTCTGATCGTGGCAGATCGCCATGTCCCGCATGACCATGGGTATGGTCGCGGGAACGTCCTTCATCTCCCAGCCTGCGTAGGACGACCGCAGCAGTTGCTGCGCTACGGAGAGTTGGTTGTCGTGGGTGATTGTGGTGCGGGCGACCAAAGCCCGCATGGATTCCTGGAGCGTAGCCAGGATCCTTTCGATCTGTTCGCGATCGTAGCCTGAATGCATGTCCTTCTTCTCCTCTTCTTGACCGCTACACCACCCACGGGTCGGCTGCAACACCTTTGAACTTGACACACGACGCCATCCTTGTACGGGTGTCGCATGCAGAACGACGACGAAGATCTCGAAATCGACCCTGAGTCGGAAGCCAACTTTCCGGGCGAGTCCGCATTCGATGCGTTTCAGCCGGAACCTATCCAAATGTCCAAGGATGAGGAAGGGTTCCCAGTCGAACACGACCCTCCCGGAGATCCGAGTGTACGCTCCCTCACTCCGGCGAATCTGTGCTGTATGAAACAGGACGATGGGACGCTGGATTGTAAGTGGTACGCGAGACAGCTCGTCGAGCTGAAGGACCTCGGCGGACACAAGTACATGAACCGCATTTGTACGCATACCGCCTTCAAGACGTTGTCCGGTGCCGGCCTGATCCTCAGCGACAGCGCGGTCTTCGCCTGCTCGATGCGAGACCCGCCGCACGCGCCTGGCCTGGAAGACATGGACCGGCGTGACAAGCGAACGACGGCGCGAGGCAAGTCCACCAAGAAGTGGCCGATGTTCCGAACGGCTGAGCAAGCCAAGGCTGGGGTACACACCCTGAAGGACGACGAATATGCCCGAGGAAGCGACGAAGAAGGAGCCGAAGGTGGAGCACCCGATCGCGGTATTCATGAGCCGGATCGCGCAGGTCGAGAAGGACCTGAAGGAGGCCCAGCAGGCCCAGGAGGGAAATGACTTCGATCCGGGCGAGGCTCTGAAGTGGGACGTGGGCCCGCTGCTCGTCGACCAGGCGAAGCTCTGGTTCGAGGCCCAGCGCTGGAACACGGCCAAGATCAACGAGCTTGTCAAGAGTATCGCTGGCATCGCTGGTAAGATCACCGAGATGGACGCGGGCCTCGTCTCGCTTTCCGGCGCGCTCGAGACGATGTCCAACGCGGAGCCTGATCTCGAGTACGAGACCCAAATCACCGCGGAAGACGCCGAGGAGCTGACCAAGTTCGCCATGGCAGCGATGAAGTTCATTTCGGACGCCCCCGGCGACGCCGAGATCAAGCAGGCGCTCCTCACGAAGGGTCAGGCGATTGTCCAGACCATTCAGGAGAACACGCTCCAGGCCGAGGAGGATGACGATGACGCAGACGGATGACCTTGGCCTGAACCTCGACGACGATGCGCCGCCGCCCACGCCGGCTGCAACCCCGTTCGCCGCTCCGACCAGTATCGGCGGCGGACTGCCCCCGCTCGAGATGCCGCGTCCAGCCTCGTCCTACGGTCCGCGGCAGCCGAACCAGCCCAGGCGCACGGGTACGGTCGGGCAGTACCACTCGCTCGAGTCCATGTACGGCGCGGTGCCGGAGCTAGGCACCGACCAGGCACGCCTGCGCGTGGAGCGGGTCGAGCCCAAGTGGGTCCTCGACGAACGAGGAAGCCGCATCCCTGTCGCTGGCGTGATCGGCATCCTCGACTCGATGCCCTCGATGGGGGACTTCGCAAACCAGTTCGGTGGCCGAAAGTTCCGCGTTTACGCCGAACGACTGACAGAGGACAAGACGCAGGGCGGCGAGCCGCGGTACGTTGACGTGGCCGTCGCCGAGTTCGAATTCCCGCTCGACCCCAATCTGGACGAGTTGCCTATCGTCCGCGGTGACGATTCGATGGACGAAGGAGCGATGTCAATGAGCATGGGAGGCACACCGTACAACCGATTCTCTCCAAGCCGAGGAAGGGTTGCGTACTTCCAGCAGGAGGGAGGGGGCAAACCGCAAGACATCCTCGAAGCCGTGCGAACCGGGGCCGCGTTCGCCCGCGAGGCTGCGCCCGCTCCCCACAACGACACGTCGACCCTCGAGTACCTGTCGAACTTGAGCCAGGCGCAAGCGCAAGCCGTTCGAGAATTCTCGGACCGGCAGAGCGAAATGCTCCAGCGCCAGCTCGAGGAGAAAGACCGGGCCATCGAAGCTCTTCGATCGGAAATGCGGGAGCACCGCGAGCGCCCGACGTCGCAGGGCGAGACCCTGAGCGGGATCGCTTCGGTCATCGGCGCGATGCGAGGCTCGGCCGGCGAGCAGGAAACGTCGGTCATGCGCCAGGCCCACGAGCGAGAGATTGCTCGACTGACACAGCAATTCGACCGGGACAAGGAGTCCATGCGCTCGGACTTCGACCGTCAGATGACGTCGATGCGCGAGACCATGAACCAGGAAAAGTCCCGCTGGACAGACCGCGAGCGCGACATGGAGCGCAACTTCGAGCGCGAGAAGCAGATGGCTCGCGACGAGATGGAGCGGCGGGAGAATGCTGCCAAGCGCGACGCCGAGCGCGAGGTCGCGGGTCTCAAGCAGTCCTACGAGCTCCAGATCGCAACGCTCCGGACATCGTTCGAGCAGCAACTCAAGATGCAGGAGGCCCAAGGCGGGATGCTCGGCAAGCAGATCGAGTCGTCTGCCGCCGCCGAGATCCGGGTACTCACGCGCGACGTGGCGACACTGACGGCAGCAAACGACTCCCTCAAGAGGGAGGCGGAAGAGCTTCGGTCTCGCGTCAACAAGACACCCATCGAGGCGATCAAGGAAGCGCACGAGCTTTCCACGTTGACCGGCATGATCAAGCCCACCGGGGAATCCGGACCGGAGGAGCCAAAGTCCAACGTCGACAAGATCGTCGATGCCCTCGCGGGCGGGCTCGAGAGCAGCGCTCCGACGATCTTCGCGTCCCTGGGAGGCATCGCCCAGGGGCTCGTCAATCGCAACGCTCCAGCGAAGCCTCAGCAGGGTACAGTGACCGTGCAGAACGTGCAGCACAACCCGCCACGGTTCGCCGACGACGACGCGGCTCCGCTCGCCCAGCTCACACAAGCAGAAGAGGAGAAGCCGAAGCGTCGCGCGCAACCTCCTGCGCCCCCACCGCAAGCGCAAACGCAGCCTCCTCCCCCACAGCAGGAGGTGGCCCCGGCTGACCTTTGGGCCGGGTTCGCGTGGACTGGGCTCGAGCCCGACGTCCTCTACAATGTCTGCTCTGCGATCGAGGAGACGATTGCGGCTGGAGGTACACCTGCCGACGCGAAGACGCGCCTGGTGGGCATGTTCGGGCCAGCGACGGCTCAAACCATCGTCAGCCTCGCGACCGCCGACAAGATCATGGCTTCGATCGCGAGCTCGCCGGCAACGCAGGGTAGCCGCATGAATTCGTCGAAGGGTCGCAAGTTCATCCGCGAGCTTTGGGCTGAGATGCAGACGCCGGTCGAAGAGCCGACGGAGGTGACCGGGTGAAGATCCTGAAAGTCATCTTCGGAACGATCCGAGACCTCGCCCAAATGGCTCACATCAACGAGGCTCTGCGCAAGGAGAACCGAGCCCTGCAAGGCGACCTTGCCAAGATGCAGCGCTACCGCGACTACTGGGTCGCGTACCAGCAGCAGACCGCGTCGGAGGCTGGGCGGGCGCAGGAGATCATGGTCAAGGAAATCGACCGGCTCCGGCACAAGCTCGGCGAGCCCGAGGATTCATCGTGGATCGACTCGGTCAAGACGTGGGAGAAGCGCCGGATCAACAGCGAGGGCTCGCATCCGTTCAAGGCCACGTTCAACGACATCGCGGGAGACCTCCGCAAGGAAAGTCCTGTCGACGTCGAGCTCAAGGTTACCACGCCCGACAAGTAACCTCCGTCCCTCTCGGATTTTACTCAAACACCCCAATTCGAGTAGACTCGCCTCATGGCGAACGAGTTCGACTGGCAAGGGCCTGAAGTCCGTATGCAGGACTGTATTCTCATGGACTTCGCATGTCAGACCATTGCGAATGGCCCAAAGCTCGGTGGCCCCCTACAGTGCCCGGACCCGTCTCAGCCGGGACAATCCACGATCGAGCAGATTTGGTCCGATAACCCCGACATGATGCCCACGGTCTTGCGGGTCGGTGCCTGGAACGACCAAGCAGCCTGGTGGCAAAGGATGCGACAGTCCGGTACAGGGTCGGCCCTCTCAGCCACGTTCCGAAAATACGCGTTGAACTTCCCCAGCGGCTCTGTTCCGGGTCGCGTAGCCGCGATCGGATTCTCCCAGGGGTGCCAGGGCATCAAGGAACTCATCTCTGGCGAGCAGGACGCGGACAGGCTCGACTTCGTCTACGCGTGCGACGGGATGCACGGTGCGCTGGACGCCGCGGGGGCAGTAACCGAAGCCAGTCTCGCGCCATGGGTGAAGTTCGGGGTTCGCGCTGCCACTGGCGAGAAGATGATGGTTGTGACGTGCTCGGACATCATCCCGGCCAACAGGTCCAAAGGGGTAGCCTCGACGACGGAGACGGCCGAAAGGTTCATCGATTTGGTGCGGAAAGGGGTCGGATACAAGGAGATCGCCCCACGCATGATCCCGAGGGCGCTGGTTGGAGAGCCGAATTGGAGACCTGAGCCGCCTGTGCGAGCCGGAAACGCTCTCATTTGGCCTTGCTGGTCCAATGCTCTCAGTCGAACGGTACATGTGATGAACTGGGCCGTGCAGAAGTATACCATCATAGGAAATCTGATTGTGGTGTGGTTCAGTGGCGCCACTCTTGGAACCGACGAAGTCATCGAGTACGGCAAGGCTCAAGACGTTAATCACATCTTCCAGGACTGGTGGGTCAAAGACCAAGTCCTGCGCGAGGTTCTCGCCTGCCGCTGGGCGGCGAAGTGCTCGTCTGACCTGCTGAACCCCGAAAACCTCACGACGAACCGGGCCATCTCGTCCTCACCATTGCCGACGATGATGATGAGCCCTAGGTTCAAGTCGGTGCTCTACGCCGAGCCGAAGCCGAACGTCGTCCTGTCCGGCACGAACGGTCTCGGCACTGTCGCGTCGGGGGGCGCGTGTGTGCTCGAGGGGACGTTCTCGAACTTGCTTTCCCCGTCCGAGATGAATTCTGCTCGGACCGTGGGCGCCTTGAAAACCGCAGCCATCGGAGTCGGGGCGGCAGCCGCCGGCTGGTGGGTGCTCCGAACCCTTCTCGCCAGGAGAGACTCATGACCTTTGATGGTGGCGTCGCACGACGTCTTGATGCAGTTGAAACAAGACTCGACGACACGGAGGGCCGGCTCGGTGCGCTCGAGCAGCAGCAGGCTGCCGTACTGACCCGGCTCGACACCCTCGAAGAGGGGCAGGGCACCATTCTCGTGGAAGCCAGCGGGAGTCACGAGCAAGCGATGGCATCGCGTGTTGCGAGCGAAAGAGCCGTCGAAGAGGTTATGAGGTTCGCGAGCGAATATCGCGTCAATGAGCGTGCGAGCTACAAGCGATGCCGCGCAATTCACTTGGAAGTTGACAACAAGCTCGCGGAACTAGAGAAGGGTGATGAGGCAGACAAGGAGCTTCCGCCACCGTCCGAAGTTGAGACCACCCTCGACTGGGACAAGGACGAGCCGACCAATCATGGCAACAGCGACCCTGCGGTCGCGGCAAAGATCTGGGCAGAGCGCGCTCGAGCTGCCGCTGAGGAAGTTGCCGAGCTTCGCAAGGCGAACGAAGAGGTTGAGGTCCTGCGCGCCGCCAAGGCTGCCGCCGAGGTGGCCCGAGCTGCCGCGGAAGCTGTACTCGCTGAGCGCTCCCGAACGTCAGACCGCGCGAGGGAAGACGCCAAGGTCGCTGGAGAGTTCTCCGTGAAGCGCTGGCAGGTCATCACGGGCATGATCGTGACCATCTGCAGTGCCGGCGGGGGCATCTGGGCTCTGATCGAGGCATTGGCGAAGTAGGCTGTAGCGGCGTCATCGTGTATGCTCCGCCAAGGAGTATCCACATGGAACGAGCTGCGGTCCTGGTCGACGACTTCGACGTCAATTCCCTTCCCTCTGGCCTCTACGTAGCCGCCTCCGACGCTCCAGCGTACGCGCTGCTGCGCGGGATGGCCCTGTCGGGCATGGCGAAGCTCGAGGGGGAGCGGTACATCGACGGCGGGCGGAAGGCTGTAACGGTTCGGGTGAGGTCCAATGGTCAAGACGTAACCCCAAACGCCAGAAAGCGAATGCGGCTCGACCCGACCTTTTACCGAGGTCCTCTCGAAGACTACAAGGACTGGCCACTGAAGTGGTGGCGGGAAGTCGTCCAGAATTCGGTGGACGCCAAAGCCACTCAGATCGAGCTCAATACGGTTGTCCAAGACGACGGGTCCGTCGTTGTGAGCTGCACAGACAATGGCAAGGGCATGAGCCCCGACATCATGGACAACAAGTTCCTCGTCTTCGGGGCAACGACGAAGGAAACCGAAAGCGGAGACGAGGGCGGATTCGGTAAGGCCAAGGAGCTTTTGGTCCTTCCATGGCTTTCGTGGCGCATCGAAAGCAACGGATGGATGTTCGAAGGCGTCCACGACGACTATGACGACGAGCCGAAACGGTCTAGTTTGACCACCGGGACTCGTCTCACGGTGCATATGCCCGCCGACTGCACCACGACAGCCTACAAGGCCAAAGCGCTCATTGAGCGATGCACTGTCCCCAGATGTACGTTCCTGGTGAACGGGACCACGGTCGCCGCTAGCGCTGAGAGAGGCAAGATCTTGGACACCGCTGGCGTGGCCGACTTTGGTGGCAAGGCCAAGGCTTACTACAACGAGACGTCCCCATTCAGTGGCCTATTCGTTCGGTCGAAGGGGGTCTTCATGTTCGAGGCGTGGATGCCATACGGCATTCCGGGGGCGCTCTTCGTGGAGATAGTGGTCAAGTCTATTACGGTACTGCAGTCGAACCGTGACGGTTTCCGCGACGACACGCTCGAGAAAGCCGTGGGACACCTGCAAAGTCGAATGTCCAAGGACACATCGTCTGCGATCAAGAAGATGATGGGTAAGAGCACGACCGTTCGCGAGCGCCACCACGGAGTCGGCGTCATGGAGATAGCGGCGGAGACGGCACGAATTGCCTCGGCGAACATCCTTGCAGCCATGCCTCCGTTGCCAGCCGTACACCACGGAGACGTCCTCGTCATCACCAATGAATTGGCCCAGCAGGTAGCTTCAGCCGTCGAGGAGGCCACTGGTGACTGGTTCGTGGCCGGCGAGGAGACCGAGTGGGGCGACGTGGCGACCGTCGGCCAAGCGCTTGCGCAGATCATGGTCTCCGGGACCGAGCTTCGTGGGCAACAGCAAATGGAGAACGTCGTCTCCCAGCTCGCGTGGAAGCCGGACTTTCTGACCGTCAACGAGGTTGAGGGATACAGGGTCCCGAAGAAGTTTCATCCCACGACGATGGCACCCATGATTCTGAAGCTGGCGAAAACGTGGGTGGAGATATGCAGATACGTGCTGATGCAATTGAACTTCACCGGCACGTTTGGTGGCGGGTTCGTGTTCACGGACAAGAAGGGTTCGCTGGCCGAGTATGCGAATGACGAGGGTGAGAACTGGATTCTCCTGAATCCGTTTGCGCGACTGACACCGCAGGGCAGGGTCACCATCGATAGGACTGGCAAGCCCATGTCGCACGCGTCGCTCGAGGACCTGAAGCTCATGTACTCGCTAGCGGTGCATGAGGCGACGCACATGGTTGACGGTCTCAAGTATCACGACGAGGACTTCTCGAGCGCTGCGGCGAAGAACGTAGCCCTGTGCGCCGACGGTTTCAAGAACGCAAGGAAGATCGCCCAGGTCATTGGGAAGAGAGGGGCGGGAAAGGGAGCCCGGCCGGCGAAGACCACGATGGCCCCTGCGCAAAAGAAGATGTCGCCCGACGTCTTGGCGGCTTGGGAATTCATTGCCTACGCGGCGGCGGCGTACGTGGCGAACATGCGCGGGGACCATGTGGACAGGGTGGAGTCTCCGTCGACTCCGTCTGCCGACTCTGTGCAAGTTGGCCCCGATAGGTTCAGCGCGTCCACCGTCGCATACGAAATCTTTCGATATGGCCGGTACGCGAGTCTCGACTTCTCTCTCCGTGTCGAGATGGGCAGCGGAGAGAACGATGTCTACCTCATCTTCCATTCCGACGACACTGTCTTGAGGGACTGGTGGGACAGCAGCGGTCTAGACATAAAGACGTTCTCCATCACCTACAACGGAACCGCCTACTCCATCACCCTTGGAAGGTAGCCATGGGACTTCTCGACCTTCTCTCCGGCTTCCAAGCTCACCCAAGCGTCCCCCACGTCTTCTTTCGGGTGAAGCAGAACCGCGAAGCCTACGACTTGTCGTTCAAGTGCAAAGCCTGCGGCGAAACGCTCGAATGGAAGTGTCACAACCCCGGCCGGGCGCAGGGGAGAATCGACACGTGGGCTCGGATGCACGCGCATGGGGTGAAGCGATGAGACGACGAAAGCGCATCCGCCTGAGCGTTATCATCCCCAACCGCGTCCGCGCCAACGGTTCGTGGGAGGACTACATCAAAGGCGAGTGGTGGATCGATTCGTCGGGCCGATCGATGTTCGCCGACCAGGACCTTGGCGAAGCCGGACACGAGCAGATCGCTATCAACAACATGATCGACCGCGATGTCCTGTTCGAAGAGTTGGCTCGTTGGTATCGGTCCAAGGCGCCTCTGTCGGAGGGGTGGAGCCGGAGGGAAGCCGACGAACGAGCCGACGAACTTCTCTCGATGCTAGAGAGCGGATCGGAGCCAGCAGAGGTGATCCTGAACGACTACGTCGCAGACTCTGTGGGGTCCAAAGCCGCTGGCGGCATGGCGAAGTGGAAGGCTCTGAAAGAGGATGCGCGCAGAGCCTACGCCAAGTACGAAGGCGCCATTTTGGCGATCGACCGGAACTTCGCGGCGTGGCGCGTGACCGAGTCAACCATCTCAGCCATTCAGTCGTTCATCGAGGAACAGGCGGAAGGCGACGACGAAATCGACGACATGGGCACGAAGGTTTGCGTCGAGCAATTCGAGCCGCAGAAGTACGGCTGCATGCCCGTGGCAGAGTTTCTGCTTATTCGCAAACCGAAGGAGTTGTGGGGATGAGCAAACCGAAGACCGACTTCACCCCAGCCGCCGACGGCATCGTCTACGCGCCCCCGGAGAGCCTCACCGATCTGCCCGTCTCCGTGCGCCCCAATCGCGCGAAGAAGAAGGTGCCTGGCGAGGAATGGATGACCGACGAGTACAAGCTCTTCGCCGGCCACGACGGGCTGCTCGTGCGGACAATGCTCGTGCGGGCCTCGAACTACCGTGAGCAGAAGGACGTTGTCAGTATCACTGGATCGCAGGACGTTGTCCGCATTTGTGGTCACATGCGCTTCCTCGACCAGGAGCACATCGTCGTTCTCTCGATGAACTCGGCCAACGAGGTCGCCGCGATCTACGAGGCCGCGAAGGGCCCTCCCGACCACGCCGCCGTCATCGCGATCGATATCCTCAAGGTGCCAATCCTGACCGGGTGTCGTGCGTTCATTATCATCCACAACCACCCCGGCGGCTCACCGATCCCGAGCGACGCCGACAAGCATCTCACGACGAAGGTCGCCGCGTCCTCCGAGTGCATCGGACTGACGCTCTTGGACCACGTCATCATCGGCAGACATGGGAGCTTCTCGTTCCAGGAGCGAGGGTTGCTATGACCGACTTCTTCTACTGGGGAGGCCCCGTCTACTGCAAGCAGGCCGACAACCTCGCGTGGCAGCGCCCGACCAAGGTCTTCTGCCATCCACTCGAGGGCTCGAGCAACGGGGCGTTCTTCTCCCAGCTCGGAGCCGATCCCCTCACGGCGCTGCTCACGAAAGCTGGGCTCGACCCCGCGTCCGTGGGCTCCGTCGGCTTCGGTGGGTTCTCTGCCTTCCACGGGTTCTTGAACCCCATGCTCGCCATCCCAGCCGTGTGCGAGCGGACCAACTACGTCCACCTCGCTGACGCGTGCTTTGGTGGGGCTGGAGCGACGGAACCGAAGAGCGGCTTCCTCGCGTTCGCGAAACGCGCCGTCGCCGGCAAGGCCCGTATGACCGTCACAACGAACGGTCCTTGGGGCAAGGACATCTCGTATATGGGCCCTGAGGGTTCCAAGTACGCCGGGCAGCAGTTCAATCTGACCTCCGGCGCCAAGTGCTTCCAGGCGGTCTGGGACGCGGCTGCCGGCTCGCTCGGCGGCGACCCCGAGCCCCCTGCTGGGATTCCAGCACCAGCTCGAGCGTACCGCAAGGGAGAGCTCTACTGGTGGCACTACGAAACCGGGCTCAAGGACCCGCACGGCGGGCACGTGACGACGCTCGCGCAGCCCATCATGCAGATGTACGGGGTGCCGTGGATGGCGAGCCCGTCTGCGGGGTTCGGTGTCAACTGGTTGGCTGCGGCAGCGGGAGGGGTGTTAGGATATCTCCTCGGCCGCGCAATCGGGAGCAAGTATGTCAAAGCACGCTGAGAACTCCATCAACACCAAGGTCTTCGACCTTCGCAAGAAGCTCGCACGCCTGGTGCCCAAGTTCGCGACGACCGGGGACCGACAGGACCAGAACCACTGGTATCTCGACGAAGCCGGCCGGCGCGTCTGGGCGTATGGGCCCACCGACGAGCGCGACCCAGGTATCTGGTTCCCCAAGCCCATTCGAGCAGGAGACCTCGCGCGCATTCTACCCGGTGGCGGCTACTCCCGGCTCAACCCCAACAAAATCATCTCGTCGTCGTGCAGCATCTTCACGCGCACGGCAAAGATGAATTGCTACTCGTGGAACCTGCCCGCGGGCCCCGTGGGACTCGACGGAACGTGCCCCGGAGCTCGCATGGGGTTCATCCGCGAGTCAGTCGGCAAGACCCGAATCGTTCGCGACCCCGCTGCTGCGATCGAAGCCTCCGTGCAGTTTGCGTCGGCTGACCTCTTCGACACGGTCCCGAAGCGCAGCGACGAAGCCGTGCGCCGGTTCCTGTGCAACGGCTGCTACGCCATCAAGGCGAACTACGCGTACGAGAGCGTGATCATCAACCAGTTGGTCAAGATGGCGTGGCTCGTCGACTACGCGCTGCCGACCGGCACGTTCGTCGACATCATGGTCCAATGCATCAAGGAGGTCCAGGCGAAGAACGCCGAACGCCCGGTGCCCAAGAGCATCGCCGCGAGAGCAGAGTGGGCGCACCCCGACTTCTTCCGCATCCACGACTCGGGCGACTTCTTCCGCGAGGACCACTTCGAAGCGTGGCTCGAGATCTGTCGCCGACTTCCGAAGATTCACTTCTGGGCACCGACTCGAATCTGGTGCGACGCCGAGATGGGGAAGGTTCTGTTCCGCGCCATCCGCAACCACGACATCCCGCCCAACCTCGCGATCCGTCCCTCTGGCTTGTTCTTCGACGGACCACAGCCTCAGATCAAGGGGCTCGCGGGAGGCTCGTCGGCGACGACGTTCACGTACCACGACCGAGACGACGGCGTCGAGGTCACGATCAACCACGCCGGCAAGGCCGCTTGGGGATGCCCGGCGTACATGCCCTCGGAGATGGGCGGCGGGTCCATCCCAACCCTCCTGGACAAGGCAACCGTGCGCGACGTCGTGCGCAACCCCGTTCCCAAACCGCAGACGATGCGAGCGCTTGTGGATGACCCGACGCAGCACGGTGTCTTCTACGAGGCTGTCGCGAACAACCAGGGGCGGTACGTGACGGACCCTTCAACCGGCCGACCGATGGTCTTGACGGCTGCGCGAGGATGGGTGTTCGACTCCAACATGGACGTCGTTGGTCGACGACCCAAGGGGCAGCGCGTGCAGGACATTCCGAGAGCCAACGTCAAGTTGGTGCAGAAGTTCCAAGCGTCGGGCTGCTGCTCGATCGCCATGGACCCCTACGGTGCCGAGGAGTGCCGAATCTGCTGGGGTGTCACGGCACAGAAACGAGACCCTGAGATCCGACGACTGCCGGTCGTCTACGCGGAGCACTAGTATGTCCAAATCCCTGGTAAAGATGGCAGACGCATACATGGGCGACCTTCGTCAGAACCCGGCGAAGTCGGTGGACGAGCGGGTCGACGGCTTCTGCGTGTCGATCAAGGAGCACGGCGAGCCGCTGTCGCAGTGGAGCGAGATTGACTGGATCCTCGCGCTCGAGCGGCTCGGGGTGGAGGACGGAAACCTCGCGTCCACCATGGAGAGCGTTGCGAGTTGGGGAGTGGATGACTGATGAACCTCCAGCCCAACCCTCCCTGGATTGACAAGGTCCTCCACGCCAACTGGGCCGAGCTCGAGAGACGTGTCGGCACAGCAATGATGCCGATCCATGCGACGTCCGGTCCGCCGAGGAAGACCGACCCTGGCTACACCGAATACGGCTGTGGGCACTACGGCTGCGTGTTCGCGACCGGGACAAAGAATGTAGTCTGCAAGGTCACCAGCGACGAAAGCGAGATCCGTTTCGTCAACTACTGTATCGACAACAAGATCACCTTCCCGGAAGGGATCGTCACGTACTACGCAATCGCTAAGGTCTCCGACAAGCACTGGAAGCGCCCCGTATCCGTCCTGTGGCGGCAGGAAGCCTGGGACGTTGGCGAATTGACGACATCGAAGCTCCGCGGGCGCCACATCGACTGGAAAGAGCAGGAGGAGATTGACACGCACAGACTCACTGCGTCGATATCGACATGCGGAGCCACGGTCAGGGAGTCGCTTGGGCGCAAGCCGGCGGCGATTCTTTCCTCGTTCAAGAGCCACGATCAAATGGACCGGGCTAGGAACATTGCAGGAGAATTCGAGCTGACGGCACCAGACCCGATGATGCTTGACACCATGCTGCAGAACCTGCCTGGACCGGAGCGTCGAGCTCAAGTCGCGATCAGCCTCTACCACCTTTTATCCGAGATCCTCGAAAACGACAGCGCGACCGGCTACCGCATCGGACAGGCGTTCTCGTACTTCTTCGATCACGGCATCCTGCTCGCCGACGTGCATCGCAACAATATCGGCAAGATCCTTCCCAGGTCAGAGGACGAGGGGAGCGATCTGTACTGGGCAATCACCGACCCCGGACATGCGGTGTTCGTTGGGTCGACGGAGAACGTGTGATGTGGCAACGAATCGACGAATCCCTCTGGGCTCACTCCGACGGACAGCGGCACATCGTGGGTGGCACTCGCGACCACTACGACCTTACCGTGAACGGCGTTCTCTTCCGTGAGGTCCGAGGGCTCGCGTTCGCCAAGACCGAGGGCGCGTGGGATGGGTGGGAGCGGTTCGCTGCGAAGGGGTATCCTCGGCGACTCCGACCCAACAGCGCACTGCAACCCAACCCCCCATGGGCCGATAAGATCATGTTCGCGAATTGGAAGCAAGTCGCGACGTTCGCACAGAAGCAGAAGCTCCCCCTTCCGACACCGAATCTCCCGCCGTCGCGCAAGATCGCGTGGAATGAACACGGATGTGGCAAGTGGGGGTGCGCGTATCCGACCGAGGACCCAACCATCGTCTGCAAGCTCACCGCGGACATGTCCGAAGCCGAGGCGACCGTCGGCATCGCGTCGCTCCAGAAGAAGCCCGACATGGACGGTGTCGTTCGCTACTACGGCATCATGCCCCTGCGTGGCAAACACGCAGCCCCCGACGAAAAGCGTCCAACGAATGTTTCTCTCATCTGGCGCGAGGCTGCCGACTGCGGACCTTCCCTGCCCGAGCAGGCCGAAAAGATGAAGGGTGCGCAGAAGACCGCTGCCGACACGTCCTGGCAGCTTCTCTACAACGCTCTCGTCGCGGCCGACATGGGACGTCAGATCCACGCTCAGGTGCGAGACCTTCCGGCATTCGTCGCACAAGTGAATAGGCTCCTGCCGGCAGCTCGCAAGGAGGCGCTCGAGGACCAGGACGACCTGCTGATGTTGGTGGGGGACGCGTTCGACGAGCACGACCGGAAGCTCACCTACTCGGAGGGTCCGGAAGGGTTCGCCTACTGCATCGCAGCGTTCGAGCTGATCCACACCGCGTTGATCAAAGTCGGCGTCCTCAAGCAGGTCTCCGAGACGTTGCTCCAGCTACTCAGGAACGGCATCCTGCTCGCCGACGTCCACGACGGCAACATCTGCGAGCTCAACCGGCCCAACGGGCGCTACTGGGTCATCACGGACCCAGGTCAGGCTGTCTACATCGGGCAGAAGACCAAGTACTCGAGCTTGGTCAAGACGACGAGCTGGGTTCGGCGCAAGGACGGAAAGCTTGTTGCGAACCGACCCGGCGGCGGGAGCGGGTTTCGCCGCTAACGCCTCCGTCTAGCGCGAATCGTCCGCACCCTATCCGGGCTCGGAACCCTCTTCAACCACGACGGCGGTCTCGCCGGCATCATCCCCGCAGCCACCTGGGGCGGCTTCTCATCCCCACACGTCGCCTGGCGCCACATCAGCCCTGCCCACATGGCGTAGCCCGTCCCCGTGGGGTGGATGAGGTCTCCGCCCATAGGAATGTCGATCAGGGCGCTCTCGAACACGTCCACGCCCGTCGCCTTGATCTCCGGTGTCGCTCTGTCCTGCTTCGGCAGCTTGGGAGGAAGGAGCCACAGCACACGGCGCCCATTCTCCCGCGCGAGCGCGAGGATCGTCTCGGCGTCCTTACGAAGCTCTTCCGGCGTCAGGTTCGAGTACGTGTCGTTGGTCCCGAGCGAGATGAACACGGCTTGCGCTGGCGCCATGGCGGCTCGTAGCGACGTCGCCTGGGCCAACCAGTTGCGCATGGTCGTCCCACCCTTCGACTGCGAGGAATACCCGATCCCGCGCTCCTGGGCGAGCTTTCGAACGAAGGGGTCGAGCCCGACGGCGAGGGAGTCGCCGAACAGGAACATCGTCTCCCCCGTGCGTACCGTGGGCTCGCAACGTAGGGCTCGAACGAGCCCGACACCCGCAGCGACGGCGAGCCCAGCGAAGATCCAATCCAAGTGCTTTGCCACGTGTTGATTCTATTCGACCTTGACGTCCTAGGTCCAGGATGAGACACTTGACTCCCCTTTCGATGTCACGGTGGAGCGGATGGTACGCGGGGAGAACCCGCGGCGCGTTTGCGAGACGCCATGAAACAAAGCTTCAGCCGTGACGCTATCGCAACCTGTTGACACCATGTCCCCCTTGGTTCACTCTCCGCTCGAGGAGAAGACCATGTTCCCAATCGCGGATATGTTCACGGGTGACGAGGTTCAGGAAGCCCTTGCTCGCGCGTTGCTTGCGCGCAAAGGAGTGTCCGCGAAGGACACGGAGACTATACTCCGGACCGCTGACGCCCGCGTGACGTACAGGAACGTCAAGATGCCCGACGGGCAGACGTACATGTTCGCCTTCGTCGTCGTGGTGAAGCGCGAGAAGTCCACGACGGACACGCCGGTTCCGGAGGTCAGTGATGGATGACCGTCTCCTGAGCCTAATCGCCACGGTCGGCCTGCTTATCCTGTGCCTGGTCGGGATTGCGGTGTACCAGTACCGCGCCCGTAAGACGCAGCCCGAGGAGGAAGACTTCCGGCCCCCGTCCCTGCCCGAGTGCGTCGTGTGCCGACTGCGGGCATCGGAGTACGCCCCGATCACGGGCGTGAGCTGGATGGACAAGCTCCCCCTGCTCAACCGGCTCTACAGCCTCGCCCCGCGGCACATTATCGTCGACAACGTCGAAGGTGACCTATGCTACTGCCGTCTGCACAAGAAGACTGCGGTCGCGGAACTCGCCCGTGAACATGCGCAACTCCGGTCTGAGCTGGCGGCATTCAACTCCATGCAGGAGGCTCGGATTGCTGTCCTCGATGGCGGCGAGATCCTGCAACGGCTGCTCCAGCAGCATCGCGAACACCTACGAGCTCTCAAGATCTCCGCGGAGACTCCGATGCCGAGGCTTCCGGCGCACGACAATGGGATCATCACCACGGTCGTCTCTTCGCCTTCGATGGTGCCGGAGGAAGACGCATGAGGCTGTTGACCATCTCCACGGTCCTCCGATGCGAGGGCTGCCACACGGACGGCGCGAGAGTGAAGATGTCCGTGGCCGGCAAACCGGACAGAAGCGAATGTCCCAAGTGGAGGAGGGCGTGGAACCGCAAGCTCCGAAAGCTCAAGGACGCTGGATGGTCGATACACAGGAATAAGCGTGGATACTACGGGTTCTGCCCCGACTGTTGGACCATCGTTGTCGCTCGCGGGTTCGTCCCCTGCGACGATGCGACCTGCATCCTCATGAAGAACCATCCAGGACGTCACGCGAACGCGAACGGGGCACGGTGGGGAGAAGATCGGGGGCGCGTGGCCGAGCCTGGGTTGGCGCCGATTCGAAAGATGGGCGGATTCAAGGAGGTATCATGAGCAAAGTGAAGCTGGATACGAGAGCGGCCAGGACCGATCTGACGACTCGCGAGTGTTCGAAGATCGTCGGGAGCCTCGTTGGGGGCCTGCTCCAGATGACGGACCCGAAGACGCTCCGGGACGCACTCAGGTGGTTCGTCGAGACCGACGACTTCTGGGTCCTCATGGAGAGGTCTACGCCAAGGCTCGAGATCCTGCGCGAGGACTTGGTCAAGGGTCTGGACCGGAAGATGGACTAATGAAGCCTCCAACCTTCGCCGGCATCCTGACCGAAAATGAGCAAGCCCCTGCGGGGGTCCGCCATGCTGAAGTATTTGAAGGTCTTACTACGGTCGGTTCTGGACTTGCGCGGCCATGTCGGACTGAGTAGAGTGCCGAGATGCTGCGCGTCTACCGCTATCGTCTCTACCCAACCAGGGCGCAAGACGAAGCGATGCGCACGACGCTTTACCGGCTGCGGGAACTCTACAACGCAGCCCTTCAGGAGCGCCGGGACGCCTATCGTAAGCAAGGGCGCACGGTTTCTGGTTACCAGCAGATGGCTGAGTTGCGCGAGGTTCGGGAACTCCGACCCGAGTACGCAACGATCCACACGCACCTGCTGCAAGATGTCATCACGCGGCTGGACCGGGCCTACCAGGCTTTCTTCCGCCGAGTCAAGGCGGGAGAGAAACCGGGATTCCCTCGCTTCAAAGGAAGGGGGCGGTACAACACGTTCACCTTCAAGGACGCTGTCAACCACAACGGGGTGCGCCTGCTCGCCGCTGGTAAGCGCGTCAAGCTTACTGGTATCGGCAACGTCAAGATCAAGTTGCATCGACCAACGGAGGGTACGATCAAGCAGGCGTCCGTCACGCTCAGCGGAGACGGACACTGGTACATCGCATTCGTCTGCGACAGCGTCCCCGCGGAGCCACTGTTCGCGACTGGACAAAGCGTCGGTGTCGATGTTGGTATCACGACCTTCGCGGCCCTTAGCGACGGAACCATGGTCGCGAACCCAAGGCCCTACGAGACCGCCCAGCGAAACCTCGTCAAGGCTCAGCGCCGTGTGTCCAGGCGTCGACGAGGGTCGAAGCGCCGACGCAAGGCGGTCGTCTTGCTCGCCAAGCAGCACGACCGCGTGCGCAGAATCAGACTCGACTTTCATCACAAGACGGCGCTCGATCTGGTGCGCAGGTTCGATTCGATTTCGGTCGAAAAGCTCAACATCAAGGGCCTTGCGCAGATGCGCTTGGCAAAGCAAGTACACGACGCCGGGTGGGGTCAATTCGCAACAATCCTCGCGAGCAAGGCTGTGAGTGCTGGCCGCGAGTTCTTTGCTGTGGATCCACGCGGCACCAGTCAAGAATGCAGTCGTTGCGGAGCCACGGTTCGCAAGAGCCTCAGCGTCCGGATTCATCATTGCCCCAAGTGCGGGCTGGTCGAGGATCGGGACACCAACGCGGCGAAGAACGTCCAATGGCGCGGGCAGCGCCTTCGGGGAGGTGTAGTCGATGGACTCGCCTAAGATCCGAGAAGCCTCCACTTCGCCGTCTGCGGCAAGTAGGGGAGTTGTCACTCGAGCAACCGCGACGAGCTACGCCCGCGTCGTGTGCAGCAGGAAGCGCTCGAATGATACCGGAGGACGACAATGAAACCATCTCCCCAACTCTCCAAGATTCTCCTGGACCCCGAGCAGACGATTGACCGTGTCGCTGAACACGCGTGGAAGATGGACGGCTCCTGCGCGGTCGCCACGGTCCACGCCAAGGACACGGGCTCCCACGTCGGTTCCCTCCTGGCGATCTTCCTGCCAGCGGTCGACAAGGAGCGTATGAAGGCTCACGCGGACTGGATGCTGCGCCGGCTCAACGGGTACAACGAGAAGCCGCTCGAGGGCCAGCAGCCGGCAGCCGTCGTCACGGCCGACCACGTGCTCGGTCAGGCCAGTCTCTCCGTGCTCGACGGGACGCAGCAGATGAAGATCAACGTGATTATTCGCGGCGCCTTCGGCGAGCTCCTGCCCACGCAGATCGCTCCACAGAACACGCCGAACCGCCACGCGCGAAGGGCGGCAGCGCGAAGGACGAGGAGGGGGTTGGCATGAAGCCGGGCGACAAGGTTATGCTCGTTTCGAGCCCTGGAGCGCAGTGCGCTCCGACCACAGCGATGGTGGTCTGCGTCTACGACAACGGACACGTTCAACTCTACGACGAGAACCTCGGGTTGTGGATCGTGGTCACGGGAGCGATCCTTCGGGCAGAGAGGCTGCCTCACGGCGAGGAGAAGCGCGACGCCTATCGCGAGGTGTGCCTGCTCGAGCAGGCGATTGCTGACATCACCTCGCCTCGTAGTATCGAGGGCGAAGCTTCTCGCTGGGGAGCGGTCCGAGCAGCCGGCCGATCTGGCGATTCGGCGCTCGCGATTCAGCTCGCTGACGTGTACCTGGCGCACAACATAGCCCCGGAGATACGCGTCCGCATCGAGCGGCTCAAGGCGGAGGCTGAGCGGCTTACTTTGCCGTGCCCGACCTAGCGGGTACAATCCGGAGATGGCGAAAGACTTTTCTACATGCGGGATCCCGTACCGAATCCACGAAGACGGTCGCGTCGAGGCGAACGGTGCGCTCCCACTGTACGAGACGCCGGCTGTCAGGGACAAGATCGCCAAGATTTGGCAGGACTTTGGCCCAGCTATCCAAGCAGCCGGCTCGAAGTTCAACCTCCCCAACGCGTGGCTCGTCGCGATCATCTACATCGAGTCATCGGGGAACCCGAGGGCGACCGCGCCGTGTGAGCCGGTCTACTGCCCCGCGATCTGGAAGTCGGGAGGGTGCGCCTCACAAGGTGGGGCCAACCAATTCTGTGCCGGCGGGCTGATGGCATTCACGGCTGGGACCGCGTCGATGTTCGGTCGCTCGATCGACTACTACGTCGAGCACCCCGACGACATGATCATGGACGCGGCGCAGTTGATTGCCGTGGGTGGCCCGAAAGGAATCGCGTACGGGGGAGGGGTTCATGGGGCGCAAGGTGGGGACATCTTGTCCGTCGTCAAGATGTACAACGGGGGCTCCAAATGCGGAGGCGGGGGGCTCACCGGGCATGGTGGGCAGGGCGACTACGTGTCCAAGTTCATCCGGGTGTGCAACACGTTCATTGACCTGAAGCTCGCGCCATCCGCGTCGGCTTCACTCGGGGCCTCGCAGAGCCTCGTCGTCTTCGGAGCGCTCGCTTTCGTCGGCTGGGTTCTCGCCACCAAGACCGACGCCGGGCGCGGGCTCGTCAAGCGGGCGGCGCAGGCGTTCTGACCACCTCCAACTCGTGCCTCGGAATCGGACGGATAAACCCATCGTCCCAAATCACCTCCACCAGCCTGAACCACGCAACGTGAACCCGACCGACTCCCTCGATCGGCTTGACGTAGATGCAGTCCATGCGCAGCCGGTTGAGGTAGCGCTTGGTGACGCGAACGCGGTCTCCTTCAACGATCTTGTTCACACTCGAGCTCCAACCCATACGGGATTCCAATCGTACATCTCCCAGACCCGCGTCGGTGCGGGAAGGGATACATCGAGCAGCAACAGACCTGTCGCTCCGCTCGGACCCGGCGCATCCACTTACACTTGGGCCGCGACGCGTGGCAGCCGTCCTGGTGGATGACGACGTTCCCAGAGCAGTAGCACGCCCGCGACTTCTCGTAGTCGTTCGCGTACCTGCGGTGCAGGAAGACGTGGTCGAACGGGAGCGGTATGGCGTCTTGGGTCACGCTACCTTGCTCCAAGAAGGAAGTCTTCGGCGACCTTGGCCTCGGTCAGCCGTTCGAGCTCGCCAAGCATCGTCTTCGACTCATCGGTTAGGTACATGATCCGGCGCCGCTGCTCCTCAATCTCGCTTCGGAGCTGTTCGTTCTCTCGGCGCAGAGCGCGAGTCTCCTCGTGGTTCTTGGTCGCAAGCGCTTGCGCCCCGGTGCGAGTCTTGATCGCAAGTTCGGCTGATAGGTGATTGGCAGCAGCCGTTGCCTTCGCGAATTCCTCTCGAGCGAGAGCCTCTTTGTGCTCCGAGATGAGCCGCGTCACAGCCTCGCGCACGGTCATCGTGTCCACGCAGCCGTACTCGAGCAGGAGCTCTCGCACCGACTTAAGGCAGCTTCGAACCCTTCGTACCGCGTTCGACTTTCCCATCTTCTCCCTCACATACCGGGCAGCAAAACCTCGTTGACCTTGTCGGAGCAAGAGGGGCAGAGCAGGTACTCGTTGTGGGAGAATCCGTCACCGGAGTCAGGTGTTTCGTTGGCTCGCCTTCTACGTGCCGTTTGGTGAAACTGCCACCCTTCAGGAACCCTACCATATGAGTCTTCCGTCGTCTCAGTCTGTCCACATACACTGCAAGTGCATACGTACAGTTTTCGGATTCCACGTGTAATGTTGGAATGTTCCATGAATCACTTCTCCTTCAGTTCGCACACCGGGCAGCGATACCCGGCATTGACAAGCCTATACCCAACGAAACTCACGATGTGCCCGCACTCCAGCGTCAATTCCCACCTGACCGAGTAGCCCGGCACGACTCGGTCGTCCTTGACCCGCGGCACGCGAACGCCTCGCCACTCGACAACGTTCATGCAGTCCTGCGCTCTCGAACGTACTTCGGGCAGTCGCTCCTGCACACCTGTTTGCGCCCCTCGACGGCGGCGTCATCGAAGCATCCCGCGTAGAACAGACACTCCTCCCTGTCGGCCTCGCGACGGTTCGTGGTGTCAGCGACCCCGTCCTGCCGGACGTGACTGTGCCGGGGGTTTCTCTCCCACACCTTGATGACCCGTTTCATCGCGCCTCCTCTATCCCCGAGAACCTTGCTTTGCCTGCTGCATCGACTCGATGAAAACGCCCATGTACGGGAGCCTCATGATCCAATCGCAGATGCCTTCCGGTCCGCTCCATTCGGGCATCTTGTGATTGTGTCTGTCGAACCACATCTTCAATGCCGTCTCGTAGTTGAAAGAGTACGTCGCCTTCTGCAAGAACCCCTCTGGCAACCTCATCTTTAGCTTGTGTAACCGTTCCGCTGTCTTCTCTTCGCGGTAGTCGGCAGCGAGCTTGTTCAACCGTCGAAGCATGTGCCAATCTTCTTCGTCTGCCTCGTCGAAGGACTCGATGTCGCACGGTTCCAGGTCCCGCAGCCCGAGCTTGTGCATTGTCGAGCACGAGTTTCGCACCGTGGCAACCTTGTAGGTGTCGTATTCCTGCCAGATAGCACGCGGGATCGTAATGTCCCACATCACCGCGATCTGGCGCAGAAACTTCCTATGCGCCCCGCCGGCTTTGACGAGAGACAGAGCCAACTCCATGTCCTTTGGGCCAATGCACACGTCTTCAGCAACCCTGACGAGACCGTCATCCCACCCCCTGGTCAGTCGTTCCTCTCCGAACGCGGTGTCTGACTTGGCCCATGAGTTCATGGGGTTGCGCATCCCGCGCAGTGCCGCCCTGAAACCGTACACTTCTACCTTCTCAATCTTCATTGCCCGTCCCTTCGCTTCGTGAACGTTACTACCACATACGTGCGCCCCTTGGGAGCGTCATTGTGCTGGTCGTAGTGCCAGTCCCAGAACTTTCGGCCCCCGTCGTCGACCCCGATCGCGTCCGCGATGCCGTCCTGGATGTGCTTGAACGCAGAGCCGATGTTGCCCTGGTCCATGTACTTCACGCCCATCACGCCGTGATAGTCCAGGTCTACCCGAACGGGATAGGTGATGCCGCGCACGAGACACCGAACGATCCGGTCGAAGTCGCCGCGTTGCGCCTGGTGCCTCTTGAAGTGCTTGGTCCAGTAGCCACGCGTGTTGCTTTCGGACACGAGGACCACGTGCGGCACGACGAGGACGACGACGTCATCCGTCCGTGACTCGATGTACGGATTGGGACTGTGGGTGCGCGAGTGGATCATGGTGCTTCGTCGAACTTTCGGACCGCGGCGCGGATGAGAGCGACCGGGACCGTGGGTTTGTGCGTTATCTCTCCATCGGTCCACAGAAGCTCAGCGTATTCGGACCCAGGCGCGCGCGCATCTCCACACCGCAAGATGTTTATAGGGATGCCCTGTACGTAGTAGCCGCATCGGTCCTTGTACCATCGAAGGGAGACCTTACCGTTCTTCGGCTCGACGTCGATTCTCCACATGTCGAAGAGGTCGTCGAGGTCTGGGAATGTCTCCGGCTTCGCTTCGACCGGCGGAGACGTCTTGCTGCAAGCCATGTCAATCTCCGTGACGGACTTGGAGAGGTCGGCAAGGCGGTCCCTGGCAACGAGTAGGACTATGCGCAACCGGCCGACTTGGTTTCTGTGCCAGTCGCGGTCCTGTTTCAACTCCTCGTACGCGTCGCAAAGCTCGAGGAGTTTGGACGGAAGCTCGTTGGTGACCTGCGCTTGCTCTCGGATCTTGTTGATGTCCATCACAGCCTACCCACCCTTCCCTTGCCGCGTACGGTTGTGTGCTTGAAGTCGTCGAAGCGCTGCCCGCACCGGGGGCACTCATGCAGACCGTGCTTGCACTTGGGCGACGGCGGGATCTCCTCGACCATCGGCCAGTGCCAAATGCACGATGTTGCGCCCCGCTGCTGGAAATCAATCATGGCATCTCGGAGCGTTTGACGGAGCCCCGCGTGAGCCACCCAGTCGCGCCGCCGCACCGCGGACAGGATCGCCTTGACGAGCTGTCGCATCCGGTCTCTCACCGGCAGTGTTTCGATTCGCATTCGTGTCATAGGAGCCTCATCTGTTTTATCCCCATTTCGACCTTGTGTGAACACTGTCCGTGCGCCTGGAACGCGATGATCGCCTTGCGCTTGGGTAGCGCGCACAGGCGGCAGTCCACGCACGTGAATCCGTCTTTCTTCTGCGCCGGGCACACGATGACCTTGTGACCCAGATCCGTGTGGCCCCCGGTGTAGCTCTTGGGCACAACGACGGTGACCGGAGCGATGTTCATGTCGGCGAGCAGTGCCGCCTGGTGCAGGTTGTCAGCGCTCAAGTTGATCGTGAAGCCGTTCTCGTTCGCGTACCGGATCGCTTGCGCGTTGTCGCGATCGGACACGGGTTTATGAGTGAACGTCAGACCGCGCTTCCCCGCGTTCGCGCGCACGAGGCGTTCGAGCTTCGGGACGTCGATCGCTTCGCTGTCGCCGGGCAGGTCTCCCGCGGTTGCGTACCGCCAGATTTGCCCCTCGGGCAGCGCTTTCACGCGACGACAGAACTCGTTCCACGGGATGCCAACGTCGCCTCGAGCGAGCTTGCCCCACCAACGAGCCAGCCGGTCGACTTCGGCGTAGCAGCCGCCAGCTCGCCACGGACACGACTCGGGGCACGTGTTCGGGGACACGAGAGCCGTGGGCATGCGCCCCGTCTTGGTGTTCCCGCTCGACTCCACGAACATCACGCGGAGCTTTCCGTCACCGATGAGCGCTCGTCGGGCCATGTCTACTCCCCGTCGCTCAACACCCGGACGAGCGTCTTGCCATCCTCGAGCTCTTTATTCATCTCGAGCCAGAGAATCTCGATCGCCTGCATCCGATTCGTGAGTCGCATCAGTCGGAGATTCATGCCGCCGCCCCCGCCGTCTTTCTTTTGGTACTCGGCTATCTCCTGGAGCAGCATCATGCCGAGGTAGACGAACGCATCCCGAAGCTCGTTCATCGCCTCCTGGACCATGTTGCGACCGTGTGGATCGGGCTTGTCGGCCTCGAATGGACCGTAGACCCTCGCCCCCATCTCCAGCGCCGGCTCGAGCGTTGCCCGAAAGCGCGTCGTCTGCGCCAAATACACGAGCGTTTGCTCATCCGGTGTCAGCGCGTTGATGTTCATCTACCTCTCCTCGTCAAGCATCTCAGCGAGCCGCTTCTTGCCCTTGATCAGCAACCGATAGGCTCCTATCGAGTCAAACCCAGCAACGTTCTGGTGCGCGCCCACGAACACGATGAACCCCTCCCTCCTGAGCTTGTCGATCGTGTCGGTGTCTTCGACGTCAGCGTCAGGGAAGGACATGGTCGCCTCCGTGTCGCCCTTCCACATGAACAGGATGCGCCTCTCTGCCTTGTTGGCGATCCGGCGCCAGAACCAGAAGACGTGCGGGCAATCACACGCGCAACCCACCATCGTCCAGCCGTTACCTTCGGGCTCGATGACCTTGGGGGTGTGCATCCGGTCGCCAGTGTCCCCGAAGAAGCCGGTGGTCGTTTGATATTCGTATTTCATCTAGCCCACGACTTCTCCCGAGACGGCGCCAAGACTGTCCGGGACAGGGATCTCTGCGTCTACCCACACAATGATCCCTCCCTCATTGCGCTCGATGGCATCCTTTTTCGAACCAGGATCGTACGCCTTGCCTCCGTTTGGCCCGGACCCGCCGGACGCCGCCCACTTTCCCGCGTCGTCAACCGCTACAGCAATTCGGATTTTGATCGTTCTCATTGTGTTACTCCTATCCAGCAATCTTTTCCAGGCTGGCAACGAAGCCTCGCATCTGCCCGACGTCGAACGAGTAGGACCACGGCATGTGTTCGAACCGAACCGTGTATACCGACGGTTCCCGCCGAACATCGAACGCAAGCGTATTGTGCATCCATACTAGCACCTCGCCGGGTTGCAGTTTCTCGACGTCGTGGAGCGCCGCCAGGAATGCGTGGTACGTGTCTTCGGTCATCTGCCACGTCCACCGTTCGTAGCCTCGGTAGAAGAAGTCGAGCGTCAGGTGCTCAATCACGTAGCACCGAATGGACCCGGACCCATCGTAGGATCGGTAGATCTCGGTTCCATGCAGATCGATGTTCACGGCGTCGCCTTTATCTTCTCGCGTTGCGCTTTCCAGATTGCCACCGAACCGGCTCTGTCCAATTCGATTGCGCCGAGTCGCACAGCAAGCGCTCGTTTGGTGGGGACGAGGTCGTAATGGTTGCCCTGGAACCAAGCACGACGCATCCCAAGCCTAGCAGCGAACGCGTGCAGTTCCTCGCAATCCACGTCGTCTGCGAATAGGTGACACCATTGGTGCCCATGCCTGTCGCCCACTCGCTGAGCTTGCTCAGCGTGCTCTCCGCGGTACTGGCCGGAACGGCTAGACCAGTCGATGAGGCTGTCGACGTAGATCTTCACGGCTTACCCCGATCGTATCTAGCAAACGGGTTGATCTCGGTCCCAGTACACTTCGGTTTGCCATCGACAAGCTTCCATACGCGCTCGCATGAGCAGACGTGCGAGAACCTGTCGTCAGCAAGCTCCAGGAGATGCATGGGGAGGGGCTCCCCGCAGTCACACTTCGTTTTCATGGTTTCCCCTCCGGCTTGACGTAGTAGACATTGCCGTTCTTGCCCGACTCGGCGCACTGGCAAGGATAAGCCTTGAGCGTGAGATTGGGTTCGCACGCGGTCTCGCAAGCCTCCCAAGCCCTTCTGTCGGCATTGTACCCCGACACCAGAAGGACAGCGCCCCCGACAACGACCACTGCGGCGAAAGCGACAACTCCCCTCACTGCCCAATCCAATCCATCCGCCGCCAACAGCTTGCCCTTTGCCCAACGCCCTCTCTCCAATAGCCAGACCATCAACGACGGTCCCTTTGGCGGCTCCGGTGGCGGGGCTGGTGTCCTGTAGGGTCCGAAATCACTTTGCCCACTCATCTTCTTCAACCTCCAGATTGTCGTGCCGGACGCACTCCTTGGTGAACTTGAGCTTAGCGGTGCCGATCGCGGTGCCTTTGCTCTTGAGCACGATGGCTTCCGTGATGCCCTCCAGGTCTTCCTTCCCCTTGGATTTGCCCTTGTTGTAGTAGTCGTCGCGATAGAGAGCTATGATCTTTTCTGCTGCCTGTTCGAGCTCTCCCGAGTTGTGGCACAGGAACCGGCTGACAACGAACGATCCCGTTTCGGGGATCCGAACGTCGAAGCACTCCTCCTCGCCGTCGGGGGTGATACTGACGATTTCGTCCCAGAGCACATCTTCGCTTGCCAGGTCGAGTAGCCGCTGGTTCTTGAGCCGAGCAGCAACCTGTCTCAAGTCGTCTTGACAGATGCGCTTTTTCTGACACCTGTAGCCTAGTTGAGCCCACGAAAGACGCTTGCCTCTCCTAGCAACGACAATCTCCTCCGTGACACACAGCGGCAGCCGTCCGCGTTGCGTGTTGTCTTTCTCTGGCGCGTTCTCCCTGATGATCTTCGCTAGTTTCTGCCCTTTCACGCCCGGTATCGGAACCCGCTCGTAAAAGCGAACGATGTCTTGCCACGAGTAGATCGTGATTTCCCACAGTGGCAGCTTCGACTTCTGGTTCCAGATCGGTCCATCGACCGCGCTGTCGATTCCCATGCGAAGCAGCATCCACGACACTTGTTCGATGAGCTCGGTGCTGGAGCTGGTGAACTTCATTCTGCCGCCGCGACACGACTTGTGAGCCCCAACCGTTCCGTCGCCGGCCCAAGTGGCGCCGAGCAAGACCGCAATCGATGCGTTGTCGCTCTCAAACACATTCCACGGTAGCGCCTTCACGACTGACGTCTGTCCGTGGATTCCGATCTGCTTCAGCCAATTGATCAGCGGGTTCTTCCCCGGACCCTCCCGACACCCAGTTGTAAACTCCACCTGCCTCGACTCGCCCTGACACGGCTTCTCTTTGGGATGTAAGCCGAATCTATCAAGAACGATCTTGCACGCGTCAGCTACGAGTGAAAGATCTCCTTTGACGTAAGATACCGTCCTATGCTTCGCATACGAGCCGCAGCAGACGAGATACCCCAGCAGCCGAAGCTCGTCATGCGTGAACGGGTTCGTGGGATGAGACGGCTCCGGGACCGACCTGGCTGTCGCGATCACGTCACCCGCCGCGAGAGCGTCCAAACGCTTCCACCCTTGGACAGTGAGAAACGGATGGTTGTCGGTGCAGCGGATGTGGCGTCCGCTCCGGCACACCATCTTGAAGACCGGTTTCACGCCTGTTGACCAGGCTTCGCTGACGTCGGCTGCTTGCACCACGTTGTGGTCGCCGAGTCCGTAGACCGGCAGACTCTCTCTCATGTCCGACATCCGAACGATGGCTCCCGTATCGGAACGCGGAACCCTTTCGGACCCGGCAACACATTCGCGAATGTCTGACAGAATCGGGCGCTTGTCCGATCGTCCTTCGACCCCACGGTTGAGCTGAGCAAGCCCAATCATGGCTACGCCGAAGTCCTTGGCACTACGATGCAGTCCCCGCGTCACGTACGCCACGACCTGCTCTCGAATCGTCTTCTCCGACTTGGTCTCCATGTCGCAGAGCTGGATGTAGTCGACGATGACCAGCCCCAACCTCTGGATGACCTCCCCCTTGTCGTTCTTCTTGAGCAGTGCGGCCTGCACGCGACGTATGGTGTTTCGCACGTGCCCCAGCGACGGGCTCGACTTGTCGTCGATGTAGACCGGTAGCTTCGACAGCGTGTTTGCGGTCTTGATGAGCTTGGGCCACGCATCGGACTGGATCTTGAGCGTGTGAAACAGCGATAGGTCGAACCGAGCGTCCTGCGAGACCATGCTCAAGGCGACCTTGATGTTGGTCGTCTCCGCCGACACGATCAAGACCCCAATCCGGGGCGTGCAGTCGGCCCCCGCGTTGTGCGCCGCGATCTGGTACGCGAGGCTCGACTTGCCCATTGAGGGTCGAGCTGCGATGACGCAGAACTCGCCGTAGTCGACGCCGCCAATCATCTCGTCGAGCTTCGTGAAGCCGGTCATGGGCTTGACGGCTTGGCCCTTCTCCTGCTGCTTGATGCGATTCTGGACGTCCTGGAACGCGTTCTTGACGGACGCGCCAAGGGTGTAGAGCGTGTCGTCCTTCGTCGAATCGTCGTTCCTGGTGGCCTTCGCAACCTCGCCGTCGACACCCTCGAGAAACTGGTCAACCTCTTCCTCTTGGACGAGGTACGCCTCGGCGGCTTTCTGCCGGCACATCGAGATGACGTTGCGCAGGCGCCACTTGTTCTTGACGCGCTTCGCGTAGGTGTCGACGTTGCTGATGACGGGGACCATGTCGAGGATCTCGGCGAGGTACTTGGGCCCGCCGACGTCTTGGAGTCGATTGTGATCCTCGAGCCACGAGCGAACGGTCATGATGTCGATGGCTTTGTCCTGCTCAACGAGACCCAAGAACGCCTCGTAGATCCGCTTGTTCGCGTTCGACCAGAAGTGTTCCGGCTGCAAGATCGCGGTGACCTCGGTCATACGAGCCGGGTCGAGCAGAATCGTTGCGACCACCGCGGCCTCGGCGTCGAGGTCATTGGGTGGTATGCGGGCTTCTTGGAATTCGTTCATGCCTTAGACCCCGGACAGATACGTGTCCCCCACGTAGCCATGCATTCGATAACGTCATTACCATTGCCACCGGCTGCCCGGCCGAACACCTGCCTCCAGATCCGCATGTCTGCGTCGTAGTCCTCACGGTCCAACGGCATGTGCCAAACGCGCCCACTCATTGGCTCACCGCGTGTCCAGAAGTGATCGATTCGGCGTTGCGTCCTTTGGTCTGGCGTTCCAGGCACCATGCGGACCATCGGCAGGAAAGCACGGCGACCGTCCGGCAAGTGGCGGCAAACGACTTGGCCCACTATCTCGTAGTCGTATTGACACGCGGGACATGTCATTTCAATCCCTCTCTCATGGGCGCCTTCAGCTCAAAGTTCCAAACCTCTTCGAACTCCGAACCCTCCTCCGCCGGCTCGCACACCGTCTGCGTGACGCGCTCCCGGCAGATGTACTCGCCCCACTCGATTTGGGTGACCTCCTCCGCCCAACCGTCGATGCTCATGTCGCGGTACTGGTCCAAGACGAACTCCGCGTGGTCCTTCGCCTCCTTCTCCGTGTCGAAGAATTCCGGCGGTTCCTCTGGGTCGAAGACAACGAACTTTGACTTCTGTGCCGCAACCACTTTTGCCGGCGCGGCCTCGATCACAGCCGCAGCCGCAAGGACCTCATCGATCTTGTCGTTCATGGCTCAGTACTCCGTCGAGCAAAGGAACCCTCGCCCCTCGGCTGCCCACTCCGCGCAGGTCTTCGTGGTCTTCGTGGTCTTCGTATCGTCCCAGTCGTCCGCCATGGTGATGACCGCGTCGTCTGGCTCGACTACCCATGCACCGTGGTCGTCCTCGGAATAGTCATCGCCGCACGACTCTTCCCACACCTTCGTCGCGTCCTCCGGCGACTCCGCTATCACCCAGTCTGTCACTTCGTTCCGATAGACGTGTAGCATGGCTTCCAATACCTCCCACAACGATAGAATGGATCGTCGGTAGCTCCCTCGTAGCTCGTCGCTCTGAGCTTGGCGTCCATCCGCCCCCGCTCGAGCATGTAGAGCTCGCGCTCCGATAGGGGGCCGCGCCGGCAGAACGCGTACGTGAGTGTGAGCGCTGCGGAGCAGCCGACCACGAAGCCGACGAGGGCTGCTGCGATGAGATGGATCATGATTCGTCCTCTGGGACGATCCGATAGTCGAAGCCGAGACATTCGCGTAAATGGTCAGCGAGCCCACCAAATGGATACCCTCCTCTGGGGCAGTACCGCTTTGCGATGGCAGAGCATGGCGCGCACGTTTTGAAGTGACTCCACCGACCATCCCAGCAGCCGGATGCGTACTCGTAGTGCGCGCCAGGCTGGATGATTTCTCTGCACTCATCGCACGTGTGAGGCTTGCGCGCTCGACGGTCAGTGAATGACTCGACGCTTGAAGGGTTGTCGATGTCGCCGGAGCAGTCGCAGGAGATACTCATCGGACCCTCCTCGACATGTTCGGCTTTGGATTGTCCAGGTCGGGCAACTGAAAAGTGCCTTCACCGTTGTCTACCAAGGTGCCGTCGCGCTCGAGGACACTCCACTTCACGGCGCTCCGTTCGCACTCGCGAGCACACCACTTGTTGAGCTTGGTGCTGTCGGCGTGGTCGACATCGGACGGCTTGCAATGTGACCCCTCGGCGATGCCCACCGTCTTCCCTGGCCCAGGAGCGATTCCTAGATACTGGTCTGGGATGTAGACGTAGTCGTCGTCGTGATCGGAAAGCTTGATCCTGGGTCGGCCATTGAGCCCCCAAGCCTTGGAGCACCGACCGTCGCAAGCGGCAACGCAGTCGGCGAAGCGTTTGTGGAGAACGACTCCATCACGAGGGAAACGGACAACGGGCATCTGCTCCAGCACGTGATAGACCTCTCCGTTGGCGAGTTGGACCGTTCCAATGGGCTTGACTGGACCCAGGTAGTCCAGATCCCTTCCAGTCGCCTCGACGGCGAAGCGCCTCTCGACCTTCGGCTGGTCGGTGTCGACGAGAGCCCAAATGACAGGGTAGCCGAACTGTAGGCCACATGCGAAGATCTTGGCGCCCTCGGGCATGGCGACGCTCACCTGACCCGTAAGACCATTGGGGCCTAGCATGCGTGTGTTGAACTTGTGGATGATCATATCAACCCCCCAACGAATGTGGCCGTGTAAGTCACAGAAACCTTTCGGGTCACGATGAAGGTTTCCCTCCCGCCGTCCTGGCGTGTTACGGATACTGTCACAGGCGTGTCGATGTTGAGCTTTCTAGCCCATTGTTCAGCGGCTTCTCTCGTCGAGTCGGCACAAACAATGTCGACACCCTGTGTTCTGCTGCACCGAATATAGTATTCAACATCAATCATTCGGCCCCCGCATCCTGGGCAACGCCAGCGTCGATTGCGCTCGCGCAGGACGACCTCGCACACGTGCAACGGAACCACCGTCCCTTGTTCTCGTCGGTCTCGACGGTGGACACGTGATTCGAGTGCTTGCAGACGGCGCCATACGTCATGGGAAGCAGAGCGTCGACACAGGGACCCTCGAAGCCGGCAGGTTGCGGCGGTTGCTTGATCGCTACGATGATATCGCTCGCGCAGAAGCCCGCAAGAAGCGAAAGGATCAGCGTCATAACCAATGACACGGCCAAGGTTACCAGCTTCTCGATCGACATCTCCTGAATCGGCTCGAACACCCGGCTGACAATTCCGGGGCGGCGGTACGGGTTGTCGTTCACTTTCTCCTCCTTGATGGCATGGTCGGTCCAGTCCACGGTTATCTTCCCGTCGGCTTCTGCGTCATGACGAGCCCGCCGAACGTTGCGCGGTACGTCGGTACGGGTTCGCCTGTGACGAGAAAGTTGGCCATCGTGCCATCGGGACACCTGACGCACACGAGGGCCGGATCTCCTCTTACGATGTTGTAGTCCGCGCTCTCTCTGTCATTTATCCTTGCCAACTTCTCAGCGGCTTCCGTGGGTGAGCCAGCTTCAATAGCCAGCGCCGTATCCGGGTCTGGGTCAGCGTATTCCGGCTCGTCTCGCCAGACTTGGTACGTACCCAGCCCAACGCCGGTCCAGGGAGGCGGAAAGGCTCTCATCACCGATCACCCTTCCTCGTCCTTCATCGTCCAACTCCCAACCAACTCCCACTCCGGCGCCGGGCTCTCAGCGGCTTCACGGCGACCATCGACGGTGTTCAGGTTGGGGAGAGCGCTTGGGTCTGAAAGCCCGAATCGGGCCGGCGCCACGGTGATAACGCTTGCGAAGTCGACAGCAGCGTGAACCGCCTCCCCTATGCGCTTGAACTCGCTAGGCGCCGCCTCGCTCTCACCAAGCATCTCACCAAAGACTTCGGTGGCGTTGGGGAGAGTGGTGATGGCGTCATACATCTCACGCGCAGCTTCTGTGGCGTTGGGAAGGGTAGTGATAGGCTTGACCCTGATAGCATCCACACCCAACGGCTGAATGTCCTCCGGCTCGTTGTCGTTCGGGTCGCAGTCGTCGTCGTCCGGATCGTCGTAGTCTTCGTACGGATCATACGAGGAGACGTCGCTCGCTCTCTGCGGCAACACCTTCACCGTCATGTACGGGTTCTTGACGAGCTCGATCGCCTCCTCGCGGGACAGCGGTGTCAGCCGGAAGATCGCAGCTCCGCCGTGAAGCACGGGTCGGCCGAGCGCCCCCTCCTCGTCGATCGCCTCCACCTGGCAGAACACCGCGCCAAAACGCAACACTTCACTCACGCGGCCGATCGCCACGTGGTGCCCCATGATCTCGACCTTTGCGTAGCTGTCCATCACTTCCCTCGCTTCCCCCTCGTCAACGTCTTGACGACCATGTCTGCGTCGTGCTTCTTCGCCGCCTTGGCCCGCCCCTCTGCGTTCGCCGCCACGGGCTTCGCCTGAGCTGCCGCGAGCGACTTCGGGTCAATCGCCTGCACCGCGGCAAGGATCTCCGCCTTCGCCTCAACGATGCGCTTGGTCATCGCGGTCACGAGTACACGGTCGAGCCCCCGATCGAACACGCAAACGTCGAGCGCTCGAGAGCACGCCTGGTCCAAGCGGGAGTAGTGACCCACGGTCCGCCATCCCGATTTGGATACCTTTTCGTCGCCTTTACTTTCCCACGTCCGGAACTCTTCCAAAGCCCAGTTCAGCCCATCGGAAACAACCCTGACGGTAGGTGACAATTCTACATCCATATTTTCCACCTTTCGAACATGGCCATTGCTGCGCCGTAAAGGCCCCTTCCTGACGTCGACAAGCTCCTAGGCGTCTTGGGACCCGTTTGACTCGCCAGGCGCTTCTGAGGCCCTTCTCGTCTCAGCAATCGGCATTCCTGTGTCAACCTCGTCGAACCACCCAGCCTCGGTCATGAGCCGCTTCGCAACCTCGGCGCTCTCCCGGAGCTCTTCGCGGGTCAATGGCGGCGTTTTCGGCACAAATTCAACGTGTGCCGGGCAAGTCGACGCTGCCGGCGGGCTCCATCGGCGCAGAAACGCCGCGAAAGATGCCTCTGGATTCCGTGTCGGCTTGCTCTGGTGGGCTTGTTCGTCCTGCCATTCGGCCTTTGCCTGTGCAACGTCGTCCTCGGAGAGCCCCAAATCGTCGGCAATCGCCGCAGGCGTCTCGGTCTTGGTGCTTCTTTTCTCGACGTTCTGGGTCTTGGAACGAGGCTTCGGGCTAGAATCTCCCGCTGAATCTTTCAAAATCCCCCCCCCAGCGGCGCAGCCGCGCTCTGGGCTCTTTTTCTGCCGTAGCGTCACCTGTTCTAGGGGGGGTGGGGGGGGGTTCTTAAGGGTTCCTGTTCCTGTTCCTGATTCGGGCATCCCCTCCCCGAACCCCTCCCGATAGCCTTCCCGAAAGACCTTCCGAGAGGCTTCGCCGAAGCCTTGCGACATCCCTTCAGTGAAGTCTCTAAGTGCGCGCCCAGCTTCGTTTTTTAGCTCGCACTCGGGCAACTTGTCCCAGTGCTTTTTCCAACCAAGAACGACATTTGGGGATTCTGGCGGGTTGTATTTGATGGCTTTTGGAAGCCAGATCAGCCTAGCCTTCCAGCAAGCGGTCGCCATACCCTTCGCATATAGCTCTCGAAAGACTTCCAGGAAGGCTTCGGTGGTCCAACCGAGTTCCATGGCCTCGGTAAAGTGAGCAGGTCCACCTACAAGTAACCCCGGCAAAGGGGTCGACTCGGGGCAGGTGAGGAGGTAGACCCAGAGGAACTTGGCGTTGGGGGACAAGTCGCAGAACTTGGCGTCGCCCCACATACGCGTGTCGATCTTTCTGTACCAGGACAAGCGAACCTCCTTCTAGTAGAGCTCCTGCGCGGGATCGAACCGCGGCGCGCTATCGCGCGGCACCAGCCAGGAGCAAGCGGCCCGTTCCCGGAAGACAGGGGGCAACCCAGGTTGCAGTTATCGGCCTGCACACCGTTCGGTAAGGGGTTGCTGACGGGCCTTGTAAACGTGGGTTGTTACAGCCAAACACCGCTAGATTTGCCTGATGCGAGCCCGGCACAACCATCGCGACGTCGCCGGTTTTCCGGTCACGGCTGCATGGCTTGCCTCCTTTCTCCATGTTGAAACCTCTGCTGGAGTCGGGACCAACTATCCCGATCCGGCTACTCTACCCGGAAGTACTTCGTCGTGCTCTTCGACCCAGTCACACGGATTTTTCCCTCCGTTTCGAGCTCTCGGAGTACTTCGCGCACCGGGTCAGGCTCGCCCTCGAACTTCAGAGCAAGCCTGATTTGCCGCATGTTCACGCCCTCGGTGTCGATGACAGCGAGCAGGTCTTCCTTGGCGACCTGCGATGCCTGCGGGGGCTTCTTGGGACGACCGGGGCCCTTGCCGGCGACGGGAGGCTTCTGCTTGGGTCTCGTCGGCACGGATGCGGGGACGCCGAACTCGCGCGTCATGGCTTCCATGAGCATATCTGCGGTCATCGACGGCACCAAGTCGAGAAGCTTGAGCAGCCACGGCAGCGCGGTATCGTCGAACTGGTTGATGCTCGCGAGCCGGCGCTGGAGGTCGGCGTACTCGGCCTTGACCCTCTCGGCTGTGGCTCGGAGCTCCTTGATCCGCTCCTCGAGCTTGGCGGCGCCGTCCGAAGGGTACGCTTCGCGGTACGCCTCCATAACCGACAAGGCCAACTCCCGCTGCTTCTGCGAGGCGCTGCTCGCGAGTCCTTCTGTTTCTTCGCTCATTTCTTCTTCCTTTCCTCGAATCGTTCCCCGTCCGAGACGGTCTTGATCATCTCGAACGTCGCCAATTCGTGCATACAGGCAGCCATGTTGCCTTGCAGGGCTCCCTTGGGTGAGTGGTTGGCAACCTCGCGCTCGAGCGCCTTCCTGGTGACTCCGGCCATGACGATGCCCTGCGCTATCGCGTGGCCCCCAACGAACGGAGCAATCACGGTAACAAGCTGTTCCACGGTCTCAGCCACGATGACCGACCGGCTTTGCTTGTGCGGCCCCCACACGGTCTCGGAGGTCATCTCGATGGGCTCACCCTTGTTGCGTACGTACTGCTTGCAGGCCTCGCGGACCATCTTGGCGACGGCTTCAACCTGGGCAGAGACCGTGACGAGGTAGGCCGCGTGTGCGTCGTTCGCGATCTTCTTGGGATCGATCACGATGGGCATCTTCGCCGCCGTGCCTTGTGGCGAGATCTTGTAGGCTTCGACGATCGAGGATTGGATCGCTGGGCAGCTCGCGAGCATAGGGCAGTAGTGGTCGACGCAGTGCTTGCCCGGAGTCGGCTCCGCGGCGTTCGCTCCCGCGACAGCCTTCAAGACCCTCTGCGTGGTCATCGTCGCTTGGAACATCGAGATCTCGGCGAAGCGCAGAAAGCTCTCGCCGTGCTCGTCAATGATCCGAAGCTGGACCCTGGCTCGCTTCGCTCCGCTCGCCAGCATGGCGCAGAGGGCCAGGGTGTGAAGCTGAGCGTTCGTCTCCGGCGGAGGCACGTGGGCACCCTTGCCGAAGACGAGCTTCCAGTCGTGGACGGCGACGAGGTCATTGCGCCGGGCAAGGTCCTCGTCCGCCTCGGTCCAGACCGCGTCCGCGGTCCCCGGTATCTCGTGCGGGAGCAGCCCGGCTTCAATGTACTTGCGCTCGAGATTCTCACCGAGCACACGAGCCGTTCTCGTCTGCGGGTCGTAGGCGTACGTGACCTCAGCTCGAGCCAGCGGATGCGCCTTGATGATTTCGCTCGCGTGGTTCCACGGGTGAAGCCGCATGACCGCTCCGACGTTCTCATGGAGGTCGCCGGTCATCTCGAGCTTCTTGATCACGGCTACGACGTCGAGAACACCCTCGTTGATATAGTCGGCGACGGCCCCATGAAACGCGTGGCCGAGCTGACGGAATCGGACGTAGGGCTCGACACCCTTTGGCGGTTCTCGTCCGTCAGCGAACGGCCAGGCGCAGTGCAAGGCCAGCGTTGCACGGCTCCAGGAAAGGCGCACGGCTCACCCCTTCGCCGCGTCGAGGATCTGCTTCTTTCGAGTGTTGTAGATCGGCTCCACCTCTTCGTACTCGATCCCGAGCGTCGTCACCGCGTCGGACGAGTTCTCGTCGAGCTCCGCAATGGTGCTCGAGTTCCGGATCGCCTGCATCCAATCGGGGCCGTCGATTTCTTCCTTGGGGAACATCGCGGGCTGCTTCTGCTCAGGCTCCGGCGCGGGAGCGCGATCGGTCTTCGAGGTTTCAGCAACGGACGGTGTCGGCTCAGGCTTCGCTTCCGGCTTGGGTTCAACCTTGGGCTCCGGCTTCGCAGCAGGCTTGGTCTCGGCCGGCTTCGGCTTGGTCTTCGCCGCCTCCTTGGCGGGCTCGGGCTTTGCGGCGGGCTTCGCAGCCGGGATCGGCTCCCCCGCGGCCTCCAGCGCTTCCTTGGCAGCCTGGGCTGGCGTGAACGCAGTCGCGATGGGATCGGGGCTGTCGATGATTTCGTCGACCGTGTGCATGCCCACGGAGACCTCGGGGCAGTACGTGCGGACCCAGAACGCGGCCGAGCGGTACATGAACATCTGCTCGGTCATCGTGGGCCATTTGCTGGCAGGCCCACCGTCGCGTGACTTGCGGTCCCACCAACCCTCTGCCTTGACCAGCTTCATCGTGACCCAGGAACCCTCGCAGAGCTCGCCGCTGGCGTCCTTCGCGACGACGCGGGCGCCGTAGTCGTCGGAGCCAGGCTTGCCCTTCCACTCCCAGCGAAGGGGCGTGAACCGGCCGGACGCGTTTGCTGACGCGATGAGGAACACCGCGGACCAACCCGGACGCCCGTGAACGACGTACAGGTTCTGCATGATCATGAACACGTCGGCGCCCGTGCGGTTCGCCAGGTTCAAGGCGACCATGCAGTTGGACATTGCCTCGTCCTTCACGGTCTCAGCCCTGGTCTGGTACTGCTTGGGAACCATCGAGGACGCGGCAAGCATCTTGGCCATGCGCTGAGCGGTCTCGAACGCCTCAATGCTCGTGAATACCGAAACACTCCTAACCGGCTGCGCCATGAGGCGCCCGAAGTCCTCGGCGGGAGCGGTGACGGCTTCGGTGGTAACGACCTGCGGTGACACGTGTACCTGCTGACCCTGTTGTGACATCGTCTTCTCCTTGTTCACCGGCACGACGCCGGTTCGTCGACCGTTGCAGTTATCGGCCTGCACGCCGTACGTCTCGTCGACCCAAGACTGCGCGCGGAGTAAGCGGCGACGGGGGGGGTATGCGTCGCGGCGGTCTCTACGTGCGCAGTCTTCGATCGGCGAAAGCCTTTCCGTTAGCCTTTCGACACCCAAGGTACGTGGTTCGTCAAGTGGGCGTCAACGGTTTTCTTTCGCGCTCCGATCGTTTTCCTTGGTGTGTTGTAGTGTATTGCGGAACCTCCCTTCCTCGATCCATCGGGTATGTCGGCCCAGGTGTCGCTTGAGATTCACTCTCCGTTGACGAGTCACTGCTCTCGGATAGAGAAAATCTCCCAAGAAGTCGTCAACGATCATCTCTGCGGGCTCGCCTTCGACGCCGACCCGGCGCACGCCGAAGTAATTGGCGAGCATGAGGGCGACCAGTTTGGTTGTTGGGGAGAAGTTGAACATCATGCTCTCCTCGGAATCACCGGCAGAGCCGGCACAAATCGACCGCTACGCAACGCCAGGAACAGCCCCATCATGAGCGAATTGTCGCTGCACTGGACGGAGCGCCCCGTGTACTCGAGCCGGAACTTGGTCCTGCCGGCGTCGTCGGTCCACTGCAGTCGCAGCGGTCCCCGGTCGGGTCCTGCTGCGTAGTAGTCAATCTCGCGCCGCTCGAGAAGCTTGGTCTCGTTCCACATTGCGAAGCACGCGTTCTTGTTGGGCCTCATACGCCCTCCAGAAGCTTTGAAAGCTGAACGATGTGGTTGACGGTGTCCTCGATGCTTTGCGCGTCGTCGAGAAACGCAGACGGAGACGAGGCGTCGTAGGGTTCGCTGAAGGCGGTTGCGGCAACGACCTTGATATTATGCAGCTCCCTGAGCCTGTGCGCCACGGTCCACGCTGGCGTAACCGCATTACGCAGCTCCGCTGCCAGCTCAAGAGCTGCCTCGGGGTCGAGAGACCGGAGCCGGTGTGCTGCGACTAGGCCGAAGTGACTCATGACACGCTCCCTTCGATGAGCTCATGCGCCTTGCGCACTAGCATCCAAGCCCAGACGAGGCGAGACGAGACGACCATGCCGAAGTTGCCCGAAAGGTTGTCGAAGTCATCCGCAATCTCGTAGATTAGGTTGTACGTGTCATGCTGCCCCATGGCGCCATTGTCCTTGAGCTCCTCAACGATCTTTTCCCAGGCTTTGATTCGCATACGGCGAGAGTCTTCTTCTGTGACGTGTCTCAGGTGCTCCTCGGCGTCAGCCAGGGCAACCTCGTCGTCGAATTCGTCAACGCCAATGCCACCCATCCCGATCGACGCCTTCTGGTGGACGTAATACTCGATGTCCCCTCGGGCCATCCACGCGATGGCGCCCTCGATGTCCCTGGCATCATAGTACGCCCAGACCATGGGGTCAGGGTCGCCCACGAGGGACAGGTGTCCCCGATAGAGCGACAGCTTGCACCGCATGTTGCTGCTGTTGGGAGCGCCAATCTCGACGAAGTCCGGCCCCCGCGACAGGATCTGGTGCTTGGCGAGTGAGCTTTTGCCCATTTCGAGAAAATCTTGGATGCGTGCCTTTCTCATTTGGGTTCTCCCATCGCGGCGGCGAGTTCGTCCACGGTGACGCACCAGCCGTCTTCTTGTCCGTGTCCGCAGCAGTCGTCGCATGCGAATTGGGTTGGGTTGTAGCGAGACTTTCCGAAGCACGTCGCCGGTTTGCCGCACGACGCGCAACGCCACGGGCGTTCGCCGCAGGCACATTCCCGCACAATTCGGCCGAGGAGACTTCGCGCCGCATCGCGCTCAGCGATGACTCGCTTAGCCGTGTCCATCATAGCGCTGAGTTGTTGCTCGAGGCGGGCGACTTCGGCTTGCGCCACCTTATTCTCACGCAGAAGCCGGAGGCGATCATGAAGCAGCGCCCCGCGATCCGTGTCGGCTTCGCGCCACGCTTCGTGTGCCGCGTCGGCCTTGACCCGTTCGCGCTCGCGCTCTTCTTCCGCGTTGTCCAGCTCGCTGCGGAGTTGACTGATCTTCTCTTCAGCCGCTTCCGCTCGGTCAATGAGGGCGTTCCGTTCGGCTTGGGCGCGTCGTAGCGTCTTGCGTGCTTCGTCACGCTCGGTGGTTAGATCGTGATCGCTCCTAAGCACCCGCGAAATCTTGACGAACCGGCTCACGGTACTGCCCCCTTCATCGTGGTGACGTCCGCGGCAATCTCCTCGAGCGCCTGAGACAGGTACTCGATCGCAAGGATTTTGGCCTTGCGCGACGTTTCGGTCTTGATGTCACGGTGGACCGGAAGACCGAAGACAAGGAGAGTCCACTCGTCGTTAGACCCATGATACCTACGAATCTGAACGGTCAGCCGCTCGCCTCGAATGGTGTACGAGGTGTCGTTCGGGAAGTCCCCAAGCTCTCGCGGGGAAGTGTTCTGCCACTTGTGGATCATAACTTGGTCTCCAGTTAGGTGAAGAAGGTGAACCCCATGTCGTCGCCCCAGTCGTTCCAGCCCAGCTCGCATAGGGTCCTCGCGTCTTCTTCGGAAAGGTCTTTGATCTCCGGACCACCTGCGTAGACGACGTCGTGCTCGGCGGCGACGTTTGCACATCCGAGTTTGATGAGGAGGGTCAAGCCCTCGACCATGCGCACGGCATGGGTCTTCGTGTGGTCGGTCTCGGCCTTGTCACGAAGCCCATTGTACTCGAGCGTCAGCATTGTGCCTCCAACATCTCGATGAACACGTGCAGCGACGTCGGGTCCTGGTCCATCAGCCGCAGCATGAATTGCGCGAGGACGGCGCGACTCCACGACGGCCGATGGCTCATCTCCACGAGGGTCGAGACGACAAGTTGATGGTGGCCGGCGCACCAGATCGCGATCAGGTTGTCGGCGTCTTCCGATGGGCTCATCTACCCCTCCGTCTTCTGCACGAGCTCTCGCGCGTGCTTGAGATTGTCGGCCTTGCGCCGCTTGCCGGTCTTCATGTCGTGGACCCACCAGCCCTCTTGCGACCCGTCGGCAGCGAAGCGGGGGAGGACGACCATTCGTCCGGTTTTGCTCACGTACTGGCCCAGGTGATTGCGTCTCATGGCCTACTCGACGTCAAGCTTCGTGACGGTGACGACCGGGACAGGAACCACGATCGAGCCCTTGATGATGATCATGGGCGTCGCGCAATCGGGCACGTCAACGTCCCAGTAGGTGCGTCCGCGATCGGACACTTGCCCATGGAATTCGATGATGCCGAAGTAGGTCTCACCGTCCGCGTCCGGAGTGATCTTCGCCAGAAGTTCGTCCTTCGAGAAGGGGCCATGCACATCAGTCCCGTCCTCGTGCCTTGCAATGATGAAGTATGTATCGTCGCTCACACCAACCTCCACTCTCCGCAATAAAAGCGGATCTTGCCCTTCTGACGCAGCGCCTGGAGCCGCCGCGCGACCAGTCGAAAGTTCGCTCGAGACGCGTCCGGGTAGAGGGCAATCGACACGGCGAACTTGTCGGCCCATGGCAGCCTACCGATCGCCGCGAGGATGCTCGCGTCGAGTTGTTCGTTGTCCATCACGCAACCCCGCCCCTCGTCAGAAACACCTTCTGCGGAACAGGCGCCGTGAACGAGTCGTCCTTTTGAAGCGCCTCGTCTGCCTCGTGGCTCTCAAAGGCGTTCGCGATCGACTCGAGCATGTCAGTCAGGCTATCCACGGGGGCCCCAGCGGCTATCGAAACGACGCAAAGCGCCTCAGCGATCATCAGGAACGGGTTGCACTCGCAGCAGCTCAAGAGCACTACGGCGACCCGACCCCGCTCCGGATGCATTGTCACCTCGGAGCGAAAGGTCTCTGGTGCCAGGACCGGAGCGTGCTTCGCAATGTCACGCTCGATCAGACCACCAACGGACCGATCGCGAACGTGTTGCGCAAACTCCCTGACGACGGTCTCCGGAGTGTCGCGCGGGTACGTGATCTTGGCGGTCTCGTAGAGCGCGAGCGACAGGAGCATGAGCAGGTCTGCCGGGTCAGCGGCAACGTGCGTTTCGCCCAATGGGACGCACGCGCACGGGATGCGCACGGACCTGTCGTAGGGCAGGTTCACAACCAGTTGGTTGTCCGTGAATTCGATCGTTGCTTCCAAGCCTCGTTCAGTCTTTTCCATCGGAGTCCTCCCGGAGCAAGATGAGCACGCAGGCATAAACGACTCGCCGAACGATGTCGTCGGCTGTCTTTCCCGAGAACGGATCGTCTTCACGGTCAACGCCCGCCCGGATGACCATGATGCCTCGTTCTTCGAGCTTGAGCGTCAGCGTCCACCAGAACTCGCCGCCAACGCGACCCGGTTCTGCGCGCAAGAGCTCGATCCGGAACGACTCCAAGCCCTCCGCAAGCAGCCGCTTGAACTTTCCGCGCTTCACGGCCCGGTCCTCGGTGTAGTCCCTCAACCCAGCCTCCTCCATCCGCGTCATGATCCGGAGCAACCCCGACGGGGTCAACCCCAGAATCTTCGCGGCCAGCTCAAGATCCTGGGCCACGTCAATGGCGCAGCCGAGGACCTTTCTGGCCTTCTCGATTCGACCTTCGTCCATGAGCCGTTCAATGGGGGTCACGGAGACACCTCGCCGAACCCACCCATCTTGCGGATGGGCTTCGCCTCCACGAGCTTGTCGAGCTCTGTCGAGATCTCGCCGAGACGCTTCTCGACGATCGACCTGCGCAGCCCGTCCTTCTTGATCGTCTCGACGTCAACCGCCGTCACGATCGCGCGAGCCTTCTCAGCCAAGAGCTGAATCTGGACGTCCCCGGTCACATTTTTGTTCGGCAACATGTCGAGAAACTCCACAATGTTGTCGACCGCAGAAGAGCGCAGGCGAAGCACCTCGCCCTTCTCGTTCTTTCGCGACAGCCGGTTGAGCAGGTGATCAACAAGCCCCTTCAACGCGCCGCGGAGGCCGTCTCTGACCTCCTCGAACACGTTTGCAAGCTCCTCTTGCTGAGCCTTGACCTGATCGTTGTAGAGCTCTTCCGACACGTTCTTGAGTTGCTCCGGCACGCCCAACGCAAGCCACTTGTGGCGCACGTAGAAGCGCCTCTTGATCTCCTTGGGCTCGGGATAGTCCGTGATGTCGAAGAGCGGACCGAGGACGACCTGTTGCTCTCCGATAATGGTCAGATACTTGTCCAGGAACACCTCGACAAGCTTTGCCCGTTCGACGAGGTACGCCTGGACCATTTTCTGGACCTCGGGAACGCTCTTGAGCGGGATCGCGAACGTCCCGCGCTGAAACTGCGCCGGCAACTCCAGCTTCTCGAGCTGGGCGCGGATTTGATTGTCGAGCTGGATGATCGCCTTGTACTCTGCAGAGGAGCCGAACAGCTTCTTAGCGGCGTTCCAGCTCTTCTCCTCGGGGTCAGTCTGCCCCTCGGTCTTGACGATCGAAAGCTTGTCCTTGGTGATCTTGCGGGCGTCGCCGGCCGCATGGATCGACAGGACTAGCAACATGCACTTCGAGAAAATCGATTCAGTTTCCATCGTGTCCCCTTCTCCTTGACGACGGCGCTTACGTCGCGTACGAATAGAAATGAGCCAAGCGCTCAAACGGCTTGCAGTCCGATATCTGCTCGTCACGCGGGGTGCAGCCCGACATCTGCAACGGAGAGCCAGCACGAGCCGTGCGCGTTGTTCTACCTCGAAGCGACGAGCCGCACGGACCCGTCGGCGTTGGTTGTTTCGCGGACCTTGTATCCGCGCTTCTGAGCGTTTCTCTTCGCGACGTTAACCGTCGCACGCTGCGCGACCTTGCCGAGCCAGACGGCGTCGTGGCGGCGAGAATCGTACGCGCTAATGCGCGCGACGTACGCACCGTTGACCAGCTCGAACCCGATGTCGTTCGACGCCGAGTTGACGTTGTTACGACGGATAATCACGTGCGCCTTCTGCGAGCGCGTGTCACCGTGGTAGCCCATGAGGTTCGCTCCCTGGGGATGGACCTCGATCTGGTCCCGGCGCAGGGTCGGGCACCTGGCGGTTCCCACCTCGCAGAGCGCTTGTAGCAAGGCTTCCAGGTCATGGAATTCGGTCTTGATCTCGAGGTAAGCGCTCATTGGCCGATCCCTCGCTGGTAAAGACGGTTACGAATCGCCACTGGAGCGCCCAAACGGACCCTTTCGAGGTGTTGCCAGCCAGGCCCGCACCACCCAACACCAAGAACCATGTAGGCCCCCGGGTAGAGCAACGCCCGCAGGCCCTCGACCACAGCGCGATGCTCTTCGTACGTTGAGAACATCATTGCCCCACCTTCGCCTTCTGCGAGACAACCACCTTCTGGTGGTATTCCCGCTTCTTTGTGACGTTTGCCTCGGTGACACCCGTGCCGGCCAAGAGAGCCAAGAGCTCCTTGACACAACCAGCGCCCCCCGGACCCTTGACGACGTCGGCCTTGACGCTGCCGTCGGCGCCGACGTCGATAATGATGGTGTCACCCTTCATGGTCAAGATCCTCCAGCAAACCGCGTGCCGGAAACCCGGTCACGATCGTGTTGGCGCCATCCACCAAGATCTGGACGGCTCGCACCTTGAGCTGCGCGTACTCGATCCGGTCCGATAGGACCAGAATCCGCTGGTTCTGCGACCCGCGCAGGTACTCGCTTTCGGGCTGCTCCGCGTCGTAGGGGCCGTCGATCACGACATCCACGCCAAGAATCTCGAGCAGTTCGAGGTTCTCTCGGTGGTTCGTCCTGCCCGTGAACAGGATGACCGACTCGGCTCCGCCCACGCGCAAGGCGTTGAGCAGGTCGATCAAGCCTTGCGGCTGGTCGGTCGGCTCGCCGCCGCTGATCGTGACGTGCTTGGAGACCGCAAGGATCTCCTCTGCGAGAGCCTCCGGGGAGACCTCGCGCACGTTGGGGCCAGTCTTGGCCCACAGGTCTTGGTTGAAGCAGCCGGGGCAGCGAAGGCTGCACCCAGCGAAGTGAACGACGGCGCGAACGCCGGGGCCGTCGACTTCTGAAGCCACAATGCGGCCGAAAATGCGAATCATCGTCAGAAGCCCATTGCCACGCACACGAGGTACGCGGCAAACCGTTCGGGATCTGACCCCTTGTCGATGGCTCCCTGCGCCATCGTCTCGAGAATCGGCCGGTTGTGGGCCGTATTCGCCCACTCCCGGATCGATGTCGATTCGACCAGGGTCAGAGCCTGGTCGAGGTACTGAGCGGGCGTCACCGTCCCATCCTGTCGTTGCGGGCCATTTCGTGCTCAAGGTGTTGCAGCGCCTGGGGCGAGCAATAACCCTGCCCCACGTAGACGGCGACGCCGCAGTGGATGCAGCGCGAGTAGCCGTCAGCCGTCCCGCCCTCGTCGGACGCGGGGACCTCGTGGGGCCGGCGGCGCGTCACGGGGCGACAGAGACGATCGGTCGTTTTCTGCATGCATGTTTTACCCATTGAACCCTCCAATCCGCCGCTCAGCGGTGTTTGTGGTGATAGGCTCCGGGCCAGCAACGAGCGGACCGGGGTACACGTACGCGCCGGGTTGCGACGCGCTGAGGTACTTGCCGTGCGCCGAACGACGCAGAGCCTCGACTGCATCAGCAGCCGACACGGCGCCAGGGACGATGTATTGCGACGCTTCTCGCGGCGTCATGCGCAGGTCCCGCGCCAGCTCACACACGTTACGGATCTCCGCACCAGACCAGCCAGCGTAGGTCGCGGGCCGAATGTCTTCGACGCCGTAGCGCGTCGTGTACATGCTAAACAACGCGTCAGCCTCTGCCGGGGTGGGCAGATCGAAGAACCAGAGACCGAGCTTGAATCGGCGCCGAAGCTCCAGCGGAAGGACCGCTAGGCTGTTGCAGGTCGCGATCCAGAAGGTGCGACCCGCGAACGCTTCCAGCGTCTTCAATGCGGCTCTCGTGCGCTCACCCGACTGGCCCACAAGGCTCGCCTTGAGAGCCTCCAAGTCGAAGCTCAGGGTGGGAGCCGCGCAAGCCGCGCCGGTCGCGACGGAGCACAGGCTCTTGCCTGCGCCAGACGGCCCTACGGCAATGATACCCGTGGCCCGCTTCTCCTCCATCCATGTGAGGAGCGCGGCAAGGATTGCCTGCGACACGCCGGAGGAGTCTCCAGCGACGCCGCCCATTGCCTTGTCGATTTCGTCCACGCGCACGATCGTGTCCGGAGGGTTGAGCCCTGCGGCGACCCTGCGGGCGAACCCCTTGTAGGATTCGAGCCCGGCGACGTCGTTTAGCGTGTAGCCCGACATGTCCACCGAAAGTCCGGGAACGGCGTTGATGGTCTCGATCCACTGCGACCGAGACTCGCCGAGGTCAATGCGCTCTCCCGGAGTCGACGCCAGCGAGACGACCTGCGACGCCGCGAAGGGCGACAGGCCGCGCAGGGTCCCCACCAGCTCAGATCGAGCTGCGTCGGAGAGCTCTACGTGAGCTGACTTGGCCACGGCATCGACGATGCCGCCGCGCGCTTCCGCGTCGGGCAAGGCGTTGTCGACGATGTAGACGTCGGAGCCAAGTTCGGTCGGGATCTCGAACGACGGTCCGACAAGGACCACCATGCGGTTCGAGCCCGCGTACGGGTCGCGGGCGTTGAGCAGCGCCTGCGCGAGCCGCGCGTCGAGGTGCCGCTGCGCGTTCAAGATCAGAATAACGGTCCTTTCGGGCGCCGACAGCGAGACCACGTCGGGCGCCTCGATCGCCTCCGGCGGAGGGCCATCGTCGCGGCAGATTGCCCCGACAGCGGCGTCGCCGTCGATGATCGACTGCAGACCACGGGCGCAGTCCCACGAGACCACGCCCCAGCCCGCCTTGCCGAATCCGCCGCTGATCGCGCGGACCGTAGCCGGCTGGTCAGCCGTTCGCACCGCTACCAGGGGAACACCCTGGTTCGCGGCCTTTCCTAGGCGTTTCATGAGAAGGCACATGGTCAGATCTCCACTTCCACAAGGTTGAGAGCCTCACGGTAGGCGTTGAGCCGCTTGCGGTATGCCGCCTTGCGCTCATCGCCACAGTGGCACCTGTCGGTTCCAGCATGCCCGCAGGGGCACGGGTTGGCAGCGGCGACGAGGTAGGGCCGGGCCGGCATTCGCACACCGCGCACGTTGACGCTCTCGTCTTTCACCGCGCAGGCGAGCGCCTCGATCGCGGTGCGCCGGAATTCGTCCAGCTCGTCGAGGAACAGTACCCCATAATGCGCCAAGCTGACCTCACCGGGCCTAGCCGGATTGCCGCTGCCAACCAGACCAGCATCGCTGACCGTGAAGTGCGGAGCCCGGAAGGGGCGCGTCGTAACGGGCAGCCCTGCCGTGAGACCGGCTGCGGAATGAATCGCGGTGACGTCAAGCGCCTCGTCCTGAGTCATGACGGGGAAGAGCGACACTACGCGCCTGCCGATCATGGTCTTCCCGCCTCCGGGGCGTCCCACGAGCAGCACGCCGCGAGATCCCCCGTTCACGACCTTCGAGGTGATCGATCACCTCGCGAAGGGTCTCAGCGACCAGGACGTGTGCCCCGTGGACGCAAGCCGCCTCTGCCTCGTTCGCAGCCGGGATCACGATGATCAGACCGGCTGCCTTTGCAGCCCGGACCATCGACACGACTCCGCGCACGGTGGAGCGGAACGTCCCATCGAGCGAAAGTTCGCCCACGAACGCGAATTTGTCCGTCTTCTCGCGATCGAACCTGATCTGCAAGAACTCGATGGCGGCGCACAAGTCGAGCGCCCCACCCTTTGCGGTGGGGGAGAAGTCGAACAAGGGGAACGCCGGTTGCGGCTCGTAAACGCCGCACGCCTGCAAGGCCGACCGAACGCGCAAGGTGCGCTCCCGATCGCCAACGTCCATCGTCCTAGAATCCGCCGCTCGCTTGGTGCAGGTGACGAGCGTCGCCGTCGTCCCGTTGAGCATGAAGCTTTTCATCGTAGTCTCCCTTTCGATTGGTCCTCCCGCCCGGTCACGAACCGGCGCCGCCTGTAGCGGTGCGAGAGGTGTGGACTCAGCGATCCTCAATCTCCGCGGACACTCCCCGCGCGCGACACTCGAGCATCGCGGCCTGCCGACCCACGCGAGCCGCGTGCAACTGCGTGTCCGCTGCCTTGAGCGCAGCGGCGCGATCCTCGGCCGCGGAGACCGAGGCCCTCCGAATCGCGACCGACCGCAACACGGCCGCCTCGCCGTCGAGGCCCTCCGACAGTGCGATCGCGAAAGCCGCGACGGCGGCGTCCCTCCCGTAATCGTGGTGACGCAACTGCGCGGCGGTCGCGAGGTCCTCTGGGATATCGATCACGCGCCCGCACACCTCGACGCGCACGTACCCCTCACGCGGAGCATTAGACCGGGGTCCTTTCGCCACCACCACACGGTCAATGATGTCGACGCAGGAATGCCCGCGATCGGCAGTGCAGATGCTGCGCCCCTCGCGACACGTCTGCCGCTCGATCGTCCACGGAGACGTCAGCGCCTCCGCCGTCTCGAACGCCAGGTCGAACGAGGCGAAGTTTCCGCGAAAACAGCCACTCTCCTGAACCATGAATCTCGTCGTGCTCATCTCATCATCCTCTTTCTGGGCTCGGAAAGCCCTCGGTGCGTAGGAGATTCCTGCGCACAGAGCGCGCCCCGAGCGGGGCGGAAGTCCTCACCAGCGCTCAGACTGCGGCTGGTAGGTCGCTCGGGGGTACTCCCCAAGCTTCGCGGCAATGGTCGCCGCCGCTTCGAGTCGGGGGCACGAGAGCCATCCGTCGATGCCCCAACGCTCCGCCCAGCGAGCGGCGCCGTTTCCCACACCGGGAAAGGACGACCACTCAACGTGCGGATTGGCGAGCACGGTTGCGACAACCAAGTGCTCTCGCCCGTACTGCACGCCCTTTCGAGCGTCGTCGATGCGCGCGGCGAGCGCCCGCGTGATCCCGAAGTCCCGCACGAGCGCGTTTAGGCGCCCAGTGCGGAGAAATTCGGCCGCGCGACGGGACTTGGCAACCAGCACGAGCGTGCCGTGATTGCCCATCCCTTGCGAATTGACCCACACGGCCCCGTAGCCGTGTCGGTCGGGAGTCTCGCCACGGGTTGCGTACCCGTAGCCGATCCCGCCGACAACGCCGCCTTCGAGGGCGCAGGCGTCAAGTTGCGCCTGCGTCATGTCCGAGTATCCCCTGTCGCACTCGTAGAAATCGCCCATGATGGGCTCCTTTCCGCCGCCGCCCCGCGCCAACCGCGAGGCCAACCAGGGCCATTGCACCCCGCGTGCCGCCGGTCGTTCCGCTGCCACTGGACGCCTGGCGTACGCTCGAGACGGAATCGCCGTTCCGCCGCCAGCGGAATGAGGGCCCGACCCACGGAAATCCGCACACTTACGCGTATGGCCACGTATGGCAACGTACGCTCATACGGCGATGCTTCGCACGCGAAACACCGGACAGGCGTCCGGGCATCTGTCCGAATCCGGACGGGTGTCCGGCCCGTCGGCGCCGTCTGGCCCGCCCCGGAGCCCAGGCGTCCGCCACGGTCGGAATCGGGTGCGTAGGAAATCGGCTACGCACCGCGCAGCCCGCTACGCACCAGCGGGAGCCGTCCGAATTTCGCCGGATCGCGGGATTCAGCCAGGCGCCTGCTCAGCGTGAACGGCGGTTGCTCATCCTGGCAGCGACCGGCGCACGTTCGAGCGCGTTGCCGCCGCCGGCCGCGAGCCAGGCGAACACGAGCCCGGCGCCAACGAGCGATGCGACCACGAGCGCGACGCCTGGGATCAGCTCCGGATTGCTCGCGAGCGTCGGCCCCTCTCCGAGCTGCCGCGGCACGATGTAGCGGTCGATTCTCATCTTGCTTGGCTCATTTTCCCCTCGGTCATCAAGAAGACCACGCCGAACGTGGCGGCAGTGGCAACGGCAGATGCGAGGAGTACAGGGGAGAGCTTCATGTGCGTCGCCGTCGTCAGCCGCGTCGCGAGGATGAGTCCTGCGAGCCCGCCGGCCACGCCCGTCGTGATCACGAACACCTGCTGGCCGATCGATGCCGGGATTACAAGCTGTCCGTCGAGGTCCTTCGCGAGGAAGATGGAAACGTCTGGCGACATGCGCCGATGATACGACGTCGCGAGGGTGGGGTCAATTGCAGGTATCGGTCTGCACACCGTCTGAGATCTATAGCCCAATCCCCTTCGCCGCGCTATCCTTGAACCGCGTGCCCACTCGGAAGTACCCGAGTACGGTGTCGAGCTTCTTCCACCGACCCTGCGCCGCGATCTGCAGGACGTTCTTCCCACGCACTCCAGCCTGCGTCGCGAACCCAGCTCGAAGCGAATGCGCCCCGAGCTCGCTCGAGTCGAGCCCAGCCCGCTCGGCCGCTTGCTTGACGATCCGGTTGACCATCCGGTCCGTCGCCCCCGCGTTCGGCAGGATTGACCCCGAGCGGTGAATCCCGCGCACCAAGAACCCTTCAGTGATGCCGAGGGCGCGAAGCTCGTCCAGCCAGACCTGCAGAGCGTTGACCGGGCACAGGTCCACGTTCTCTCCTCGCGGGATGGGCACGTCGGTCCCCTCGCCGCTCTGGTCGGTCTTCGACCTTCGCAGTCGGATGACGGCGCCCTCGTCCTGCACCTTCACGTCCTCGATGCGCAGCGACGCAAGCTCAGAGCGGCGGAAGGCGCCAGAGAATCCCAGCAGGATGACCGCTCGGTCCCGATGCCCTCGAGCGTCGTCGGCGAGACCCGCGACCATAGGCTCGAGGAAGTCTTCGATCGTCGCGGCCTCCTTGCGCCGCCGTGTCCCGCGACCGATGCGATTCGCAATGCCCTTGAGCACGGTCTTGACCGTGGCGTCGCGGGTCGGAACGACGACAGGCTTGCCGTTCTCGACGTGTCGGGAGTGAACCCAGCCGATTGCGGCGGATACCCTCGTGATGGTCGCGTACGCCGCGCCGCTGTTCGCGAGGTGGGTGAAGTACAGGGCCACGACTTGCGGCGTCGCCGGCAGGGGCGTGAGCCCGTTCGCCCGGCACCATGCGGTGAAGCCCTTCCAGTCGGAGGCGTATCCGCGCTTCGTGTTCTTTGCGACCGAGTCCTCTGCGTACTTGCGTGCCGAGTCGGCCAGCGTGGCCAGGTCTGTCGAGAGAGCTCGGCCTCCCGACACGCGGACTACGATCGCTTTGGGGGTTGCCATGGGGGCCTCCGCGGCATGGGCATTCCCGACGAAAGACTTCGACGAAGAAGCTCGGGCATCGGCGTCCCCCCGGTCCGGATGCGCTCTCGCTCGAGGTCGAGCACGAGCCGCCGCTTCGCGTTGGCAAGGTCGAACCGCCGGAACGGCAGCATGACAAGCACCCTGATGATGAGCCAGAGGCAGACGAAGACCGAGCCGATTTCAGTGAAGATTCGCATGTCATCTCTCCAAGAGCCACTCGAGCACACGGCGGAAGCAGCGGGCTGTCATGGTCGCGCCCATTCCACGATCCCATCCCTGTCCACGAGGACGGACCCGAGCATGCGGTACATCAACTCGGGCTCCTGTGGCTCGGGGATGTAGATGGCAGTGAGCTTCCCCGCCCCCGCGGCCCACCCCAGTTCAAGGTGAGCCGATCGACCGCATGGGAGCACGCACAGGCACGCGTCACACCTCTCGAGCGCGGTCATGTCGAGCCTGAAGCCGTCGACGGCGACAGGATGGGACAGAGCCAGTCGGAATGCTGCTGGGCCCCACTTGAGCCAGTGCGGGTCAATGTCCGACCAGGCGAATCCGTGGTTGCCAGGGGCAGGATTGCGGAAGTCGTAGACGTCGTGCCCATGCTCGCGCAGGAGAGCGACGATCCCGGGTTGATACGAATTGCGCCACGACGATGCAACGTAGATATTCATGCGTTCATCTCCTGCTCACACCCAACGACGTTCGCGGCGACGATAGCCCTTCTTGACGAGCCCCGCGATCCCTGCCTGCTCGTCGGAGACCTCGCCCAAGCACCATCGAATCGCGAGCACGAACGAGGGCGGCAGCGTGGTCTTGCCGCTGTCGAGAATCCTCTTCATCGTCGGTTTCGTGGGTCCAGCCGGGCGCCCACGCTTTGACGGCGTGAGCGGCTTCGCCTTCTCCTTGGGCTTGTTCGGCGCCATCGACGAGGTGACCTCGCCCGACTTGAGCGCTCCGAGGGCTTGGAACACGGAGACCTCGCCGCGGTCCACTTGGTCTCGGATCGTTTCCGGCAAGAGCAGGAGCCGGAGCAGGTTGTCCACGGTCTGTAGGTTCGGAGCTCCAACAGCGGTCATGGCTTCGGTCTTGGTCCCGCCGAGCTTGAGGAACTTCTCGATCCGGTACGCTTGGTCGAGCGGGGTCTCGCGCACCCAGTTGGAGTTTGCGGAGATGCCGCGCCGGACTGCTCCCTCGTCATTCGTCGAGACGACCGAGACCGGGACCAAGATCGGCGGCAGAGACATGGCGGCTCGCCTCTTGTTGGCTTCTCGAGCCCATCGAACGCGCTGTCGGCCGTCGGTGACGAGAGGAACGCCGTCGACCTTGACGACGTCAACGGTCTTGATCACGCCCTCCATCTCGACGTTTGCGACACACGCCTCCGGAACGGGCTTCAAGATCCGGCGATCATAGAGCGGATGCTCCGGGCCATCCTTGGTGTCGAGTCCGATGATCACGAGCTCGGTCGGATCGATGAGGAAGGTGTCCTTCCTCTTGCCTTGCAGCGCCTGCTTACCCATCTACCTTCTCCTTCATCGCGTTGAACATGGTCCAGAGCACCTTACCGATGCGCCGGTCAACTTCCCTGTCCCGTTCGGGCATCTGCTCCCATGGCGTGAACCACCCAGGATGGTCATCCTTGTCATTCTGCTCGCTCGCCCATTCGATCCAAGTCTCCCGAACGACTCGACCGAGGAAGTTGACCCGAGTCATCGGTAGCGCGAGACCCTTCGCCCGCGAGGGGGTGGGGGTGATGTGCATCTCGACCGAGGTGGGGTCTAGCGCAAACGGCGGACGGTGTTTGGGGCACCAGCAGGTTATGTTAATCGGGCCTTGAAACGTGACCGTCCACCCCTCGGCCTTGAGGCACCTGGCCTTTGCCTCCCACGAGAGCGTGTTGACGGGGCAACGGATAAGCAGATCGCCACACTCGTGGCACTTCCATGTCTCGTAGACACCTAGCTTGTTGAGAATGCTTGTCATCATCCCCTCCACTTCGGAGCGACTTTCATCAGCTCGACGAACCAGCGAGCGCGCTCGTAGCCGGCGTCTTTGGCGCTCTGCTTGGACCCGCCAGTGTAGCATTTGTGCCAAATGGCTCCGGGCGCGTAGATCCGAACCTTCCACATTCCTTTGCTCTCACCCTTCTTGACCTTCTTGATCCAGATCTGGACGGGCCACTCGCCATCCTTGTGTGCCCATGCTCTGATCCAGCCCTTGTCTGCCTTGAACCACGTCAATGATGGTGTCGGCATCAAGCGTTCCTGCGTCATGGTGTCTCCTCCCTCGTCCTAACGACACGCTCGGTCCATCCCGCGTCACGCTTCGTGGACTTCTCGCTGTTCTTGGGATTGACCGTCCCAAGGCAGCGCCAGCCTTGAGCTGTGGGCCACGAGCGACGAGCTTGGACGAATGCTTGGTCCAGGCTGGTGGCGTAGACAATCTCTGGCGGGCCATTCACCGAATCCTTGCCGTACAGGGGCTCAAACCACCAGGCATGGACTTGCATCGACCGGCTCGCGTCTTCGCCTGTTTCCATCGCCTCCCTCTTGCGTACGTGAAGCAAGGCTGTAATTGAACCACTCTCGGCGAGTTTGCTCATCAAATCAGGTTTTCTGAGCGTCATGGCTTCACCCAAAGCAAATGCCACACGTTGCCGTACGGCAGCCAGCAGAAGTCCTTGTCGGGAACGGCAACGATGGAGCAGCGATGTCCGGCGGGCTCGGTATTCGCCTTCACCTCTGGAATGATCTGGTCTCCCAGAATAGTGGGCTGCACCAGCGGATACACGACCACAGTGTTTCCCTCGTAGCGCATCGATTCGTGCCGGACGAAGTCGTAGACGGGGATGGTCACAGTGCTCATTTCTCGTAGATCTCCAACGTTTTCTGCATCGCTTCGGCCGCACCTACGATCTGTGGGATTGTCCGCAGGAACGAGTTCTTCAAGGCAATTATCGTTGCCCGCCTGTCGCTTAGCTCCGCCCGAACCCACGGCAGGCAAGGAGTGCCAGCCACAGTAGCCGCCCCGCTTGCCATGCAGTACCCGCGTCGCTCCGGGTCTGCCTTGTTGAGCAGCGTGAAGCTGCCGCACTCGTCGCAGCAGATTCCGACACCTGCCCCGACGCCTTGTGTGGGAACGATGGGATTGACGGGATTGACCGGATGCATCAGCTTTTCACCCTCGGCATCGTCTTGAATGCCCGCTTGACCCTTCGAATCATCTTCGGGAACCGACCGTAGTCGAGACCCGTCGTTTCGGTTCCAGTGCGCAGCGGCGCGAGGTCGTCAAGGCTCCCGTTGAACCAGTTCAAGTCCACGTTCACGGGGATGCCGGGAACCCTGCCCTGGTCGGTGTATTGGAAGAAGGTCCAATCGCTCCATCCGTTAGGCACCTTGTACGGTGAGTCGGGCTGTCGGTAGTCGGCCACCCAAAGCGGATAGTTCGCGAAGGCGTCGCCGAGCCCATACCCATCCCAGAACGACGGACCCGTGTAGACGATGGGACGTCGCTTGGTCTCGGTCTCGACGACTTGCATCCAGTCCTCGATGCACTTGAGGATCGTCGATGGTCCTGCGCCATCCGGTCCTTCGATGTCACAGACCGGAGCCAGGTCGCCCTCGAGCATGCCTCCAGCCGACGCGAGCGTATCGAGAAAGAACCGTGCCTGGTCCTTGCCAGGCTGCATCGGGCGCAGAAAGTGGTACGCGCTGCGGACGATGTGGCTCTGGGAACGACGCCAGTTGTCGGCGAAGATAGGATCGAGTCGGTTCGGTCCTGTCAGTCCGTAGGTCGCCCGGATGAAGCAGTACGTCTGTCCGGATACGGCTACCCGCTCGAAGTCCACGTTGGGACCTTGCCACTTCGCGATGTCGATGCCGCGGATCATGGGTCCACCGTGTTCGCGACAGCCTCGTACTTCTCAAGCTCTTCCTCAAGACTACGCGCGTTCCCCATGCTCTCATGCACAAGACGGATTGCTGCGACAATGCATTGTGAGAGGACCGAGGAGGTTATCATGGGCGCCATGTTTTTGCGCACCAGACCGTCGCGTAGGCGGTTTGTGATGATGTTCGCCCGGTGGAGCGCAGCGCTCGCCGTTACGAGCGAATCGAAGACGTCGGACAGGAGCCTGGCGTGGTTCATGAGTCAGCTCTCCGCCGGGAAGAACTTCTGGGTCTTGGGCCTGCCGGCCTTCTTCTTCGAGGGCTTGTCGCCGAGGTCGACGTTGAGCGAATAGCCGTCGTCCTCCTCCACCTTGCTCCGCTTGAAGGGCTTTGCGAGTTGCTTCACGTCGAAGCCGGTGACGCGGAACTTTCCGGCGCCCTGCGAGCGGTCCCCACCGACCCCGTTCTCCTGGCTGAACGTTAGGATCCGAACGATGTCCTCCTCGCCGATGTGCCTCGACTCCTGTGCGGCGGTCTGCAGGACCCAAATCTCGAACTCGAGGCTCAAGTCCTCGACGTAGTCGATACGCTTGATGCTCGCACGCTTGCCCTGCGGCGTCATGACGTGGATGGGACGCTCTTCGAAGCCGTCGGGCTGCGTCTTGCCGCCCAGGTACAGCCTCGAGTTGCGTCCCTTCGGGTGAAGTCCCTTGACCTCCATGCCCTCGGCGAGGATCTGCTTCGACCCCCGCTGCTTGACCGTAATGGCGAGCATCGACGCCGACTGCTTGAGCATCGCCTTCACGTTGTTCGTTGAGATGAAGAGACCGAGCTCGTCACCCTGGAAGCCGGTCCAGCCCTTGGTCGCGGTCTCCTCGACGATCAAGTCGAGAGCCTCTGCGGTCTGGACTTCGGTCTGCGCATCGTCGTAGCCGGTGCGCGCCTTGACCCAATCCTTGATCATTTCGGGGTTCTTCGGCGTGCCACCGTAGAGGCGCTCGGTAAAGGTGATGACGACTCGATAGATATCGTACATCGAACGGGCGTTGAAGCGGTCGGCAACGGTGCTGGTGTTTTCGGTTGTCATGATGTTCTATTCTCCTGATGGTTAGTCGCTAGGGTTCGGACCGGGTAAGTCTGATTCGGGCTGTCGCTTGGGTGAGGTGTGGGTCGTCGCCTCGGGGTGGAATCGAACGGGTTTGACACGTCGCTTGGGAAGGGGATGAGCTGGCCTGAGCGGGCTTGTCGCTTGGGCTCGAACAGAAAAGGCTTGATCGGGAGTGTCGCCGCGAGTGGGCATGGATCGGATTGTCGCTTGGGTGCGGATAGGATCGTCGCTTCGGCTCGGTCGGAACTGGCCTGGGTTGGATGGGACTGTCGCCTGGGCTCGGGTTGGTATGGGCAGGTTTGTCGCTCTGGGGAGGGCGGGGTTTGACGAGGGCTGGCGTGTCGCTCTGGTTCGGCGTGGCGCGATAAGGCTTGTCGCGTAGGCGCGGAGTGGGGTAGCCGGGAGTGTCGCACCGGAAAGGGTCAGACTCGGCCTGAAGCGGGCCGTCGCAAGGCATAGGAGGTGCGGCGGGTGCTGGATTGTCGCCTGGGGTGAGAGTGGCATGGCTAGGCTTGGGCCGGCTCGTCGCCTCGGACAGGAAGGCTTGTCGCCTGGGAACGGCTCGGGGCGATAAGACCTGTCGCTCGGGTCGGGTCCGAGTGGGTTTGGGGTGTCGCTCCGGAAAGAGTCGAAGCAGCTCGGCAAGAGAGGACTTGTCGCAGTGATCCGATTTGGCTTGTCGCTTTGGGGCGGCGGGAGACGGTGGGGCATGGCAAGTCGCAATGGCATGGCCCAGCTTGAGATGGCTCGTCGCTCCGGCTGGGTGAGGACTGGATCGTCGCTTGGGGATCGGCGAGGCACTGCACGGCTTGTCTCAATGGAACGGTTCGCCGCGGGTCGGATTGTCGCTGGTGGTGCGGACGGGTTCGGAGTGTCGCAAGGGGCTGGCGTGATACAGGTTGTCGCTGACAAGATGAGTCGCTTGGGCGAGGCATGGCAAGAGAAGGCCAGTCGCGCAGGCACGTTTGGGCGTGAGTCGATCTGGAAGGTCGCCGCGGAAGGCTCTCGGCTCGGCTGGGTCTGTCGCAGTGGATCGGTTCGGAGCGGTGAGGGTTGGGTCGGATCGTCGCTCGTGGAGCGGCGGGACGGGGCAAGGTATGTCGCGGCGGCTCGGATAGGGTTGACACGTCGCACTGGAAAGGGTCGAGGCGACCAGGCTTGTCGCTTGGGATGAGACTGTCGCTTCGGTGCGATAAGGGCTGGAGTGACAAGTCGCTCGTGGGTAGACACGGAGAGGGTGGGATGGGTCAGTCGCACGGGGTCGGATAGGAGTGGCCGGGCAGGGCATGTCGCTGAGGTCTGGCGTGATCCGGGCAGGTGCGTCGCAAAAGTCAGGAAAGAAGGGGAGCGGCTCAGCTTGTCGCACGGAGGGGGGTTGGGGTTGATGGGGCAGGGTTGTCGCTCGGAGTAGGTCGGACGGGGCTTGAAACGGATCGTCGCATCGGGTGTGACAGGGTCTGTCGCAGTGCTCTGGAATGGCATGGCGGAGTTCGTCGCAAGGACTGGGAAGGGTACGAGTCGACATGTCGCGAACGGTTCGAAGCGGTGGAGTTTGGGTCGTCGCGCAGGTACGGCACGCTTACGACGCGGGCGAGCTCGGCCAGTCGCAGGGGAGTGGTCTGACAGGGCATGGCCAGTCGCAAAGGACAGGGTGGGCTTGGCCGAGTTCGTCACTGGGGCTCCTTGGATTTTGGGACAAGTGATACGCATGGTGCTTCTTGATCGCTGATGCGGTACTTGGACCAAATAACAAGTAAGGCGTAGGGTTTCCCATCCACGAGAAGGATCTCCACTTTCCACGGAAACCAAGAAGCATCTCCGTTTGGCGGTTGCATGGCTTTTTGGTCCGAATACTTCACGTCTATGAAGTGGAGGCGGACGTGATAGTCGGCCAACGGCATCGCCGGGATATATCCGGCTAGACTACCTCCCACAGCCGCTCCTCCGGGCCGTGTAGGTGTACCTGTGCGTCGCCCCGCAGTCCACACATTCGACTTGGGCCGTGCCCGTGTAACGCCCTCCCTTCTCGCTCTCTCGGATGATACGACGGAGCGCTAATCCTCCACATCGGCCTGGACACCTAACGGGTTCTCCATGGGCGCCAATCATGACCGCTCTGTATTCGTTCAGAGCGTCCAAAAGATCCCACTTTAGCATGGTGGCGTAATCCATAATTCCAACAGTTCGAGTTTTCATTCCACCTCCTACTATTTGGCCTAGAAGTAGTCCTCGTGAGAAATCCACTGACTGATCTCCTCCGGTTGGTCTCCTCCGGCAGATCAGGCAATCTCATCCACCACGACACGTTTTGGATGCGGTGGTAACGGCCGCAGTGGTAAATCCACCACTCACCGTCTTGCTTGACTCCGATGCACCTCATCCCATCGTTGATAACGAGTAATAGAAGGTAGTTGGCCGGCGGGTCTTCGGACAGACACGGAGAGGTTAGTCGCTCGGAGTAGGCCGGGCTTGAGCAGGTTTGTCGCTTGGGAAAGGCAAGAAGCGGATCGTCGCTTTGGGGAGAAAGAGCAGGGCTCGTCTTGTCGACTGGGATCGAGGTGACTGGACTGGGCATGTCGCACGGGATGGGATTGGCAAGGTTCGTCGCAAAGGTCAGGAAAGAAGGGGATCGGCTCAGCTTGTCGCTTTGGCGAGGCATGGCGCGGAGTGTCCCTATGGCGTGGCAGGGAAAGACGGGGAACGACGTGTCGCACAGGCAAGTCATGGAAGCTTCCCAACCTCGGTCCCGTTGAGAAGCATGCTGACCACACGCCAATCGTGGTCGAGCGACGCCTCGGCTTCGTAACGCTCCGACGTCACGAGGTGCCCGTGGAGCGGGACGAGCGGAAGAATATGTTCGTAGAAGCAGTCAACACCCTGCGTGCGCACTGTAGCCCATCCAAGCACGGGCGTTTGCCACGTACGCTCAGGCGTCGCGCTTACAGTCGTCCGCGAACGCTCCGCCCAGACCAAGACCGTTCCTGGGAGCGCTGGCATCATCGAGACAATGTTCTTGGTGTTCATGCCCCATCGAATAACCCAGCCCCTAGTGTCCGTCAATCGTTTCTTGACGGTCACCAGCAAATCGGTGGCAGGATGTGTGATAGGGGACATGCCTTGTTGGTGTCAAACATAGCATGTCCTTTGTCTTGACAGCCTAGAAACGCCGTGCTGTAATCAACCCCGCCCTAAAGGCTGGAGTTCTGTGAAGAGGAACGACGTGGAACACGCAGTTGAGACTTCACTTTCCTGCTTCTCAGGCCGGGTAACCCCGAAGCCTCCACAGGCAGAGCCGAGCGATTCGCACGGCTTTTCACAACCTTCGCAGCATTGACGTCAGCATGGTCAACATTGCCGCAAGCAGTACAGCAGAACCTCTCGCCATGGCGAGACTCTGCATCGATGTGCCCGCACACGGCGCACGTCTGCGAGCTGTACGCGGCGTAGACCTTGTCCAGCGTCCCACCGGACCACTCGAGCTTGTAGTCGAGCATGTGAGCAAATTGGCCCCAGCCGGCCGCGAGGATGCTGCGATTCAACCCACGTTTCTGCGCAACGTTCGTTCCCGGATCCTCGACGGTCCCGGCCGCGCTGCGCGTCATGTTCATGATCTTCAAGTCCTCGATCACGACGACGCCGTGGCTCTTGGCGTACCGTGCCGACTCGACATGAAGAACATGCTCGCGCTGCCGGCGCACCTTGCGGTGCAGCCGCATGACGCGAGTCTTCGCCTTCTCTCGGTTCTTGGATCCCTTCTTCCGTCGAGAGACGGTGCGCTGCGCACGAGCGAGCCGCCGGCTGGCGCGCTCGAGGTGCTTGGGGTTGACAACGATCCGCCCGTCGCTGTCGGCGAGCAAGTTGGTGACCCCGCGATCGATGGCGACAACGGGCTCGGTGCGAGGCACGGGGTTGATCTCGATCTCGCACATGATCGAGGCGAACCACTGATCGACGTCTCGCTTGATCGTACAGGTCTTCGGCTTGCCTTCGAGGGGACGGTGAATGACCGCTCGCAGGTTGCCGAGCTTGGGGAAGCGAATGGTGGTGCCGGACAGACGCCACATTTTGGGATGAGACTCGATCAGCGAAAGAGCGTCACGGCCCTTACGTTTGAACCTTGGGAGCCGACCGAGCCGCTTGAAGCATCGTTGGAACGCTTTGTCGAGTTCGATGAGCAGTTGCTCGCAAACGTCGCGAGGCACATCGGCAAGCCATGGCAATTCAGCTCGGAGCTGCGTCAATTCGTTGATCTGGTCGAACGCCGTCGGGTAGACCTTGTCGGTTCGGCGAAGGCCCATGAGTCGCTGCTCGAGCGCAAGGTTCCACAGGAACCGCAACGCATCGTCCCATTGACCCATGCGAGCGATTTGGCTCGCGGTCGGGTAGATGCGGTAGCGAAATCCCTTGTGGATGACCATCGACTTCGGTCAGACTCTATGTGCCCGTTGACAGCGGGTCACGTGTCCCGGACGAGTTGTAGCGTCGCGGGGCACACTTTGTTTGTAGCACCACGGTTGCAGATGGCAACCTCAAACCGGGCGTCCCTTGGGTGGGGCGCGTAACCGTGGCGGGGTCATGACATTTTCACTTTATCAAGGCGACGCCATCGAGGCTCTCCAGACACTTCCGGACGAATCGGTGGACCTCATCATCACCGACACGGCGTACGAGTCGTTGGAGAAACACCGCAAGGTCGGGACTACGACCCGGCTGAAGCACTCGAAGAGCTCGAGCAACGACTGGTTCCCCATCTTCCCCAACGCCCGTTTCCCTCAACTATTCGCTGAATGCTGGCGGGTGTTGAAGCGGGACACGCACTTCTAC
>Ga0172379_10000478_pt1 | contig 100126 bp, 88 predicted proteins | sample GrowelOW334metaG_FD_119756 | JGI IMG/M metagenome (GOLD analysis project Ga0172379, IMG submission 119756) | Groundwater microbial communities from an aquifer near a municipal landfill in Southern Ontario, Canada - Groundwater well OW334 metaG | ecosystem: Environmental > Aquatic > Deep...
AATATCTTTCTCGTCAAACTGTACTCCACCCACAATTCCTGGCCCGAAACCACCGCCCCCACTACCCAGACCGGAGCCAGGCATAACCATCAAAAGATTTGCTCCCAAACTTTCAAATTGTCCTTCTATGTAGTTTTTAAGACCGAGTCCAAGTGCGATTAGCAGTACCACAGAAAGCACCCCAATCATTATTCCCAGAGAGGTAAGAATGGTCCTGATTTTATCGCGGCGGAAATCTGCCATTGCCGACGAAATCAGTTGATATGACCCCGATAAAAGTTTCATTTTTTATCCTCCACTATTTCTCCATCGAGCACTCGTATCCTTCGGTGTGCTCTTTCGGCTATTTCCATTTCGTGTGTCACCATAACCACCGTGATTCTCTCTTTTTTGTTTAACTCTTCAAACATATCTATTATTTCATTACCTGTCTTGTGATCTAGGTTTCCTGTTGGTTCATCGGCCAAGACCAGCTGGGGGTTCATGATCAGTGCTCTAGCCAGCGCTACTCTTTGCTGTTGCCCCCCGGATATCTTATTTGGATACTGGTCTTTCTTAGAGAGGATTCCAAACATATCCATCAGATAATCCGCTCGCTCGGAGGGGTTGTACTCAAATTTCTTTCTAGTATAAGTGGTGGGCAAAAGAATGTTTTCTTTGATTGTTAACTTGTTCAACAAATTGAATTGTTGAAAAACAAAACCGACAAATTCATTTCTTAAATACGATGTTGAATTATCATCTAATTTTGATACGTCTCTACCGTTGATTATTACCTCGCCTCTTGAAGGCTTATCCAACAAACCTATCACATGCATCAGAGTGGATTTTCCACTTCCTGAAGGCCCGATAATGGCAGAAAAATCTCCTTTCAAAATTTCTAGAGAAACGTTGTTAAGGGCTGTAAACACAGATCCGTCACCTAAGACAAACTCTTTAGTTACTCCCTTAAGGTTGATAATAGATTTTGTCTCCTTCATTTATTCCTTCCTTAATTATCACCATGCCATCGATCGTCTCTCCGGTTATTACCTCAGTCCTTTTTGTTTCATTCCCGTTTACTGTAGTTACGAAATACTTATCCTTGTCTTTTTCCACATAAGCTTCCGGTACTGCGAGTGCATCACTACTTTCTTTAATTACGAAATTAGCGTCGCCCGTCATTCCCATTCTTATTCTATCCAATCCGATCTGATCAGGATTAATCACCATTTTCAATTCATACACTGTGCCACTTTCACCAGTTTTAGGGACAAATGAAATACTTTCTATCATCGCCTCTACTTCGATGTCAGGAAAAGGCTCGAGTATTATTTTTCCATTTGTACCAGGTTGAAAATTAACCACCTCAGTTTGGTCAGCAGTTGCAGAAAAATATAAAGTATCAGGGTTTATTACGGTAAACACGGCTCCGGCAGAGGTCACATTCGTTCCGGGGGTCGAGACATCTATAGAAGTCACAATACCCTCAATCGGGGTATATATAGTAGCAAACTTCATCGCCAGATCTTTAGCTTCCACCACCAAGACCGAATTGTTTAAATCGAATTGGTTCTTTTGAAGAGTTCGTTTTACTGCTTCTCTCATTGCGTCGGTCATTCCTCTTGTTTGCCAATCTTTATTGTCGGATTCATCTTGCTCAAAATCCCATCTCTCTTTCATGTAAGTGTTCAATAATTGACTCATGCTATTTTGTAGCTCCCTTTTGTCCAGCGAAGCCAGGGATTGGTATTTTTTTACTGAGTCTCCCTCCTTCACCCCCACCCAAGAGAGCAATCCAGAAGTTTGGAATTTTACCTCGGCTTTTTCTTTGGCATCTATAGACCCAGACAATGATAATGTTTCAGCCAATGACTGTCTCTTGACGGTGTAGGTATTCATTTCTCTTTCTTTGGCCTCCGCTGCATTGCTCCACCACATCCATCCTCCTCCCACTAGGAAGCCAATCACAAATATCCACCAAAAACGTTTAACAAATTTCATGTTACTTAGTTAATCTTAATACATACAAGCACCATAATATACACCCCTGCGTTGAGATATGCTAAAAAACGTTGTAGTTAAGTTAAAATAAGCTCATGCTTTCCGAAACTCAATTAAATCTATCTAATCTAAAATCTCGCATTTCTTCCATCTTGGAAAAAACAGATGTTGTCTCACTCAAGCAGGAGCTGGAATTGTTGACCACAGAGTCCGGACAGTCGAATCTATGGTCGGATGAAGATAGGGCAAAAGAAGTCATGTCAAAAATGTCGCAAGTCAGAGACACCATCCAGTCCACAGAAAAACTTAGTTCAGATCTAAAGACATTGGAAGATTTGCTGAACATGTCCAAAGAAGCGGGAGACGATAGCCTGGACAAAGATATCAAAATACTCTTCGAAACCCTGACCAAACAAGTTGAGCGCACCGAGTTAGTTACTTTCCTATCGGGAGAATATGACTCATCTGAAGCAGTTTTGTCTATAAAAGCTGGTCAAGGGGGTACCGAAGCTATGGATTGGGCGAGCATGCTCTCGCGCATGTATACGCGATATTTTGAAAAGAAGGATTGGTCATACGAAACTGTCGAGATGTCGCAAGGCGAAGAAGCCGGTATCAAATCAGCCACTTATCTTGTCCATGCTCGCTTTGCTTATGGCTTCCTCAGGCACGAAAAGGGGACTCATCGTCTGGTTCGCCAGTCTCCATTTAACGCAGACAAGCTTAGACAAACCTCATTCGCAGGGGTTGAAGTCACCCCCATTCTTCCGGAAGAAGCTGATGTAGAAATTAGGGACGAAGACATAGAATTCGAAGCCAGTCGCTCATCCGGAGCGGGCGGTCAAAATGTCAACAAAGTCAGCACCGCTGTTCGTATAAAACATCTGCCCACAGGCATTGTGGTTGAATGTCAAACGCAGAGATATCAAGACGCCAATCGAAAAATTGCCATGCAAATCCTTAAATCAAAACTCTGGGAAATTCAAGAGGCTAAGAGGCGTGAAGAAATTGAGAAGGTCAGAGGGGGAGCCACCATTGCCAGTTGGGGACATCAAATTCGCTCTTATGTCCTTCATCCATACAAATTGGTCAAGGATTTACGCAACGATTATGAGGAGACCAACCCAGATTCAGTATTGAACGGAGATATCGATGGATTTATCGAAGCGGAACTCAAATTCTTCGCTCCTTCTCGGTAAATCTGATAAACTGTGATTATGGAAATTAAAAAAATTGATCTCGACGAAACTGAACAGTCAATCGTTTCTACTACGGAGCTCCAGCCTGAATTCAAGAGAAAAATCAAGATAGATAAGTCCCAAAAAAATCTTCTACCCACCATTGGTGTACTTATTGTTGTCATTATCGCGGGACTATTGACCGGATCTTGGCTCAAGTCACGCTCAGGTGTGGGCAGATCTGGAAATGGTACTGAAAATGTTCAAGCTAATATTCCGGCAACTGGCGCACAAGTAGGTGACACATATGGATCAGCGGACGAAAAGGCTTTCAGGGACAAAGTGTTAGGCGTGGTTGACAAGAGTGGCATTAGTGGAGAAGGTACTCACAAACTCGTTCGACCGGGAGGTGCCAGCCAAACTGTCTGTATTTCCAGTACCACTATCGATCTTGATCTGCTCGTAGGTCATCAAGTCACCCTTTGGGGAGAGACTTTTGACGGACAAAAATGTGGTTGGCTGATGGATGTTGGTCGCGCCAGAATCGAAAACCTAAATGTACCTCTACCTAATTAATAATTAGTCACACCCCGCCCAAGTGATTGATTTCTCTCATGTCACCAAGACATTTTCCACTGGTGAAATTGTCTTAGACGATATCAGTTTCTCTGTAAACCCAGGGGAATTTATCTGCATTACAGGCAAATCAGGTGTTGGCAAAACCACCTTAGGTAAGCTACTGATTCATGAGCTCACTCCCACCAAAGGAACAGTCATCGTCGATGGCGAAGACCTATCCAAAATGAGTTCCAGGGACATTCCACGTCTCAGGCGCAAGATTGGGTTTGTGTTTCAAGATTACAAAATCATTCCCGACAAAACAGTTGCTGAAAACATAATTTATTCACTCGAAATATCAGGTTACGATCGTAAACAAATTCCTGTTCGTATCGACGAACTACTCCAATTGGTTGGTATTCCAGGAAAAGGGAATTTATTCCCACTTCAATTATCCGGCGGTGAACTTCAAAGAGCATCCATAGCCAGAGCCATCGCAGCCAATCCACCCATTCTTTTTGCTGATGAACCTACAGGAAACTTGGATAAAGAAACTTCCGTGGAGATCTTCAATCTTCTGAGAAGAATAAACGAGACTGGTACTACCATTATTATGGCTACCCACGACGTGACTATTATAAATTTCAATCATGCGCGACATATCCACATGGAGGACGGAAAGATTTCTTTTGACAAGGAAAATTTAAAAAGCGAAGCGGAAAAGGAAGCTTCAAGGGAAGAACAACAGGATACCCGAGAGCCAAAAAAGATTAAAAAGCGTAAGATTAAAAAAATCAAAAAATAATGCAGACTGCTCTCAAAAATATTCGTCGATCTCCATATCAAGCTATCTCGGCTATTTTTGTGGTTAGCATCACCATGTTTATTGTGGCTTTATTTGCTCTGGTTAGCGTCGCCTCCCAAGAAATACTACTTACTTTTGAAACCAAGCCCCAAATCATTGCCTACCTTAAAGATGGTCACACTTCAGACCAGGTTAGCAATCTTCTGACACAGCTTTCCAATACTCAAGGAGTAAAAAAAGCCATTTATATAAGCAAGCAAGATGCGTTGGAGTTATACAAAGAAAGCGTCGGGAACGATCCTATGTTGCTTGGTACGGTTACCGACTGGGGTATTGTCACTGCCGACATTCTTCCCGCTAGTGTAGAAATCACTGCCCAGACACCTCAATCATTCCCGTCAATATCTACGGTACTCGAAAATAGCGACATTGTCGCCATTACACCTCAAGGCAAGAAAGAGATTGATTTTCCTCAAGATGTTGTCGCCGAACTCACCAAATGGACCAACGCCATTCGTGCAGCCGGTTTGGTTCTTGTTGCCGCTCTCACTCTCGTCTCTATCCTTACTATCATCATTATCATCTCCATGAAAATTTCCGGTCGGAGATTGGAAATTAACACATTGAAACTACTCGGCGCCAAGAATTTCTATATTATTAAACCCTACATCCAAGAGTCTTTCGTCTATGGTGTTTCCGGAGCGCTTATCGGCTGGACAATGGCCTATATTGCCCTTCTCTATTCCACACCCTTCCTTTCACCTAGAATCGGCTCGATCATTACCTTTCCGGTTCCTTTTATCATCATGCTAATACTCCTGGCTTGTATGCTCACTTTTAGTGCCGCCCTTTCCCTGGTATCAGGGTTCTTCGCCTCCACGAGGTTCGTTAAGCGCTCAAAATGAAGTATGTAGTCACGCTACTACTATTCCTAATAATTTCCATCTCTCTTCCTGTATCTGCAAATGCAGCCAACTGTGAAGACAAACCTGCAGACGGTCTCGACCAAGGCCAACTAATCACCTTCTGGAATCAAGTAGAAGAAGCGTGTCAAAAAGAAATCGGAATTAAAACGTCAGAAGCTCAATCTCTCAAAAGAGAAATAGGAGTCATCAATTCCAAAATGAGCCTAACTCAAGCACAAATAAATCAGACTCAGGCGCAAATCAACGTGCTTGAAAAGGACATCGCTGTACTATCTGGTGTTATTGAAACTGTAAACATTTCCATGGATCAGTTAGCAGAGATCTATATTGCCCGTGTCAAGGAGTCTTACCGCAGATACCGAGCAGACAGGGTATCGCTCATATTCTCAGCCAACAGCCTGGGGGACTTTATGGAAAAGATGAAGTATCTCAACACCGTCAAGGCCAAAGATCAAATAATTCTCACCGAGCTGGAAAGATCGCGCCTTGATTATGGACAAAAAAAAGATGAGAAAGTTGAAAAACAGCAAGAAGTAGAAAAATTAAGATCCAAATTGCTCGCACAAAAAAAGGTTTTTGATGGGCAGATAGCCGACAAACGAAATCTTCTTACCCAAACACAAAATGACGAGAAAAAATACAAGGCTTTATTAACGGAAGCAGCGGCAGAAATAAATTCACTACTTACTTCTAAGTTTACGGAAAAGCGCGATGTCAAAAAGGGAGAGGTGATCGGACTTATGGGTAGCACAGGCAATTCCACCGGTCCCCATTTACACTTCGGTGTTTACAACCTAAAAGAAAATCAAACTTTAGACTACTATAGCAACCTCAACCCTATTGATTATTTAGCTTCAAAATCGGTTTTGGTTGACGACGACTCTTGCGACGATGTCAGAGACGGAGCGGTCACCAAGAACATAGGCGGCGGTGGCCACGAGTGGCCAATGAATGATGTAAGGATTACTCAGTGTTGGGGTCACACACCCTGGTCTTTTGTCTATTCAAACAAATCTCACGGTGGCTTAGACATAGTTGATTCGTCAAAGATAGTCAGAGCCACAGATGATGGGGTAGCCTATTTTTATCGGGGTACCACAAGCTATGGCAACAACGTGCGTATCTTCCACAGTGACGGAAAAATGACTCTGTATCTTCATCTCCAATAATGTAAATTAATATTAGTGAAACTTTTTTCACTATTGATTTGGATCTTTCTACTTCTTTTTTGCGCCCCCTCAGTCTTTGCCATTTCTATAGAAATCAGCAATCTTGTACCTATCAATGATTACTACTCCCTCGATGCAGTAATAACCGGTGCGGCCACAGACTCATCGTATTTCGTTCAGGCAATTTTCAAAAAAGAAAACTCATCAAACTATTCGGGGTTCACCTGGAGTGAAAAAGGTGAATGGCTTAAATACGACGGATCTCCGGAAAAAGAATACATTAAAGAAAACTTTCCAATTCTTGCACCCGACCAAGTCAGAAAATTATTAATTAAGCCAGATCCGGAAAAGGGCAGCGGGAATTTCACCCTGCGTCTTCGCCGCTACACAGGAGGTAGCACAAGCCATACCGGAGACCCATCAAACGAACTCTCTCTTGTGGTAGTTCAGAATCAATCAGCTGAGCCAACTAGTCCAACCATTGCCACCCCATCCACTACTCCCACTTCCACTCCGACTTCATCTCCATCTCCCACACCAACACCTTCACCTACGCTTCGAGCTACTGCAACACCCACAGCCAATCCCACACAGCCAAAAAAACCCACCACTTCACTTACACCCACCCCATCAGTTTCTACTCGAGAAACCATAACTCCCAAAGCGCCAATTCCAGCCACAGCTTCAGCGACTATTCCTCCGAAGGTTGAAATATTCACGGAGTCCACTCTTTCGGCATCTATCCAAACCCCATCACTATCACAGGAGATAAAAGGAGCATCAACCGGAAGCTCCATCATCAACAAACTCGTTATTATTCTCGGTTTATGTCTTGCAGTTCCGGCATCAGCACTATATTTCTTGTCGGATAGAGTTAAAATACACAAATGAGCCAATATCTGCATTTGAAAAGATTTTTGCCGCCAATTTTATGGATGATCATGGTTTTTTGGTTCTCTTCTCAGCCGGACTTACCTTCAAATGGAATAGACTATCTCGATTTCTTTATCAAAAAATCAGCTCATTTTTCCGAATATCTCATCCTCACCATCCTCTGGTACCGTGCGCTAGGGAAGAAAAATCCTTCACTCGCTATACTCATCTCTCTTGCCTACGCCTTTAGCGACGAGATTCACCAGCTTTTCGTGCCAGGCAGGGGTGGAAACCTTCGCGACGTTTTGATTGATGGATTGGGTGTGTTTGCTTCAGTCGTAATTATTACCAAACTCCAAATATGGAAGAGCTTTTCGTCTCTACCTCAGCCGAAGAAACACAAGGCATAGCCGAGAGGTTAGTCTTAGAGATGGAGGAGGGGACTACTCTCTGTTTGTATGGAGAATTGGCCGCCGGAAAAACCACCTTTGCTCAAGGTATCGCCCTCGCCCTTGGTATCACGAGGCTTACTTCTCCTACCTTCATTATTATGCGGGAGTATCCTGTCACCTCTCATCCACAAATCAAACGCCTCTACCATCTAGATCTTTACCGCATAGATAATTCCGAGGATATCAAAGCCTTTGATCTGGACGAGATCATCGGTGACAAAACAAATCTAGTCCTCATCGAATGGCCGGAAAGAGTCAAAGAAATCCTCCCACCCAAGAGACTCGATATTCATTTCAAAAAATCAGATGACAATGAAAGAGAAATCAAAATTATTAAACATGACTGATATCTTTTCTGAATCATTCCCTTCCCCGTTCGTCATTGCGAACGCAGTGAAGCAATCCCACTCCACCACCTTCATTTCCACCCCATACACTGTCATTCCCGACTTGATCGGGAATCTATAAAAATCAAACCAAATGAAACTCTACATTGATTCCACCAACAACCTGGCCACCAAAATTAAAATAGATGACCAAGAATACATCAAAGAAGTAGATTCTCCCAGAAAACAAAACGTTTTCGGCTTCCTTACGCAATGTCTCCAAGAAAAAGGGGTCAAGATTACCGACATTACAGAAATAGAAGTAAATCCGGGCCCCGGTTCATTTACCGGTTCCAGAGTTGGGGTTGCCATAGCCAACGCACTAAGTTTTGGCCTTAAAGTAAAGCTCAATGGGAAAAATACCCCCATAGATCCAATCTATTCTTCTCCGCCCAGCATCACACTTCCCAAAGCGAAATTATCCTAACTTGTCATTGACTTTCGTCAAATATAAGAGGATAGTCCAAACTAGATATAGTTTTTCTAAACTGCATGTTGAAAAGAATTCTTAAAAAATCACTTTTCGTATTTCTCTCACTCAACTTATTACTTCAAAGCATTTATCCCACTATCGTTATGGCGCAGGAAATCTCTCCTCCGGCATCAAATTCTGCTGAAATAATCACTCCTACTCCAACTGTTTCGCCTACAAAAGCGATAACCCCTACTCCTACCGCTGACACAATAGCAACTCCGACTCCCACCACCGCACCATCTCCGGAAATTGCTCCGGATGCTACACCCACTCCCTCATTGGAAATAATTCCTTGGACATTCACCGATCTGATCATCAATACCACATACACCTCTCCGCAAAACGACAAAGTAAAAATTACCTTCACCAGACTTCCGGAAACTCCGGGAAATCTCCTCATCAAAGAAATCAAACTGACTCCCGAACAGGTCGCGGCACTTAACGCCGTTTCTGATACTGCATACGATTTTACCTCTGACATGACAAATGGAGATTTTGAGTATGATCTCGAATTACCTCTTCCTCAGACCAAAAATAATGTCACTGTGGAATACACCGATTCCGTAGAGACACTTGGACAGACCACAGCAGTCACTCAAGATAAGGAAATCAAAACTGAGACGATCAGTATTAAAGGACTCAACCACTTTACTCTCTTTATCATTGTCGACGACGGAGATACAGATTTTTCCGCCGTCGGATGGAGTTCTCATGCTACCGGTTATCAGGGAGACCACAAATGGACCGCCAAAAATCAAGCAGGGAAAGTAGCCACCTGGGTATTCACTGGTGACGCAGGTCTTTACAGAGTTTCTCTTGGCTGGACTCTTTGGAGCGATCACGCCACCAATGCCAGTTACTATCTCAATGGAAATATACTCGCCACGGTCAATCAGAAAAAGATGGCAGACGGATCTCTCTCGTCAAATGGTACTTTTTCCGATTGGTATTCAACAGGGAACCATCTTCTCCAAACAGGAGATTTGGTCACTCTGCCGGTTGAAGTAGGAGTCACAGATGGAAATCTATCTGCAGACGCAGTAAAATTTGAATCCATCCCTGTCGAGTTTTGGGTAGACGATACTTACTCCGACGGTAGTGAGAACAACGGTCATGTTTTTGGCTACGATGCATTTTCTGATATCCAATCCGCCATAGACGCTGCTCAAGTAGCTGGGGAAGGTACAATCCACGTACTAGCGGGCGCATACAACGAGTCCGTAATTATTCCATCAGGACTAACCGATCTCTCAATTATTGGTGTACCGGGAGCGATCCTCACCGGCTCCTTTACCAATTCATCTGACAATTCCAATGTCTCTATTAACGGCTTTGAAATAAAAAACAGCTCCGACGGTCTTTTTCTCACCGACCTCCAAGACTCCACCATTTCTGGAAACATCTTTAGAGATCAAGAATCATCTATTCTTAATCTGATAGGTGATTTTACCGGCACGGAGTTCAAATTTAACGATTTATTTGTTACAGGAGAGACATCTCATCTTTTAAACAATCTCACAACAGCACCAGGATTCTCCTTCAATTATTGGGGAAACGGATTGCTACCCACTCCAATCATCGAAGGAGATGGTTCCGACATAGAAATAAACCCCTGGTTAGTTGCTCCCAAAGACACAGGAAAAATTACTGTCTCCGGTTACATTTACAGCTCCGATGATGGCAATCTCACTCTCACCGGAAAAGGAACTACTGATGGCACAGATCCTGGCATCCTTTATGCAGGACGCTACTTCACTCCTCCCTTCGGCGGATTATCAGGTGAAAATCTTACGGCTGTCGGTTACTACTACAACGTGCTCGTTGAAGAGGGCAGTATCGACTGGCCACTCCATATTGAAATCAAATACGACCCCAATAATTTACCTGCCGGAGTAATAGAGAGTGAATTAAAAGGCATATATTTTTACAACGGCACTTCTTGGGAACTATATCCCGATTCAGGAGTCAACACCTCAGAGCATTATTTTTATGCCGATGTAAATCACCTCACCCCCATCGTCGCCGGAGCTGTTCATGATTACACACCTCCATCGGTACCATCAGGTCTCCACATAGAACAAAATGGAGAGAATTTGGGGTGTGGGGCATATACAAAAAATAGAACAATTACGGTGAATTGGAACGATAGCACTGAATCCGATTTTGACCATTATATTTATCAAAACAAAGCTGGGACATACACAAATTCTGGTCTTACAGAATCCAGTTTTACAGGAGACATAAGAGATCTAGACGGTCTTTATGGCTACAAAGTAAAATCTGTTGATACTGCCGGCAACCAAAGTGAGTGGACATCTGTGTGTGAAATCACCCTGGACAGACAACCTCCTTCAACCCCCACACTTTTATCTCCTACTGACGACGCCATAGTAAAAGGAAATCCAGCCCAAACATGGAGAGCATCAACCGGAGCTAGCCGATACGTCTACGAAAGCTACAGTGATCCGGAAGCTACACATTTTGTTTATCGCAATGACAATATTACTGGCACCAGTAGAACCGTTGGCGGCACGCAGACTATCGTTTTCTGGTGGAGAGTAAAAGCGGTAGATGCGGCAGGTAACGAAAGCGGATGGAGCGAGATAAGAAAGCTGACAGTGGACAATACCTTCCCTGTAGTCACCATTGATCCTTTCAATACCGGTCCCACAAATCAAGATATTACCGTTACCGCTCATACGAACGAAGGCACTCTCAATGCCATCTCTCATATCTTTTCAAGCAACGGATCCTTTAACTTTATTGCCAATGATACCGCGGGAAACCAAACAACCAAAACAGTAACAATCACCAACATAGACAAAGAGAATCCCTCAACTCCAGCCGGATTAAAAAGAGAGACTGCCGGTGGATCAACTGAATATCAGTGCGGCGTTTTTGCACAAAGACAGACACTCATCCCTGTCTGGGATGATATGTCCTCAGACCCAACGTTCGATCATTATGAATACGTTTCATTCAAACCGGACGGGAATATCGGAACTACCCAAACTCTCTACGTTAACCGTTTCACTCATTCCTGGACGCCGACGACAGACGGTACAAATGGTTTCTCCGTTCGGTCTGTTGATAAGGCAGGAAATGTGTCCGGATGGGCGCCAACGGCAAAATCTCTTGCAGGCAGTTGTCAAATTACTTACGATTCAACCAGTCCAAGTACTTCCGCAGTTACCCAACCGACAAATGGATCTGTTACTTCCAATAAGACCTTCAAATGGTCAGCCTCTTCCGACTCCGGTTCCGGACTGAGAGGATCAGATACTTATCGTTATGAAATCTCAAGCACTGCTGATTTTTCATCGATTGTCAGGTCGGGCGAAAAAGTCTCGCCCAATGCTACACAGAGTACATTACCTGAGGGACACTATTACATCAGAGTAAGGGCTTTTGATGCTGTTAATAACGCGAGTACCTGGAGTACAACTGTAGGCTTTATCATCGACACGACAGCACCTGTATTGGATGAAAAAACTGAATACTCAGGCTGGTATTCTTCCTCAAAAACCTCGGAATTTAGGTACACTGATATCAACGGAATTGCCTCAGGTGGAGAAGTAAGTTGTCTTATCAACACAGAGGGAACAAATCAAACCTGTACCATTACTCCAAATGTTTGTGACACTGCCGGTAACTGCAATACCATAGAAGTCATTTCTAACCCCGCTAATATCGACCTCACCCTACCTGACAGCAGAATTACTGTGCCGCAAAATGAAGAGACAGGATCAGTCATATTTATCAACAACTGGGATGGAGTTGTTGCTGGTACTTCTTCAGACAATCTCAGTGGAGTATCCGATGTAAAAATCTCCATAAAAAATACTCTAAACCATTATTGGAATGGAGAGGATTGGCAAGACGGAGAGGAATATCTTCTCCAAGCTAATACCGTAGTAGAATCATGGGACAACTGGCAATACACACTTGATCCTCTGCCAAGTGAAGGTAATTACACCATCACTTCTCACGCTACAGACAATGCTCTAAACTTCGAAAGCTCCTACAAAATAATTCTTGTCTACGACAAAACAATTCCTGAAGTTAATATTTCTGTGAACCCTGTAAATCCTGATTCGGGCAATGGTTGGTACAAAACTAGACCGGAAGTCACCCTTACAGCTACGGATATTAATTTTGAAAAGATTCAATACCAGTGGGATGGAGAGGTTGTTGGTAAATGGCTGGATTACTCCGGTACTTTCAAGCCTGATACCGAAGGAGCTCATGCTATTTACTACCGAGCTGTAGATAAGGCAAACAACTATTCCGACACAGGAATAAAAAATATTAGATGGGACCAAACAGATGTGTCCAAAGGTCCACAAAATCTAAACATCAACCCCAATCCTACTTCGGGAACGGAATCAGTAGTTAAGTGGGAGGCCGGTGAAGACTCAGTTGGCTTGGATAAATATGAAATCCATTGGAAACTCATCGGCGGGTCCTCCTCTTACACTGCAGGCGTCAGCACAAGCACTTTTAAATACACCATTGACCGCCTCACCGAAGGCTCGTGGGAAGTGGTCGTAGACGCAGTGGATGGAGCCGGAAACCGTAGAGGTGTTTCGCAAACGTTAGTAGTAGACCGCACTGCCCCAGCTACTCCAATTCTTGAGCTGACCGGCACAGGTACTGGAACAGCCACTCTAAACTGGAACAAGATTGACGATGCCAGCGATTACATCATCTGGTACGGTACGCATCCGGGTGAAAGACAGTTTGGAACCAGAACAGGTGATGCTTCATCCTTTACTGTTAGAGGTCTTGGAGCGGGCTCTTACTACTTTGTCATTAAATCTGTCGATGCTGCGCAAAATCAAAGTGAGGAATCAAATGAAGTCAGTACCGGCTCAATCTCGGGAGCACCGGGAGTCACCCCAGGACAGCCCGCAGAAGGTTTTACTCCCCAAGTACAAGGTGCAAATGCTGATATTTCTCCTTCACCATCAATAACCGAAGAAGTGGTTAGTCCTTCCGTCCTCGGAGAGTCAGACGACAATGCAAGTATCGACTGGAGATGGCTGTTATTGCTATTACCGCTTCCACTAATCCTTTTTCTCTACGGCAAAAGACAATAAACTACAAAAAGAAACCCGGCTGTGCCATAATGGTTTTTAGCATGGCTGCTCATCCGCTACATCTTCTTTTCGTGCCCCACCCGCACAACAATCACAAACCAAAGCTTCTTTGGTCTCAATCAATTTTGGTCCTTCTTGGATTGCTTATTATGGGCAGATCCCTGGTTGACATATTTGCTAGTGCAAAACCGGGGGTACTGGGATTTGCCTCCCAAATTGACCCAGAGAAAGTAATCGAGATCACCAATCAGGAAAGACAAACAAACAATGTCCCTCCTCTTGTTTACAGCAAAGAATTATCTGAAGCGGCACAAACAAAGGCTATCGACATGTTCGCCAACAATTACTGGGCTCACGTCTCCCCCCAGGGTACCGAGCCCTGGTCTTTTATGATCAATGCAGGTTATACCTATCTCCATGCTGGAGAAAATCTTGCTCGAGACTTTAGCAACCCAAATGATATCGTAGTTGCTTGGATGGCTTCACCTACCCATCGACGTAACATTCTTGACGGGCGATACAAAGATATCGGGATTGCCGTTGCAGATGGCTATATAAATGGAATAGAAACCACTCTAGTAGTCCAAATGTTCGGAGTCAGGCAAGGTTCCACGGCAGAGGTAGCTTCCGGAAATGTTATCAGCCAGGCATATGCTCAAGACACAATCAAGGTATATCCTGTGTCCGGTATATCACCCTTTGATGCCAAAAAATCATGGTCTCTTGCCCTGGTTGCCATTATCATTTTGGCCCTATCGCTTGATTGGTTTTTCGTCTGGAAAAACAATCTCATCCGGATATCAGGAAAGTCTTGGGCACATTTCACTTTCTTTATCACTATGATGGCAATCATTTTTATAATTCGTCAAGGAATAGTTCTATGAGATCCAAAATCACCAAAAAGCATCTCGACTACCTTGTGCTAATTTTTGCCGCAGCCCTGGCTATCATTCTAGTTATAGTTTTTTCCGCCAACAAACAATTGGTGTCCTTGGTCGTAGTCTCTTTTGCCGTGTTTTATTTCATTTGGGGCATTATCCATCACAAGTCCGAAGGCACTCTTCACCGGGAAGTTCTGTTTGAATATCTTCTCTATGCCATTTTGGGTGCCGTTCTTGTTATTGGGCTTGTCTAGATATATTTCAATCCCATAAAATCAACGCAGTTGATAAAATCAACTGACAGGAGGTATTCTTAAAGTAGTCTTATGAAGAAAACATTACCAGCATTATTACTATTTATATTTATTAGTCTATCCAGCACGAGTGCGAGTGCCGATTCCAAGTCGGATTACGAGTACCAGCTTTCTCAATACAGAAGAAGTTATACCGAATTCACCCAACTTAAACGAGATTATCTGCAAAATCGCACCCTAGACAACCAACAGAAGTCAATTATTATCGCAAAACAAGCCCTACTAGCAAGAGACCTTGCTAAAGCAGCTTATGCTCGCTATCTAACCGATCTGATCACCCAACACAATACCAACTATGTTGGTTTTGAATCAACACTAACTCGACTTAGCTCAGCAGTTTCTTTTTACACTCTCAATTCCACAAGATCGCAAGCCATAGCCACACCCGCCGACTTAAAAACTTTTAGTGATGAGTATGTATTGGCAAGTATTATTCCAGATCGAAGTTTCTATTATGGTCAAGAAGCCGCCAAGCTTGCTCAACTTATACGTTTTCATCTCGATGCTCAAAAAATTTTTGATAGCATTCGACCCAAGATTACGCAGGATGGCCAACCAATTCCACTAAAAGCCCGTTTACAGGAAATACCCATTCTCGCAGAAGAAATAAACCAAAAGATAGCTACGCAAGCCGCCCTCATTATTCCAAAAGTAGAAGAAAAACCAATTTCAGGGAATGACTATTTCAGTGAGAAAATTAAGACACTTACTCAAATACGTTCGCTTCAGACAGAACTTGTAGATCTATTAGTTGACATTGACCTAAATTATGCCCAGCTCTAATATCAAAATCAACCCCGAAGCCTTGGAAATTTACCACAAGATCAAGTCCGGAGAATATCTTAGACTACTGCTCAACAAGATAAGGCCTCTCAAGTGGTATTTCATAGGTGCCACAATCCTCATATTCCTGTTGACGGCCATTTCTGTAGGACGATCGCTCTCATCAAAAACTACACAAAAAATTACCCCTCCGGTTATCGATATAACCACACCAACATCTGTCCCTCAAAAAACATCTGTCTTTGGACAATTGAAAAGAAATATCCAAAGCTTCAGCACCGCTCTTCCGGATCCGGCCATACCTTTATTTGATAACAATATTTCACTTTAAAAATATTTTTAGTCACACCTTGTGATAATATAAAGCTCATGACAAAAGAAACAGTCAAAAAAACAGTTAAGAAGACTACTAGGAAATCCCTTCCATCCAAAAAAAGTAAATCGGAAATTCTAAGTACTTTAGATAAAAAAACAACAGAAATAAAAGCTGTTAAGAGAAATAACCTTGGTTTTATTATTAAGGTAATAATTGTGGTCTTGATTGGTATTGGTGCCTTTTTGCTTGCTCAGAAATACCGCAGTTTGTTTATTTCAGGTATGGTCAACACACACCCTATCACCAAGTGGGAACTTTCCAAGAGACTTGAAGAGAGATATGGCAAGGTTGCTTTTGATGAGATAGTTACCGAAGTGCTTCTCAAAGATGCTGCCAAAGAGAATGGCGTCACTGTCACAAAAGAGGAGATAGCAGCAGAAGTGGCCCTAAACGAAACAAATTATGGTGGCAAAGAGGCTTTAAAAGAAATGGCTAAAACAGCAGGAATCACCACAGACAAACAGCTCAATGATTTCTTCGAACTAAAACTCACCGTCAGCAAACTACAAACAAAACTCTTCCCCGAAACAGTTACAGACGAAGAGGTCAAGGTTTATTATGACGAGAATAAGGACCAAGTCTACAAAGACAAAAAGCTAGACGACGTCAAAGAAGAGATCAAATCACAACTATTACAGCAAAAATTATCTCAAAAATTCTCCGAATGGTTCGGTAAATTAAGAGAGGATGCCAAAATTAGCAACTTCCTAGAAAGCTAATGAAGAAGCCTGCCCCAAGGCAAAAATCTCAAGAGAAAAAATCTTCCTCAATCCTTGAATCAAAATTACAGCGGCTGAGCAAGTGGGGTATCCCACTTGCCACAGCCGCTATTGTAATAGTCTTTATCCTGATCGGGCTTGTCACCAAAAATGTTCAGCCACAGCCAGCCGCCGCCCCAGAATCAGAGATACCCGTAATCACCAATCCAAACATCATTCCGCTACCCTCACCCACATATAGAACACAAAATTCAGTAGAAGCAGTTATTAGGAGCAACCAACCACGAAGGAGTTTCCGCCCGGATCAGCTTACCCAGAAGCAGCTGAGTCAAATGCTTTGGGCAGCTCAAGGTGTGACTACAGACTGGGGTGGCAGGACAGTAACCAGCTCCAAGTCCACCTTCCCCCTTACTATATATGTCTTAATAAATAATGTTGAAAACCTGGAAAGTGGTGTATACCAATATATTTCAGGGGAAAGGCTTCCGGCTCACCAGCTCCTTCCCCTTAAGCTTGGTGATTTTGAAGAAACCCTGTTTAGCATTGTAAATCAAACTCCACTCAAGGAACCTCCGTTAGTTGTTGTAGTCACCGGCAATCTCAAGAAAATGGCTACAGCCTACGGAGGAGACTCACACGACAGAGAAGTATACTTGGAAGCCGGGCATGCCACTCAAAACATGTATCTGCAAGCAGAAAGTCTCAAGCTGGGTATGATAGCCCTGCCCAATTTCGATGAAATCCAAGTGAGATCTCTCCTGTCTATTCCACAAGAGAACACTATAATCTACCTTGCACCGATAGGATTAATTAAAGAATAAAATATGTCCCCAGAAAAAAAACAAAAAACAGGACAAATTGGACTAGGAGGAGAATTCTCTCTCCCAGAGAAAGACAGGCAATTATTGCGTCAGACGATTAACGATCCTGCCAAGCTTGCTGAAGCGCTAGAAGAAATAGAAAATGGTGCTACAGTCTCAGACGTTATTCAAAAAGAAATTGAGAATCAGCGAGAAGATGATAGGGGAGCGTATCGCAGAATGAAGTAATTTATTTGCCACCTTTTCTCCACTCGCCAATCTTTTTGTGATCACCTGATAGGAGCACGTCAGGCACTTTCCAACCCTTGTATTCCGCCGGTCTGGTGTATTGAGGATACTCCATAGTCATTTCCTCACTGTAAGATTCCTCCGCCAGAGACTCCGGGTTCCCCAGTGCTCCAGGGATCAATCGGACAATACTATCCACTACTACCATCACCGGCAGCTCTCCACCGGATAATACGTAGCCTCCTATCGAATACACTTTGTCAGCCAGATTGTCATGCACGCGGTGATCCATTCCCTCAAAATGGGGGGCAATCAAGATCAAGTGTTCTTCGGTTGTTAGTGTCTGCGCAGCTTTCTGAGAATACATTTCACCCTTGGTATCCATCAAAATTACTTTTGTATTTTCTCTCTTCAGGGTTTCCAAGGCTCTATCCACCACATCCACTCTCATCACCATACCTGCTCCACCGCCAAAAGGTCTGCCGTCCACACTCTTGTAATTATCATCACTCCAGTCCCTTAAGTTGTGAACCTTGATTTCTACTAGGCCAGTTCCAACGGCTCGTCCGATAATAGATGTCGAAAACACTTTTTCAAACATCTCGGGAAATATGGTTAAAATATCGATCTTCATAGCAAGCCCAATTATACTTCTATATAATACAGCCATGCCAAGATTGGTAAAAAAAACAGCCCAAGCACCGATATTGATAGGTGACAAGCATATTTGTATGTGTGGTCTTTCCCAGGATGAGCCTCTTTGTGACAAATCGCATCTTAAAACCCGAGACGAAGACAAAGAAAAACTTTATTGGTACCAGGGCGACACCAGAGAAGAAGTGGAAACCGAGGCGGAGGGATGCCAAGGATGCGAAGAATGCTCTGGTAATTGCGCCCATGAAGATGAATAATAGCCATATGAAGACACTTCCCATATCCGTAGTCATCATCCCTACTTACAACGAAGCCGACTCCATAGGCAAGATGATCGAGCATCTGGAAAAGATCACCTTTCCCAAGATCAAAGATTGGGAATGCAAGATCCTCATTGTCGACGACACCTCACCGGACGGTACCTACAAAATAGTTCAAAAGCTTCAAAAAAAATACAAAAACCTTTTTCTTTCACTTGAAGCCAAAAAATCAGGCATTGGGGCGGCGTATGTCAGAGGCTTCAAGTACGCCATGGAGAAGCTAAATGCCGATGCCGTTATAGAGTTCGATGGTGACTTCCAGCACCCACCCAAAGACATCCCTGTCATGCTGAGAGAAATTCATCGTGGTGCCGACTATGTCCTGGGTTCGCGAAAGATAAAAGGAGGTAGTAATCCAAAGGGTTGGGGATTCAAACGACTTTTTCTCAGTGAAATGGGTGGTCTCACCGCTCGGTTTGTTTTATTTTTCCCCTTCAAAAACTTTTTCAAAATCACCGACCCCACTACCGGACTAAAAGCCACCAGAGTGAAGGGGTTTGCCGACACCATCGATATGGATCATCTCTATTCCCGTAGTTTCGGCTACAAATTAGAATTTCTATACAAAACAGTCAAGTTGGGTGCCACAGTCAAAGAAATCCCCCTGCGATTCGGGCTACGTACCAAAGGAGAATCTAAAATAGAGCCTCAAACCGCCATGGAAGTTCTCAAGGTAGTTTCTCTGCTTCGTTGGCACGATGAAACTACCCAAAAATTTATGAAATTTGGAGTTATCGGTGGATTTGGATTTCTAATCAACCTTCTGGGACTCAAGATATTCAGCAATTATCTCCAGCCATTACCCCTTGAGGTTGGTGTCAGAAATGGTATTGCCAATGCACTCGCCTCTGAAATTTCCATCGTCTCAAACTTTATTTTCAACAATCTTTGGACTTTCTCCAATCAAAAAATGAATTTGGGTAAGCAAATGATGAAGAAGTTTGCTGCCTTCAATCTCTCTTCCATCTTCGGAGGAATAATCATTCCTACTCTCATCATTGCTCTCGGGACACAAGTGTTCGGTGATCACACCAAAACACTATTTCTAGTGCTGGCAGTATTCGGATTCACAGTTCCCTTCAACTGGTTCGTCTACAACACCCTAATCTGGAAAAAGAAATAGAATCTGTCATCGAGAGGAACGAAGCGATCTGATAATCGTTATCACAAATACGGTGCCCAGTCGGCAATCGGGGCGATATTATTTCGCAAGTAAACCCAAGTAAACAGTATTATCGGGATTATTAGCAGGCCGAGTACCATCTTAGTGCTTTTCCTTTGCAGTGTCTCATCCCAGCCGATCAAGATTAGCGGAGCAATGGGAAGGATATATCTACTGATGTCTCTGTGAGCCACAAACAAAGTTGAAATAAAATAAAGTCCGGCAAAGTAGTACTCGACAGTCAATTTTTTGTCACGCAATTTCATTATTCCCAGGCCAAATATCAACCAAGTCCAAATGACATCTTCTAGCCAGAAACTACCCACCCAAGACTCGCCTAGAGGTGTAAATACGGAAAATGGCGGCCAAAAAAGGTGAATGTTGTCACCGCTATGAAAATATGCCCAAAAATCTCCGGTCCTCTGACCATAAAACCAAAACAGCAAAAGAATTGCTACCGGTTGCAACATAAGTGGCCACATTTTCAAAGTCAGCTTTTTGTTTTTTATCCAATCCGTCAAAAAGACTAATCCGTATGCTCCAAACAACAATATTGCCGGGCTCTTGGTTAGTTGTGCTAATCCAGCAAAGATTCCGGCCATCCAATATTTTTCCTTTTTAAAGTAAAAAATACTCGTCAAGATAAAAAATATAAACCAGGGCTCGGGAGACCCGACCACTCTCACCGCCATCCATCTAGCAGGCAGAATCAAAAAAACCAAGGTCAACCATCTGGCATTCGAGCTCAGCTTATATTCACTCAGTAATCTAAAAAAAGCCAGATAACATAATACCGTCCCCAGTAGAGTTGCCATTAGCATCGCCCATGGTCCTCGCATAAACGTGTCAAAAATAGCAATGATGGCTGGATACAACGGGAAATGAGCCGGGTAATACTCGGCAGGTAAAGGGTTGGAGAATTTGTTCAAGATGTCTATCTTGTTGTACCAAGTCTTTTCCACCACGAGGTAATTCGGGCCGTCATAGTTTTGCCACAAAATCCTACTACCATCAGAAAAGTCAATCTTCCACATCGGCAGTTCCATTTTAAGTACGAAAGGCAGCCAAATAAATAGCGTCGAAGCCACAACAACCAAAGCTAATATAAGTTTTTTCATCTGTACCTAGTATATACTTGACCTAATGGCTAGACAAATAGATAAGCTAAGTGTTTTCTTGCCTTGTTACAACGAGGAGGCCAACCTGAAGAGCACATATTTAAACGTTAAGGAAAACTTAGAAAAAAACGTATCTGAATACGAAATCATTATTGTCAACGATGGCTCATCAGACAAAACAGGGGAAATAGCCGACGCTCTCGCCAAAAAAGACAAGACGATCAAGGTGATTCATCACAACCCCAACAGAGGCTATGGAGCTGCCTTCAAAAGCGGTTTCTACAATGCCTCTCTACCCTGGATAGCCTTCATTGATGCCGATGGTCAATTTGATTTCTCGGAAATCAACCACTTCTTGGAAGCTCAGAAAAATACCGACGCCGATCTGGTTATCGGCTACTATCTAGGCAGAAAAGTATCCATGCTCAGGAAGCTAAACTCTTTCCTTTGGCAGATAGTAGTTTTTACCCTCTTCGGTCTCAAGGTAAAAGATATCGATTGCGGCTTCAAATTAGTCTCCAAAGAAGTCATTGACACCATTCCTCGTCTAGAAAGTGAAAGAGGTGCTTTCATTTCTTCTGAGTTTCTCATTAAAGTCAAAAGGTCAGGTTTCAAAATTGTCGAAATTGGAGTCAATCACTATCCAAGGAAACAAGGAGAAGCCACCGGCGCCAAACTCAATGTGATTATTCGAAGTTTTCTGGATCTGTTTACCCTTTGGGCAAAACTCAAATGATTGCATTTATCAAAAAGAACAAACTGGAAAGCCTTCTGCTGGCCCTCATCATAGTAGTCGCCCTTTTTCTGAGGCTATATCGAATTGATGAGTATATGACTTTCCTGGGAGACGAAGGTAGAGACGTCCGTATCGTTCGCGATTTAATTACCAGGGGGAATCTTGTCTTCATTGGGCCTCAGACCAGCATCGGCAATATGTATCTTGGTCCACTCTATTACTACATGATGGCACCAGCCCTCTTTTTCTCACGGCTAAATCCCGTCGGTCCGGCAATAATGAACGCTCTTCTCGGTAGTATCACCGTAGCTCTTACTTACTATCTTGGTAAACGCTGGTTCAACAGCGCTACTGGCCTAATAGCCTCACTTCTATTTGCTCTTTCTCCTGTCGCCATCATCTATTCTCATTCCTCATGGAACCCCAACCCCATGCCCTTTTTTGCCTTGATTTGTGTGTGGGGAATGTATGAGGTGTGGCGAAAACATTCTTTCAAGTGGCTTCCCTGGGTCGGTTTTTCCTTTGCCGGAGCACTACAGATGCATTATTTGGGTCTACTCCTCGCACCCACTCTTGGCATTATCTGGCTATTCACACTGATCCAAATTCAAAAAGATGCCCAAAAAATCAAAGAGTTCAAAAACAAAACTCTCTGGGCAGTTATTATTTTCCTGATCACTATGTCGCCGTTGCTGTTCTTTGATCTCAAACACCAAGGTCAAAACTTCAACGCTTTCAAAAGCTTCTTTTCCAATCGCCAAACAACAATAAATATCAATCCGGCCAGATCGGACAGATACTTGCCTGCAATCCAGTCAATCACATCGGAATTACTCTTGGGTAGACAGTTGGCTTATTCCACCCTAACGGCTTTCATCATTGCCATAGTTTCCATTTGGGCTTATCTGGGCAAACCAAAAACAAAAATAACAGAATACCTTAAGAGCAAAAAAGACCCTGCACTGAGTGTTCTCCTCATCTGGATTTTCTTTGGTATTCTCGGCTTGGGAGTATACAAACAGCACATTTATGCTCATTACTTTGGCTTCCTTTTTCCGGCAGTTTACTTATTGGTAGGATACCTTATCAATTTTCTCTGGAAAAAAGGAATTATTTTTAAGGTCGCTGCCATAATGTCATTATCATTATTGGTGTATTTCGCTCTTTTCAACTCGCCACTAAAATATGACCCTAACAGGCAGATGGCTCGCACAGAAGCAGCTGTAGACTCAATTATTACTGCTTCCTCCGGTAAACCCTTCAATTTTGCCCTCATTGCCAAACAAAATTACGACGAATCCTACCGTTATTACTTCGAAAATAAAAAATCAAAGATGTTTCGGGGAGAAGACATGATTACCGATCAGCTTTTTATCATTTGTGAAGACGGAGACGCCTGTTCTCCGGAAGGACATTCACAATATCAAATTGCCATTTTTGGTATTGCCAAAATTGATCAACAATGGAAACTGGATCATCTGAACATTTACCGTCTTATCCATCCTCAACCATGATTACCTCACCTCAGCCTTTAGTGTGGCTCGATCTGGAAATGACCGACCTGGATCCCAAAAAGGGAACCATTATTGAGATTGCCTCACTCATCACCGACTCTAGTCTAAATGTACTATATGAAGGTCCGGATATCGTCATCCACCATCCAAAAAAGGTTTTGGATGGCATGGGTTCCTGGTACCTGGAGCACTTTTCTCAGTCCGGACTTCTAGAAGAATCCAAAATCTCTAATATAGACCTGGATCAAGCCGAGAAGAAGACGCTTTTCTTCATCAAAAAATACTGTGCACCTCAGTCGGGAATTCTTGCTGGTTGCTCTGTTCATGTAGATCGCCTTTTCCTGTTTCATTACATGCCCAAGGTCTATGGTTATCTACATCACCATATCATCGACGTGGACTCATTCAAAGAAGTTGCCAACCGTTGGTATCCCGACTTGCCGGGTTTTCCCAAAGCCAAGGCTCATAGGGCTCATGATGATATCCTCGATTCAATAGCTGAGTTAAAATACTATAAAGAGAATATCTTGAAAAATCCATGAAACCAAAACTTTCCGTCGTTATCACCAGTTACAACGAAAAAGAGAATTTGCAGAGAGGTGTGCTGGAACAAATGCATAAATACCTCAAAGGTGCTGACTTCACTTGGGAAGTCATCATCAATGATGACGGTTCTACTGATGGGGGAGACCAAATTATTAAAAAATTTACTGAAAAAAATAAAGGTTTTAAACTCATTCACGGCAGCCATGGAGGAAAGGCAGCCGGTTTGTTAAACGGCATCAAATCCGCTCAAGGAGAAATCATCCTTACCACCGACATGGATCAATCTACTCCGCTCAGCGAATTCGACAAACTTTATCCTTGGTTTGCCAAGGGACATGAAGTGGTTTTTGGTTCAAGAGGCATATTAAGAGAGAATTTTCCCTGGTATAGACAGGTCACTTCATGGGGTTTCCGCACAGTGAGAAGTATTTTTCTGCTAAGACATGTGTCAGACACCCAGTGTGGCTTCAAGGCATACAAGGCGGATGTTCTAAAAAGGATTTTTCCCCAGCTTGAAGTCCTAAGAGCTAAAAAATCAAAAGGTTGGGTAGTGTCCGCCTTTGATGTTGAACTACTTTATATGGCCGAAAAGGTGGGAGCCAATCTCAAAGAGGTTGAGGTCAAATGGAGGGATGAGGATATCTCCACCGGCAAACAGAGAAACTTTGTCAAAGAGTCTGTTGAAATGCTAAAACAGATACTTATGGTAAAGATGAACGATCTTGCCGGAAAATATGAAAAAATATAAACTAGCATTTTTTATCTTTTCTCTCGCATTGTTATTTTTTGCGTTCTTTCGTCTTGTCAATTTGAACTCCATCCCTGTTTTTGTTGATGAAGCGATTTATGTCCGTTGGTCTCAGGTAATGAGAGCAGAGGCCACCCTGCGTTTCCTTCCTCTCTCCGATGGCAAGCAGCCCCTCGCCATGTGGGCGACTATACCTTTCCTGAAACTTGTCTCTGATCCGCTCATCGCCGGCCGCCTTGTATCGGTAATCGCCGGACTGGGTACTCTGGTTGGTCTCTCTCTCCTCACTCACTTACTTTTTGGATCTCTCACGATAGCCGCTCTATCCGCCCTTATTTATTCAATTCTTCCGTTCACCATGTTTTTTGACCGCATGGCACTTGCTGATAGTCTCCTTGGCATGTTTGGAGTCTGGTCGTTTGCCCTGTCAATTCTCTTTGCCCGGACGCGCCGTCTCGATCACGCCATGTTTCTCGGCTTCGTTATCGGTGGGGGACTGATCACCAAATCCCCGGCGATTTTCTTTTATGTTTGGCTGGGACTTTGTTTGTTGTTCACTCAAAAACTGACAGATTTTAAAAAGAACTACAAAAGTCTCATGTTGGGACTCCTCGCCGTCATTTTGATTTCCCAGGGCGTATATTCAATTCTCCGGCTGGGTCCGGGATTCGGCATGATCGGCTCTCGCAATCAAGATTACGTTTTTGGTTTTGGAGAAATCCTCACTCATCCTCTAAATCCCTTCGTAGGCAACTTCAAATCCACGCTAAACTGGCTCTGGCTCCTTTTTACTCCACCCGTAGCCGTGTCTATATTCATAAGTTTCTTTTACCACAAACATCGTCGTCTTGCGGCTCTTTTATTTGTCTGTGCCCTCCTCCCTTTGCTTGCTCAAGCCTCAATCGCAAAAGTTTACACCAGCCGCTACATACTTTTTGCTGTCGATCTACTTATCCCTCTTTGTGCTCTAGGGGTTTATTGGTTGACTGAGCGTAAAGGGAAATTAATAAAATTACTATCTCCTCTGGTCCTAGCTGTTCCGATATTTATTTCCTTCATCTATCTTCTCAGTCCTCTATCGGCTCCGATGTCTTTTGATATGCGCAATGGTTATCTGGAAGAATGGACTGCGGGTTGGGGTCAAAAGGAAATTGCCGAATATCTTATCCAACTCGAAGATCAGGGAAACAAAATTGTTGTCTTCACCGAAGGGTACTTTGGTACCTTACCCGATGGACTTCAAATATACACCGAAGGTCATAAGAATATTATTGTTGTTGGCAGCCCGCCCCAAGTTACCCGCCTCCCGGATGGCTTGGTAAACACAGATAAATCAAATCTTAGATTCTTGGTGATTAACAAAAGCCGCAATTTCCTCCCTCAGCCTGATTTAGACAAGCTTACATTAATCACCGAATACCCCAAGTCTCCCCGACAGGATGGCACTAGGGAATACCTTCAATTCTGGCAACTCAAATGAAACGCTTACTGCCATATTTATTAGTCCTTATCCTTTCACTCCCTACTGTCACAAGTTTGCTACGTCCTGGGTATTTTCCTATGCACGACGATCTTCAGGCTATCAGAGTCTTTGGCATGACAGAGTGTTTCAAGGAACTCCAGATACCTTGCCGCTGGGTATCCGACATGGGCTATGGTTATGGCTATCCTCAATTCAACTATTATGGACCATTACCGTATTATTTAATGTCTCTAATTAATTTACTTGGTGTTGGCATCTTTGACTCGGTAAAAATCGGTTTTGCTCTCTCGCTAATTTTGGGCAATCTCACCATGTTTGCCTTAGCCAAGGCTATCTTCGGTAATACTGCCTCGGCGCTACTATCTGCTTTAGTCTACGCATATATTCCTTATAGAGCCTCTGATTTGTATTCTCGCGGAGCCATGGGAGAATCATGGGCTTTTGTTTTTATGCCATTAATACTCTGGGGAATTAAGAATTTGGTCGACCGGACAAATATAAAAAATTTGGTCAAATTGGGAGTTTTCTTTAGCTTACTCATGGCCACTCACAACGTCACCACTCTAATCTTTACTCCATTTGCTCTGTTGTGGGGGGTAATGCTATTCATCCAAAAAGAAGGAAGTTTGATAAAAAACATATTTTCTTCAGCCAAGTGGCTAACATCCTCAGTGTTGTGGGGGGCTGCTTTGTCGGCATTTTTTATGCTTCCGGTTATTTTTGAAAAACAATTTGCCCATACAGAAAGCATGGTTGGCGGATATTTTGACTACAGGGCGCACTTCATTACGCTAAAGCAGTTGTTCTTTACCTCGTTTTGGGGTTACGGGTCATCGGAAATAGGCCCCACCGACGACCTCTCGTTTTTCTTTAGTCCCATACTGCTTCTTCTCCTTACGGTCACCGTCATTGTAGTAGCTCGACATCTCACCCAAAAAAAATATCAGTCAGCACTTCAAGTGTTGGTCTTGCTTCTATTTGGTCTATTTACTACCTTCATGTCCCACGAAAAATCTTCCTTCGTTTGGTCTTTGGCTTCGCCTCTTGTCTATCTCCAGTTTCCCTGGCGTTTTCTGGTCTTAGCCAATTTATTCTTTGCTTTTGCGGTGGGTTTTATTCTAAAAGGGGTCCAAAAAAATATTTCCACCACTGTATTGGTTTCATTGTTCGTTTTAATCTTCCTATTTTCTGTTTCGTATTTCCGACCACTTCGCTGGTTGCCCCTTACAGAAATTGATAAATTCTCCGGCAATTTGTTTGATCGCCAAATGACCATCAGTATCTATGATTATTTGCCTGTTTCCTCAGACACCCCACCAAATAAGCCGGCTGCTGTGCTTCCTACTTCTTCGGTTAGAGAAAGTTCCATCACGGACTACACCTCAACTGCTACCGCTATGAGCTTCAATTTTGAAACCCAAAAAGAATCAATTCTCAAATTAAATCGGTTGTATTTTCCGGGCTGGGAAGTAAAAGTCAACGGCAAAAAGACTTGGATTAGTTACTCATCAGACGGAAACATTTTTATCTCGCTTACTCCAGGTAAATTCTTAATAGAGGCAAAATTAAAAGACACTCCCATCAGAACGATTTCCAATCTATTATCATTTGCAATGATAGGCGTCTCGACAATAATCCTCAGGAAAAAATATGACTAAAAATCACCTGGTCAACCTCTTAATTATCGTGTTTGTAAGTCTAATTACTTCTTGGCAACTATTTCGCCCGGGATATTTCACCATGCACGACGATCTCCAAGTTATGCGGGTTTATGAAATGGATCGCTGTCTCAAAGATGGCCAAATTCCTTGTCGTTGGTCACCGGATATGGGTGCAGGCTACGGCCAACCTATGTTCAACTTTTATTCTGCCACACCGTATTATTTAGGTGGCTTAATCAAATCTCTTGGTTTTGGTTTCATTGTTACTGTCAAAGCCCTTCTTCTCATCTGTCTGGTAGTCTCAGGTGTATTCGCCTATTACCTATTCGCCCAACTTTTTCTCCCCTTAGCGGCTCTGGTTGGAGCACTGGCCTACATATTTGTTCCTTACAGAGCCTTGGACCTTTTTGTTCGCGGTGCTCTTTCGGAAAGCTACGCCCTTGCGTTTCTCCCCCTGGTTTTGGCTGGTATCATCTCCGTCATCAAAGATCCCAAGCCCGCCAAGACAACACTCCTTGCCCTTTCTGTTGGCGCTCTTTTCTCTACTCACAACATCACTACCATGATCAGTGCCCCGTTATTTCTCCTCCTCGCACTCTTGTTCCTTTATACTCATAAATTCTCGGTCAAAAAATTTATACACCTGACCTTGGGAGCTTTGCTGGGAGTCGGTCTGTCTGCTTTTTTTCTCCTCCCGGTTATTTTTGAAAAGGGTTTGGCTCATACGGAATTTCTAATTTCCGATTATTATAATTTCCAAAATCATTTCATCGCCTTAAGGCAAATGTTTGCGGACTTTAGATGGGGTTTTGGTTCGGAAAATATTGGACCTGGAGGAATGATCTCATTCTTTGTCGGATTTATACCCATTGCCTCTTTAATCATCATTCCCTTTATCATCCTCTCCAAAAAGGCTGCCACTCGGAGAGTGGAATACTCTGTGGTTTGGGTTATCTGTATTGCAATCCTCTTTATGACTCATAGCAAGTCATTCCATATTTGGAACAACCTGCCAACGCTCGCCTATGTCCAATTTCCTTGGAGATTTTTGGGAATCTTGGCTCTTTTTACTTCTTGGCTTATTGCTGCCATTGCACAGACATATCACAAATTCCGCTGGTTAAGCTTGCTTACCATTATTTTATTAATTTCTCTAAACTTCGGCTACTTCAAATTTGGTCGACTCCAACCGGAGATGACCGACGAGATAAAACTGACCGGTTCGGAATTTGCCAATCAGCAAAAGGCTGCTCTTTTGGATTACCTCCCCAAATCTTCAGAGTCAATCCCCCAAGAAATTGCCCCGATATCTCCGGAGATAGTGTCAGGCTCAGTCAGTGTCAATTACTTTGACAACCGTACTGCTTACTTTAGTTCTGAGTTTGATATCTATTCACCCACAGCTACAATTAGATTCCCCGTGGTGTATTTCCCCGGTTGGGAGTTGCACCATAATAGGTCGGCAGACAAAATGAATTTCCAATACGATAACAGTTTGGGTTTAATCACGGTAGAATTAAAGTCAGGTCATCATCTGATCCAGGGTTTTTTTGAAAACACCCCCATCCGCACGGCAGGAAATCTAATCACCTTTCTATCTGCTGTATCTTTGCTGACTTGGTGCATCTTATCTTATGAAAAAAACAAAGGTTAATCTCTCACTACTTCTACTTGGCCTACTGTTGCTCATTCCCGCAACACTTCCCTTCTTTGATTCCCGCATGCCAACCTTCCACGATGAAACTCAGTTGGCCAATCTACATCAGTATCACAAAAGCATTTCTCTTGGTCAGTTCCCTCCACGTTGGGCGGTAGATATGCATTTCCAGTATGGGTCGCCTTTCCCGGAATTCAATTACCAAATCCCTTATTATCTTACCTATATTTTCTCCAATCTTGGTCTGTCTCTCACCTGGAGTTTCAAGTTGGTCATGGTCTTATCTCTGTTCCTGGGATTCGTTGGTTTTTACTTACTATCTCTTCAGTTTGCATCCGCTCCCATTGCCTTTATGGGGTCGTTAGTCTACAGTCTCTCTCCTTATCGCGCAGTAAATCTTTTTGTGAGAGGTACATTGGGGGAGTCATTTGCTTTTGCCGTGTTTCCTTTTGTGTTGTTGTTCCTCTTCAGGCTAGTCAAGAAAACTTCAATGTCCAATTTTCTTCTTTCATCAATTGCCACAGCCATATTAGTTCTTACCCACCAACCTGCAACAATATTGGTCCTCCCTTTTATATATCTCACCACTATCGGCTACTCACTAATCACAAAACACTTCAAATCACTATTACTCCAGCTGCTCTCCGGTTTAGTCGCCCTATTTCTTAGTGCTTACTATTGGTTACCGGTATTAGCTGAGAAACAATTTCTGTCCAAGACCAGTCCTTTCAATTTTTACGATCACTTTCCTTTTATCAAACAACTCATTTACTCACCTTGGGGGTATGGTAGTTCAAACTGGGGTCCTTACGATGATATGTCATTTCAGATGGGAATAATTAATTTACTCTTTATTGCGGTAGCCATTATCACCCTGATTATCATTGTTAAAAAAAACTACTCAAAGACAAAGTTGGTACCTGTGATCGCTCTGACATTGTCATCAGTATTTGGAGCTTTGTTCTTGATGAATATCCGCTCCTCATTTTTCTGGAATGTTTTCCCTTTTACTCAAGAAATCCAATTTCCCTGGAGGATTCTCATGGTCACCACACTCTTTACCCCCTTCTTGGGAGTTCTGTCTTTTACTGCACTCTCACTCAAGCCTCCTTTGACCAAATTTTTGGTAGTAATCATAACTGTCTTTTCGATAGGCATGAGTTTTTATTATTTCCAGCCGGGAGATTTGTTTGATCATGATGACAATTACTACCTCAGAAGATTTTTGCCCACCACGGTACTAGAACCCGGTGAAAACGTTTCTACTCCATACCTCAATCACAGCGAAGACTATGCCGTCCTACCCATTAACTCTGTTCGGCCGACTTCGTTACCAAAGGCAAAGGTAACCGCGCTTTTGCCAGACACTAAAATCGAGATTGACAATGCTAACCCTCTAAAGTTATCAGCCATGGTTGAGACAGTGTACCAAGACAAGATCACTGTACATACCTTCTATTTTCCCGGTTGGTTTGTCTATTTAGACGGAAAACCTGTTTCGGTTACTCTCAATTATTACGGTGCTATGACTTTGGTAGTTCCTTCAGGAAAACACAACCTCACTGTGCTATATGCCAATACCCCCATTAGGTCAGTATCCAATATAATTTCGTTAGTGACTATTACCTTTGCCCTGATCGCACTGGGCAGTTTATTTGTACAAAAACAACGTGGAAAGAGAACAGCTTGAAGAACTAACCACTCAAGACATTAAGCAACGCTCAGTCTCAGGAGTTGTTGCTCTGGTTTCGCGTACCTTCATCATTCAGATCATCACCTTTGCTTCTACTCTAGCTCTCACCATTTTCCTTGATCCAAATACATATGGTGTTTTTTATTTGGTCTCATCGGTTGTCAATTTCCTTGCCTATTTCTCCGACATTGGTTTAGCGGCAGCGCTCATACAAAAAAAAGAAAAGATTACCAAAGAAGATATCTCCACCACGTTTACCATTCAACAAATTCTGGTTATCTCCCTCATTGTCCTTCTCTTTCTCGCCAGTCCTCTCATCAAAAACCAATACAGCATCGGTCCGGAAGGGATATTTCTGTTGTACGCCATGGGCATTTCTTTCTTCCTCAGCTCTCTCAAGACCATTCCCTCGATCTTGCTAGAGAGAGATATCAAATTTCACAAACTTATCCTTCCTCAGATTTTGGAAACACTAGCCTTCAACGCCATTGCTGTGTTTGCGGCGTGGAAGGGTTTGGGTATCAACGCTTTCTCCCTTGCGGTTTTGGGTAGGGGAGTAGTTGGATTGATTGCCATGTATATCGTTTTCCCTTGGGTACCTGTTATTGGTATACACAAAAGTTCGCTCAAATCACTCCTGAAATTCGGACTTCCATATCAGGCCAACACATTTCTTGCAGTTCTTAAGGATGACGGAATGACTATCATTCTCACCCGCATCATTGGCACTCAGGGTCTGGGGTACTTGGGCTGGGCGAGTAAGTGGGCAGGACTCCCATTGCGGATTCTCATGGACAATCTGACCAAAGTTTCATTTCCTGCTTTCGCTCGACTCCAACACGATGAAGTCAGATTGGGTAGGGCAGTTGAGTTGAATCTCAAATATCTATCACTCGCCTCATTGCCAATTCTAATTGGTATGGGCTTTATTGCCTATCCCATGACCGGGATTATTCCCCGCTATGCCAAATGGGTTCCCGCTCTCATTCCACTTTATATTTACCTCTACAACTCTGCCTGGGCAAGTATTTCCACCAGCCTTACCAATCTTCTCAACGCTACCGGCAGAATAAAAACTACTTTCAAGCTCATGATGATGTGGACCGGTCTTACTTGGTTACTTTTTCCCATAATGGCTCTCAAGTTTGGCTTTTTGGGAGTTTCATATTCAATCGGAATTATCGCCACCACTTCCATAATCACCGTTATTCTTGCCAAGAAAGCAGTTAGATTTAGCCTTCTCAAAGCACTTAAAACTCCTCTAATCGCCTCCTCTACTCTCCTGGTTTTTCTTATACTCCTAAGAGGCAGTCTAAGTTCTTTGGAAGGTATCATTACTGTCTCTGTTCTTTCCGCCATTCTTTATACCCTCGCCTGTTTCTTGCTGGAAGGAAAGCAATTAATAGAAGAAGGATTATCACTTTTCAGAGCTCGACATGCGTAGATTAATCATTTTTGTTTTACTCCTTTTTCTTTTCCCCACTTCGGCTCTTGGGTTTGCCAAGGATACTTTTCTTACTGTATCTCATCCGGTTCGTGGTCCGGAAGATTGGCAGATACCTTCGCAGGACCCACTTGAGTTGCCCAAATTCCAATTTGATGAAGCTACCAGATCGGGTACTCCTGTCACTTGGATGCTTCGTTACGACACCGTCACCGATGCCAGTATGTCTGCTTTTTTCAAAAAAGTAATTGACATCAAACCGGATCACGATCTGGGCGCTTTTTTTGAAATCACTCCCAAGCTTTTGGAAATGGTGGATATTGCTTACCCACCCGGAACGTCAGCCTTCAGTGCCAACCGGATATTCCTCTCGGGCTATACCCAAGAGAATCGTTTGAAAATCATCGATGCTTTTATGTCTGCATTCAAAGACAGATACGGTTTTTATCCTCGCTCGGTAGGAGCTTGGCATTTGGACGCCTATTCACTCAAATATTTACGAGAAAAGTACTCGGTACTAACTGCACTGATTTGTGACGATCAGTATGGCACCGATGGCTATAGACTGTGGGGAGGGTATCTTGGCAGTCCCTACATCCCCTCCAGGAGTAATGTTCTTGTTCCGGCTACCAACAAAGACGACAGGATAGACATCGTGATTGTCAGATGGGCACAGAGGGACTTATTCAACTTTTATGGATCCGGCTCTGAATCAACTTTCTCGGTACAGGTCAACGATTATTTGCTCAAATTCCTGGATACGGCTTATTTGAGTAATTTACTCGATTTATATAGTCAAAAAAACTTTAATGAGTTTACCCATATCAACCTTGGTCTGGAAAATGATTACTCCTTTGTGTTGTATAGACAGGAAATTGTCAATTCCAATTTGGAAATCAAAAAAAGAATTGCCAACCAAACACTAAAGCCAATTACTTTAGCCACACTGGGAAATTTCGTTCTAAATTTCTATCCCCAGAGGGCACCTATCTATCATTACCAAACCACCGACCCTGCGGTGAAAAAGCTTGGTCAGGCAATTTGGTATCAGAGTCCATCATATAGATTAGGAATCACTACCGCTTCAGAAGCAGCCACTATCATCGATCTTCGTGTTTACAACCATAATATTTATGAGGATCACTATGTCACTCCCAATAACGGTGACAGGCTTTTCTTGGAGATACCTGCTGCTATAGACACCGTCAAATACCCTCTCTCCGGTGTTCCTCTCTCTTTTAATTTTGAAACAGCCAAAGTTGAAAATATCTACTCTAGTATCAAATACACCGATGGGATCAAATCGATTGAGTTTGGCCCCACGTCAATGATCTTTACCAATCTGGATCCCTTTCCTGTACCTGAAGGTATCAAGGTAAGAAAATCAGGCGATACAATTACATGGGAAGCCTCTCCCGTCACCCCGTTTTCTCCTCAACTTAATAGCATATTCTTCTTGTTCGCAGTCTTTATCCCTCTAATCCTCGCCTCTTTTCTATTCAACAAAACACTTGCCTTGGGCTTTTTCTTCGCTCTGATTACCACAGCCACAGTTATTCGTTCCGGCGGCTTATTTCCTTTTGGTCTAGGCATCTGGGGTCCAAATGGTCACGATGCTGTTTTTCATCTTTCCTTGATTGAAAGTTTTTCTCAAAATCCACTTGACCTCTCTCACCCCCAGATCTCAGGAGAGCAAATAGGCAACTATCATCTGTTGTTTGATTATTTAGGTGGTTTGATATCAAGAATCTTTGACGTCGAGCCGATGACTTATTACTTTATTTTATTCCCGATTGCGGCAGCCGTAGCCATCGTCCTTCTCCTCAACAAATTACTCACATTATGGAAATACTCACCCTTACAACGATCCCTCTCGTACCTGTTCGTTTTTCTTACCGGTTCCCTTGGATTTATTCCATCTCTTGTTAAGGGAGGTGGCCTGTTCACCGGTGAGTCTGCCTTTTGGGCCAATCAATCCGCCTCTTGGTTGCTCAATCCTCCCTTTGCTCTATCTCTCATCCTGATCTTATCCTTCCTGATACTCTTGGAAAATAAAAAAAGACGATACTTCATTCCCCTGGCTATTATTGGCGGTTTCCTTGCTCAGACAAAAGTTTACTCATTTGTCTTGTTGGTTGGTGCTCTTGTGCTATCCGGTCAACTTATCTTGGGAACAGTGGTAGGCTTATTGGGAGTTGGTCTCCTCTTACCTTTTACAAAAATTGGCTCATCTCCTTTTATATTTCAGCCTCTTTGGTTTACCGAAAGTTTGTTCGCCTCGTATGATCGTGTCTGGTGGCCAAAATTTTCCCAAGCCTGGCAAACATACCAATCTGAGGGCAACTTCCCCAAGCTAATCGCCGTAAATCTTTTCGCTCTCTTCGTTTTTTTGATAGGAAACTTAGGAGTCAGAGTGATTGGATTTGGTAGAATTCAAAAGTTTAGATTACTCTCACTGTCCGAAAAAGTCTCTCTTTGGGTTATTGTTCTGGGGATACTGGCTCCGCTAGTAATCATCCAAAAAGTCAATCCCTGGAACACAATTCAATTTACTTATTACTCTCTTTTCTTTCTGGGGTTATTTACTGCCAAACAAGTTGCCTTATTCATTGAGAGAACTAGGTCGATTCCATTAAAAATTCTGTTTTTGGCTGCCGTTCTCTTTTTGACTCTTCCGACTTCTACCGGCACGCTCAAAGACTATTTCACCGAAAAGTCCTCGTCCAGAATCAGCTACACCGAATTGTCAGCCCTCCACTTCCTCAAACAGCAACCCTTAGGGATAGTCCTTTCTCCGGTTTTTTCCGCTAAATGGGCTAATCTTACCCCGGAACCACGTTCACTGTATGGGTATATCTCTACTGCCTACATCTCCGCTCTCACTGGTCAAAAGGAGTTCCTTTCCGACACCATCAACCTGGACATCACAGGGTACAATTATAATGATCGCCTCCGAGATATTCTCCGCCTTCAAAATACACAGGATTCTCAGTGGGCGAGAGAGTTTCTGGCCAAAAACAAAATTACTTATGTCTATCAAATCCCATATATGAGATTTAAACTAAATTCTGATCAACTTTGTCTGACTAAAATCTTTGATTCGGGAGAAATTAACATTTACAAATTTACCTGTCATGGGCAAGACTAAGATATCCGCCGTCATCAACACCCGCAATGAAGCTGCCAATATCTATGACTGTCTTAAGTCGGTCACTTTCGCTGATGAAATCATTCTGGTGGATATGGAGTCGGAGGACAACACCAAAGAAATAGCCAAAGAATTCACCGACCGCATCTTTGACACTCCGGCAGTGGGTTTCGTGGAACCGGCTAGGAACTTTGCCATAAGCAAGGCCATTGGTGATTGGGTTCTAATCGTGGACGCAGACGAAAGAGTGCCAAGGTCACTTGCCCAAAAATTGATTGATATAGCTCAAGAGGGGAAAGTGGATTTTGTTCGTATTCCCCGCAAAAATATGATTTTCGGTCAGTGGATTAAGCACTCACGTTGGTGGCCGGATCACAATATCCGATTCTTCAAAAAAGGCGCAGTAGAATGGCAAAACGAAATTCATTCAATTCCAGTTACGTATGGTATAGGGATGACTCTTGATTCGGACGACAAATTATCCATCACCCACTATCACTACAAAAGCATAGACGAGTATATCGAGAGAGCTGTGCGATATTCTAGGCAACAAGCTAAAGAGCTTAAAGATGCGGACTACAAGTTTGACCCTGCCGACCTTATTGTCAAACCTTCCTCGGAATTCCTCAGTCGCTTTTTTGCCGGAGAAGGGTACAGGGATGGACTCCATGGTCTGGTGTTGGCGCTCCTTCAGTCATTTTCCATCCTGCTTATATATCTGCGACTCTGGCAAGATACAGACTACAAACCCCAAAGCGGATCAAATATCTTGCCCATCTGGCAGAAAGCTATTACCGACAAACTTAGAGAACTCAATTACTGGTTTCTCACCATCAAGATTCAGTCTGAAAAATCAAAACTGAAAATATTTCTTTTAAAAATGAAGCGGAAACTTAGTAAATGAAACTGGCATTCGTTCTGGTCAATTTCCACTCAGATCAAGACTCTTTTGCGATAATCAAAGACCTCCTGGAGAATGATCCGGTAACAGATGCTGAGGTAACTATCTATGCTGTAGACAATTCCCGCTCGGTTGATTTCAAAACAGCTGTAGAAAAAGAAAGAAGGGTTGTCTATGTGGACAGTCCCAATGGTAACATCGGCTTTGCTGGAGGTAATAATCTTGGTATCAAAGAGGCTCTCAAAGATGGAGCGGAAATTATTTGTCTCATAAACAACGATACTCTCGCCCCAAAAGATCTGGTCAAGAACATCCTCAAGTCGCCCATCTCTAACCCAAAGGTCGGTATTGTCGGAGGACTAATATACTTTGCCAAAGGTTTTGAATTCAAAGACAAATATACACCGGAAGAAAGAGGAAGGGTTATCTGGTACGCAGGAGGAAAACTGGATTGGAATAATGTACTAGGTAGTCATCTTGGAGTTGATGAAGTTGATAGGGGACAGTATGACACTTCCAAGGACACAGACTACGTTACCGGCTGTTTATTAATTGCCAGGTCGGACATCTTCAAAAGAGTGGGGCTGTTTGACGAAAGATACTATCTTTACAACGAGGATGTTGATTTCAATCTCCGCGTTCAAAAGGAAGGCTTTCGTCTGGTCATTGACCCAAATATCAAAATCTGGCACAAAGTCGCCCAAAGTTCAGGTATCGGCTCAGCCCTAAACGATTATTTCATCACCCGCAATCGGTTGCTTCTGGGGATCAATTATGCAAAGCCTCGTACCAAGTTTGCCCTGCTAAGAGAAGCTATCAGGAAACTTTTTTCCGGCACTGTCTCCCAAAAAATGGCTATCAGAGATTTTTTTACCTACAATTTTGGCAAAGGCAGTTTCCTCAAATAATCATTCAAAAATCGCCAGGACTGTATCTCCCGCCCTATCCACAACGGCAAAGTTTCTCGCGTCCAGAAGCATATGCTCCCTGGTTATTATCTGAAAAGGTCTCTGGATTGTGTCCACCAATTTCTTATCATCCCAAATTAATGTGACAGGCCTGTCGGCATAGAACACAACTGTGGGTACATAAGTTGTGTCTTGAAGATACAAAGGATGGGGATATTTCCTTGAGGAAATTGCCAGTTGAGCTTCAAATGCCTCATGCCATTCGTAGTACAGAGATGGCCAGTAGGACTTGATCGATAATACCGCGACTATTACAACTGCTATCAATGAGAACCATACAAAGAATTCTCTTATAATTTTTGGAACCAAGGAGCTGACAGACTTAGTGGCGTATCCAATCATTAGCGCCACCGCGGGCAGCATAGGTAATAAATGCCAAATCTCTGTCGTAGGAGATGCAAAATAGGGAATTGAAGTGATAAAAAGATAAAGTAACAACCATCTAAAAATTGGATCTTTTATCTTTACCAAACCCCAAGCTGAAGACAGTATTGACGGCCAGTACCATTTATGTACCGAAGAACGGAAATACAAAAGAGTTCTGGTCAATTCTGTCACACCGGTATTAAAACCGCCATTACCCCTAAAAGCGATTTCGAAGATATTTCTTTGCAAAAAAGGCATTCCGTATTTTGTGTAATTTATCCAATACCAGGGAAAGGTCGCAATACCAAAGGGTACGAGAAAACCTGGGTTTATTCGTTTTTCCTTTTTCAGCACAAGAGCTGTTGACATAGCCACCAATGGGAAGAGAGTCACCGAAATCACCGATTTCACCATCAGAGACAAACCAAATACAAGCCATAGAATACACAAATCCTTATACCTTTTGGAGAAAACACTCAAATAAAATACCGCCAATTGTACAAGCAGCAACAAGGCTTCCAAATTTGCAGTTCTGGCTCGAATCAAAAACCACCTACTGGATAGCAATACAATTCCGGCAATTAGACCAACAGATCTCTTACCTGACATTTTCGTTGCAGTCATATAAATCAGCCACACTGCAGCCACTCCCGATAGAGCTGATGGCAACCGGGCAGCAAGTTCACTTACTCCAAATACACGGTAACTTAGGCTCATCAAAATAAAACCTAGTGGTGGATGATCAAAGAAAGGTTTCCCGTTAAAGACAAGATTAAATAGATCACTGGTCCTATAAATATTCCTTGCAATTGTGGCGTACCACGCCTCATCCCAAGGAGCTAGACGGCTATTATCCAGTCGAAAAAACAGCAAAAAAAGTGCGCTACCGATTAACAATAACAAAGGCAGGTGTCTGAAGATAAGTTTCATGCGCTACAATTCAAATATATCTACATTCTATGCCAAAACTTTCCGTAATCATACTTGCCCATAACGTCGAAGAAGAAATAGTTCCTGCTCTTGAGACAGCCAAATTTGCCTATGAAATAATCGTGGTCGACACTGATGATGGTTCGAGCGACAAAACAGTGGCCGTTTCTCTCAAACGGGGGGCAAGGATTGTTCGCAGCCCAGGCTACAATTTTGCCAAATGGAGAAACGATGGGGCGCAGGAAGCTAGGGGTGAGTGGTTGCTCTATTTGGATTCGGACGAGCGAATTCCGGTGAAGTTAGCCGAGGAAATCCTAAAGTCGATCAATAATCCTCAATATCAAGCTTATACGATTAGCCGTTTTGAAGTATTCCTGGGTAAACATCTCGAGCATTGGCCGGACTCTAGGGTATTGCGTCTCATTCAAAAAAGTTCCCTCAAACGCTGGGAAGGAAAAGTTCACGAACAACCATCAATAGACGGCACCGTCGGAGATCTGAAGAACCAAATGGTTCATCTGTCTCACAAAAACATTGATGAGAAAGTAATCTCCACCATGAAGTGGTCAAGATTGGAAGCGGAAATGATGTTCAAGGCAGGACATCCCCCCATGGCAGGCTGGCGATTTATTAGGATAATGTTCACTGAATTTATTCACCGATTTCTCAAACAAGGACTTTGGAAAGACGGTACGGAAGGCTGGATAGAAATCATATATCAAATGTTTTCTAAATTCATCTCATATGAGCGTCTCTGGGAGATGCAAAGAAAACCAAGCCTGAAAGATGCTTACAAAAAATTAGATCAACAAATTCTTGAAGAATGGCAGAAACAAAAATGAAAAAAGTTTACCCGCCGAGGCGGGCTTTAATATTTGACCCATATATTGATACCTTGGGGGGAGGGGAGCGCTACGTCCTCACCCTTGCTCTCTCGCTAATACAACTTGGGTTCGGCGTCGAACTAGCATGGAGTAATCTAGAAGATCTTCAAAAGGCACAAGAGAGATTTGGTTTTGACCTGTCGGCAATCTCAATCAACCCGCATGCGTACAGTCTCTGTACCCACTCCTCAATTCTTGAAAGATACAATCTCACCAAGAATTATGATCTGGTTTTTTGGGTGAGTGATGGTAGTCTTCCATTTCTATTTGGCAAAAACAACCTTGTTCACTTCCAGGTTCCTTTCACCAAGATCGGTGGTGGGTGGGTAATAAACTCACTCAAACTTCTGCTTATCAATAAGTTGGTTTACAATTCCCGGTTCACCAAGGAAGTCATTGAAAGGTCACTACCGAAGGACAAAGGAGTTATTCTCTATCCACCCATCGATACCGCGCTTTTCATCCCAGGTAAAAAACAAGACATAATCCTGTCAGTGGCTCGCTTCGATTCACCTTCTCATTCAAAACGTCAAGATATACTCATTGAAGCATTCAGGTCATTATCCTCTCAAAACAAAAAATACCAACTAATATTGGCCGGAGGTCATCGGGGAAACAATAACACCTTGAATAATCTAAAAAATTCAGCAAAAGGCTTGAATATCGAAATCATACCTAATCCGGATATCGGGCAATTAAGAAAGCTTTATGCAAAAGCCAAATTTTTTTGGCACGCTGCCGGTTTTGAAATAGATGAGTCCAAAGAGCCGGAAAAAGTTGAACATTTTGGAATGACTACTGTGGAAGCTATGTCTGCAGGGTGTACACCGGTAGTAATTGCCGCAGGTGGACAGAAGGAAATCGTCACCCCTGAGGTAGGTTTCCTGGTAGAGTCTCCCGAAGAGATGGCATCAGTCACCCTTTCCCAAATCAAAGTAGAAAACCACGATAGTCACTCCTCTGCCGCCGTTGAAAGGGCACAGATCTACTCAACCGCAAGTTTTAAGAAAAACATAGAAAAGTTGATTCAATGAATATCATAAAAAAACTTTGGCCGCTCTGGCTCATTATCCTAATATGCTCTCTAATCTATTATGAATTCGTCTTCCTGGGGAAAGTCCCTCTCCCTGCCGACACTCTGGTGGGGGCATACTTCCCTTGGCTTGATTACAAATGGGGTTACGTTGTCGGTGTCCCGGTAAAGAACGCCCTCACCTCAGACGCCTTTTCTACGTTTTTTGTCTGGAAAAAAATCATGATCGATATGTATACCCAAGGCATCATCCCGCTATGGAATAAGTACTCGTTGTCCGGTACTCCGTTAATGGCCACTTTCCATTCAACAGTTTTCAACCCGGCCAATTTATTATTACTTTTGCCTACTCACGGATGGAGTTTTTACATTTTTTCTTCTTCTTTGGCTGCAGTGATTTCGATGTATATATTCTTGGGTAACTTTATTAGCCATAAGCCGGCCAAGATCACCGGTGCTTTGATTTTTGCCTTCTCCGGACCCATGACTACTTGGGCTGAGTTTGGGACGGCAGTTTGGGCAGCCACCACTCTACCGCTCACACTCCATTTTCTAGGTCAGTCTCTTACCCAAGGCAAACCACATCAATACACCTTAGTGTCCATTCTGGTGACCATTTTGGTTTTTACCGGACATGTACAGCTTCTCACCTACGCCTTCGCCATTATCCCGATTTACATTCTTTTCATTATCAGACACTACTCAGTCACTTCAAAAAAATCCCTATTCCTCACCGTTGTTTCACTCGCGCTGGGGATAATGATAGGTGTCGTTCAACTACTACCGACTGTCGATTTCTACCAAAGATCCATCAGAGGAGAAGAAAAATATTCTCAGACATTTAACTTTGGGCTAAGCCCCCTAAACGAATCAATCAGATTAATCGCGGCAGATTTTTTTGGAAACCCCTCTCGAGGAAACCACTTTAGCCCGAATTCCTATCATGAATATTCCAGTTACTTGGGAGTTCTCACCTTACCTCTAATCGCATACCTTTTAATTTTAGGTCCACTTACCGCACCTATAATTTTATTTCTTATCGTTTTTGTTGGCTCACTTTTCCTCGTTTTTGATAACCCGGTTAGCAGGCTGATCTTTAGTCTTCCACTCCCTCTCCTTACTTACTCGTCTGCCAGCCGTATATTTTTCATTACTGGATTCTCCGGTGGAGCGCTGGCCGCCTTCTCAATAGAAAAAATTCATTCAAAAAGAGCTTCGTTATTGCCCCTGGTGGCTTTTCTGTTATTATCGGCACTTTTCATCTTGATATCACTCTTGCCCATAGATCAACTGCATCGCTCAGTCAGTATCCGCAATAGTGTTGTTTACTTAGGGATCATATCCATCCTTCTGTCTTCTCTGCTTATACTAAATAATCGCAGAAATATTCTCATAGTTTTAATTCTGATACTCTTCTCCATCGATTTGGGCAGGTATTTTAATAAATACAACACCTTTGTTAAAAGTGACCTGGTTTTTCCGGAAACTCCGGTAATTACATGGCTCAAACAACAACCCAAACCATTCAGAATTGCCAGAGAAAACACTGCCCTCTTCCCGCCCAATACTTGGGCGTATTACGGTATAGAGTCGATTGAAGGTTATGATCCACTATATTCTCTGGACTATGGTAGATTTTTTCATGTCATCAATGCTAAGGATTACACCAATGCAGTCAGTCGATATGCTCTGCTAGACAAAGTAAACAAGAAATACCTTGATGCTTCGAACGTCAAGTATTTCCTCACCGTTATTCCACTTCCGGATGAAAGTGAAAGCAGTACTCTTTACGATTTAAAAAAGTCAGGCTTCAAAGAAGTCTTCCGGGACGGCAGGGTATTTGTTTTTGAGAATCAGGACGTTTTGGATAGGGCTTATTTCCCCTCAAAAATTATCAATGTATCCACCCAGGAAGAGGCTCTGAAAGCAATTAGCCAACCAGGTTTTGATCCTACCAAAGAGGTGGTAGTCCAAGATGCTCCTCAAATATCTCAAAAACAGAGTGGTGGAAAACTAGTCAACATCAATCACTTGGACGGCCGGGTCGATCTCGATATTACCACGGAAACCGAAGGATTCTTGGTACTCTCGGATAGTTACGACCCAGGATGGAAGGTATTGATCAATAACACCCGGTCAAAGATTTACAAAACGAACAGTTCGCTTATGGGGATAGTGATTCCACCCGGAGATAGCCATATTACTTTTAGTTATCTCCCCGACAGTTTTACAAAAGGAATTCTTATTTCGGCGACCGCTCTTTTGATCTCGGGAACACTCTTTTGGATTCAAAAGATAAAATCACCATGAAACACACATGCAAAATTTCCTGGCTTATTCTCGGAATTGCCCTAAGCGTCTCGTTGTACATCAGGATTGCAGCTGTATGGGGCAACAACTTCCCTTTTACCATGGATCAAGGTAGAGACATGGTTGACTTGCGTCATATGATAGTCACTACCAGCCCACGTCTCATCGGTCCCACTACCAGTATCAATGGCGTTTTCCTTGGACCGGCTTGGTACTATTTCTTATTACCGGCTTTTGTATTAGGAGGAGGAGACCCCTCTGTCATTATGATTTGGCAAATCATCTGGTACCAGCTCTCCGGCTTATTTCTTTGGTGGGTCTTTTCCAAGAAGAGTCTCCGTTTGGGGTTAATAGTCTCGTTGTTGTTCTTGTTTGCTCCGGTTGGTTTCAATACAAGTAGATATTTTTGGAACGCCAATGCCATGCCCATATTTACCGCATTCTTCTTTGGTACTCTACTTATGACTCTCGAAAAAACATCCTTTAAAAAACTAATACTTACCGGCATCCTAGCGGGTATTGGTCTACAGATTGAAGCCGCTTTCGGCATTCTTTTTTTTCCGTTCGCCTTTCTTTATTTAGCCGCTAAACGATTAGGAATAAAGAACTTACTTATGCTATCTCTTGGATTTGTTTCAACCCTGATACCTCAAGCAATTTTTGAGCTAAGACATGACTTTCTCATGACGAAAGTATTGCTGGCGGAGTTTTCCGGCAAAGCCACCATTTTGGGTGAAAAAATAACCTTCTCGGATAGACTAGGGGAAAGGTGGCAAGAACTCATCAGGAGAATTGTCGAACTCAGTCATTTTCATCCCAACATTATTCTCCTCTTATTTTTCTTCAGCCTGGTAATAGGTATTTTCATCCTGATTAAAAGTAAACAATCAGTCATTAATAGAATATCTTCAGTTTCGATATTTTTCTTAATATTTTCTGCTCTATTTTATCTTGGATTCCCTCAACACTTAAAAGGTTGGTATGTGCTCGGGCTATCCGTCCCATTGATACTAATAATCGCCTCTTCACTTGAATATCTCTTCAACCTGAAAAACAAATATCTATCACCCATCATTACCGTCACGATTCTTCTTCACATTCTCCATGCCCTTTCAGCTCAGTCTGAATATCTAAACCAGATTGCCTTCACTGTCTCAAATGACCCAAGTAATCTCAGAAACGAGCTTACTGCCATCGATTGGGTTTATACGAAGGCCAACGGAAATGGATTCAAAGCCTACAGCTATATACCCAGTGTCTATGACTACAACTACCATTATCTCTACTGGTGGTATGGTGCAAAGAAATATGGTTATCACCCATTAGACGTTGCCTATCTTCCCAACCAAACTGAATACATCAAAGACAATGCGCTGCTTTGGACAAAAGCTAAGGCAGGATCAAATGAGGGTCTTATCTTCCTTATTATTGAAACTGACAAGGAAATGTCAGAGCGAGAGCAAAAATGGTTAGGTAATTTTTCTAAACTATGCCCAATTGAGGAAAACAAATATCCTTTTGGAGTGGAAACAGTAATGACACGAAATTGCCCGGATTAAACGGATTCCGCAACACTACCCAGACAGAAACCACTTCGACTTCCCTTGAGGAAATATTTGGCTCGCCTGACTCTACGCCTCAGTCGCTTGTCATAAACAGGGTGTCTATCATACTGAACGTTAGTTAGCCAAGGTGCCAATTCAATAATCCATTCCGGTTTTACCATCATGCAATCACTGGCATATGCCTTACCTTGTGGGTTTATAAATATGTCTCCTGATACGACCAAGCTGGCGTTGTTTTGGTTAAACATCACCGAAGATGGATGAACAAATATATCCTTCCTTGTTCCATCTATCTTTCCAAAAGAAAATTTGCCTGTACGCTCAATTAGGTTGGTAATAAAACCGGCGGTGATCGACTTTCCCAGCTGGTCTCTATTCAAATTTATCTTTGCATTTTCCTCAATTACTATTTCGTGTCTTGCCAACACATCAATCAAATCCATTCTCACATTTTTTACCTCTTCCAAAGCTCTCTCATTAAGAAAGTTTTCCTTTGCCCATTCATCGCAATAACCGCTTCTTACATAGCCGTTCCAAATATTTAGGTAGGTAACAAAATCGGACTCTCTATCCCTGAAGCGGTCATGGGCGCGATCTGCCTCTACCTCAGAGTCTGTCGGTCTGGAGAAAATTCTCTTCCCTCCCAAGAAAGCTGCAATTATGCAAACTTCGTTCACACAATCTCTCATCGTAGCCTCAATCACCATTCTCCCCAGTCTCGGTTCAAGTCCTAGCTCCACCAAAATCTCACCTATTTCAGTAATCACTCCATCTTCATCAAGCGCTCCCAAAGTTGTTAAAGTATCAATCGCCTGAGATATAGCTGCTTTTTCTGGAGGGTCTATGAAATCAAAATTAGCCGGATCATTAATTCCTACCTTTTTCATTGCCAACACTACATGAGCCAGATCTGATCTTTGAATTTCTGGAGTCTGAAATGGTTGCCTTCTCTTCAAGCTCTCTTGAGTAAACAATCGATAACAATATCCCGGCGCCGTCCTACCTGCTCTACCTTTGCGTTGTTCAAGCCCACTCAGAGCATGACTTGTGAGTACCAGGTGCTCTATGCCGGTTCTCGGATCAAATTCCGTCTGTTTTACCAAGCCACTGTCGATAACATGAATGATTCCATCGATTGTTACGGAAGTTTCAGCAATATTTGTCGAGACAATCACCTTTCGTTTTGAACTATCAGCAAATATTTTGTCTTGGTCATCCGGGCTTAGTTCGGAGTGAAGTGGCATGATTTCCAAATCCTCACCATGTACAGTAGCTTTTATATTTTCTATTGTTAATTCAATTTCTCGCTTGCCCGGCATAAAGATGAGAATATCTCCAGGGACTCCGTTGCGTATTATTTGATCAACTTTATCTGCTGCGCCACGAGTAAAATCATAGTTCGGATAAAAGATTTCCTCATAAAATACCTCTACTGGAAACATTTTTCCTTCAATTAGCACTGAATTATCCTCATCACTCTTGCTGATGAAATCGGCAAATTTATTTCTTTCGATGGTGGCCGATGTCACCACAATCCTAATTGGTTCAAGTCCAACACTTATTCTGCTGACATTGACTTGTTTCAACAATCCCAAGCACAAATCCATGTTTAGACTACGCTCATGTGCCTCATCCACCATCACAATTGAATATTCCGATAGAAAGGGGTCAAACTGAATTTTTCTCAGCAAAATACCATCGGTCATGAAAGTAATGTCTGTGCCTTCGGTAGTCCTGTCTTCGAAACGAATATGGTAACCCACCTTGTCGCTTATCTCACAGTTCATCATTTCCGACACCCTGGCGGCTACACTCTTTGTAGCCACTCTCCTTGGCTGAGTCACTGCAATACTGCCCGTCAGGCCAAGCTCATCCCGAAGCTCCAATAGTAGTGGAGGCAGACAAGTGGTTTTTCCGGAGCCTGTTTCTCCAATCAAGACAAAGTTGGGGTGCTCTCGAATTTCATCCCTGATTATTTTCCTCAGTCTAGCCACAGGAATATCCTCTAGTATCTCAAGAGCTTCTTCGGGTTTCCGTGTCCGATATTCTAACTCGCCTCCTTTATTTGCCATACGGTATTCTAGAATATTACAGGATAGAAGTAAAGCTATGCTTAAGTAGTTGCGTTTTTCACTTGATATACTTGAGACAATGTCAAAAAGACCGACCATAGACATCATCATTCCAAGCTACAACGGGAAACATCTGTTGGGAAAACACCTACCATCTACCATCAAGTACTCTCCCGAAGTCAAGCAAATTATTGTCGTCGATGATGGTAGTGTCGATTGTACGGAGCAATGGCTCAAAGATGAATACCCCGACGTGGTCTGTCTCCATCAAAAACAAAACAAAGGCTTTACCATCTCAGTCAACCTTGGAGCAAAGTATTCACAAGCGGACTTTATCGTTTTGCTCAACAACGATGTATCACCTTTACCGGGATATCTCGATCAGGCAATGAAATATTTTGATGATGAGAACGTTTTTGCTGTTTCCTTCAGTGAAAAAAAATCATCTTGGCCAATTCTCACCTGGGGAGGAAAAATTAATTTCACTAGGGGAGAGGACAAAACCAAACCTCGGTACTCAGCCTGGGCTTCAGGTGGTAGCGCCATATTTAGAAAATCAATTTGGGACAGAATCAACGGTTTCAATGAAATTTATGCCCCAGCCTATTGGGAAGATATCGACATAGGCTATCGCGCCTGGAAAAAAGGTTACATTATCATCTGGGACAACTCATCAAAAGTGCTCCACGAACACGAAGCCAGCTACAGTAAGTTTGACCCTAATTTCATCAGCACCATCAAGCAACGGAACGAGCTTCTCTTTAATTGGATAAACATCACTGATCCGCAATTAATTGCCGATCACATCAAATGGTTGATCCTTTATACCCTGACGCACCCTGGTTACCTTAGGATAGTTTTGCTTTCTCTGGGACGATTCATTACCCAAGGCAAAAAAATCAAATCCTCTATATCTGACAAAGAGGTACTATCGAAAGTAAATCCCTCCATAGAATGACAAATCCTATTCTCTCAATTATTCTGGTCACCTACAAATCAGAGGACAATATCATTCCGCTGCTGGATTCACTCAAAGAGTCTTCCGGCGGATATACTTTCGAAGTCATAGTTGTCGACAACTATCCTCTAGATAGGTCAGCCAATCTAGCCAAACAACACACTCTCAAACCAATCGTTTTGACAAACAAAGAAAATCTTGGTTTTGCCAAAGCGGTTAATCTGGGTATAAAAAAAGCCTCAGGAGAGTACATCCTTCTTCTCAACCCTGACACAAAGCCGGTTGGCAAAGCCATAAAGTACTTGGTTGATTTTGCCTTAGCTCATCCTGAGATGGGAGCAGTCGCCCCTACACTGCTTGATTACTCGGGCAAAATCCAACCTTCCTGTTCCAAGTTTCCCACTATCCTTAATGCAGTCAAGCATGACTTCTTTGGTTGCAAGAGATGTTTCAATAGTTATTATCCGGGGCAGAGTATCACCAAGGTAGAGGTGGCAGTCATGGCCGCCTTTTTGATACCCAAAGGAGTGATCAAAAAGATTGGCGCCCTGGACGAAAGATTTTTTCTGTATTTCGAAGATATCGAATACTGCCGCAGACTAAGAGACAACGGCTATCCCGTTTATTTTTACCCCAAACCTAAGGTCAAACATATACGTGGAGCCAGTGGGGGATTTACTTCACATCTAAAAAGTCCTCTCCTTGCCTCTGCCAAGACCTATTACGGCTCTTTCTATTCAGCCATGTTAAACACAGTTTTGTGGATCGGCCATAAGTGGCAAGTAATCATCAGGCGTAAAAAGTTCAGGGATTAATCAGTTCACCTTGTGTCTCGTGGCAATTCTTGTCGTAAGCCAATCTCTCTTCGATGAAAAAATCACCGACATATTTACTGTCCACCCTCTTTGAAAAGTAGCTTTCCTCCACTGCTGCAGATTCAATCAAGTTTATTGGTAAGCCTCTAGTTGGCTCGATTACCAAAAATCTTTTACACGAAGTTCCTTCAATCGGAATGGGCATTCTGCCCGGGTATTCTCCGACATTCCCATATTCCCAAAAAGGAAGGTAGCCGTATTTCTCTTGTCCATATTGTCTAAATAGATACGCCCAGACGGTCTGAACACGAAAAGGTATGCCCACCAATCTTACTGTAAACCCACTTCCCTCAGCCGTTTTGTACATAATATCGATTAGTCTTAGTTCATCCGCCAATTTCATCATCGGCTGCGGTTTCAATGGCAGTATCAGACTATTCCCATTTTGCTCCAAAATAGAAAATATATTACTCAAAAAAACCACAATCAATAAAATGGATACAATCAATTTGTTTCCTTTCTTCCATGATTCGATCAAGACGGCAGAAATTCCGATAATCAAGCCAACACTCAATCCCAAAGTAGCGTAATACCCACGGTGTACTCCAAGAGGCAACAACAACACCCAGGCAAAAACCCAAACCAACAATAACTTGAAACCAGGCGACTTCATTGATTTGACAACAAACAATCCGGCTATCAATCCAAAGATAAGAACAAAAATCATTTGGTTTCCGGAAAAAGTAAATATATTGTCCCTCACCATCCAGCCACACTTCTCAAGATAAGCTCCAATTCTCTGAATCAAAGGCTCACCCTCGTTATAGCCCAAACGAAACAAATTGAGGACTTGTTTTATCCGGGAAAAATTGCCCCTGACCTCTGCCAGTATGTAAGTTGACAGAATTACTCCTCCCAAGAAAACCGACCGGATAACAGCCTTTGACTCTAACTTAAATTCTTTTCGGAAAAAGAATACCAGAGCACCGATAACCGCAAACAAATATACATACATCAAATTTAGTTGTGTGGCAATAGCTGCGCCTGCGACCATAAGTAACAGACTCTTATTTGTATCGATTTTTTTGCCGATCAAGAGAGCCACACTTCCGAAAAGCATCAGAATTGGATATAAGGCCAGAGTCGGATTTCCCACGTAAGAAGCATATTGATTTTGCTCAAAAGAAAACGCAAAAACAATCGCAGACATTATTCCCACCTGTGGAGTGAATAGACTAGTCGCTATCAAATAGATGGGGATCACTGCCAGAGCGTTTATCAATTTAAAGATCAGCGCAACGATTTCCGGATTACCTTTTGCCACCAAATATACCGGTCCCACCAAATACCAATAAAGCGGTCCGTGAAATATACCGGCGCCACTACCGGCAGGGGGGCCAATTAATTTCAAATCTCCTTTGGTGTATATTTCCTGTGATGTAAAAGCGTCTCTTGCTTCATCAAAACCAAAATACACGTTTTCTCTAAAGCCGATCAATCTAACAAACAAAGAGATGACAAAGACAATTCCCAAAATCAAACACGTTCTCCTATTCACTTACATAATCTATCATACCGCTCATATATAATAAACATACACAATATGGAATTCGTCAAAAAACATCACAAGTTACTGCTTGTCCTAGGTATTGTTTTTCAAATATTCATTTCACTTATCACTTACCATCCCGATTTGAGAGCCTTTGTTCTTGCCAGTAAGTTTATCAATCAAGGAGAATTATTTACCTTTTACGACCACGTTTCAAAGTTACCCACATCCGACCCAATAAAAAAGATTTACGGCGACGATATCTTTATTTACCCTCCACTGTCATATCTAATACCGGCCAGCTTCTATGCCCCCTTTAGTGGAATATTGAGTAATTCATATGATGAAATTATCTATACCGACTCGGTCATCTACGAAAAGTATTCCTTCTATCCCGGTTTCCTGATATTCAAACTTCCCTTCTTTGTTTTTAGTCTACTGATTCTTTATCTCCTTCCCAAGCTATTTGATCAGGAAAAGAATGGTCGACTGGCACAGCTTCTTTGGCTGCTAAATCCCACCAATCTACTGGTTACTTCAGGTATGGGCCAGGTTGATGTTATCTTGGCATTTTTTCTTCTTCTGTCTTTTTATTTTATAAAAAAACACCGCTTGGCTATGGCAGGAACTTTTATTGCCCTGTCAGCCCTAATTAAGCCAACCGGACTGGTACTATTGCCACTAATTGCTATTTGGGTTTATCGCAGAAAAGGCATCCTTGAATCGTTAAAAACAATTACTCCCGGAATTCTAATCTGGGGGATAATTACTGCTCCATTTATTTTCTCTCCTGCCTTCAGAATGTTTGCCCTGTTTGCCCAGCACACTGCCAAGACTACTTACGCGGGTATTGCGATCTCCGGAGGCGTCTCAATTCCTTGGTTCTTTATTGCTTATACCCTCATAGCCCTTTACCTATTCGAAAAAAAGCTATCACTATTTACGAGTATTGGTCTGACTATATTGTCCGTTTTAGCATTCAACCACTTTCACCCTCAGTGGTTTCTCTGGTTTACTCCCTTCCTGATTATCTATACCCTACGTCATAAAAAAATATATCTCTACCTTGCCATGGTGGTCTCCTGGATTCTTATCTGGCTCTCGTTCGACCCATCTCTCCATGCTGGCATGATCATTTGGTTCAAACAAGCTCTACCACCCACTGTGATTAGCCCTCTGTCCGGCTCTTCATTGGTACTTCTGGCGCGCGCCTTCCTTGTCGGGTCACTTGCATTGCTCTTATCAGGAAAAGCAGATGACTAAGCGTAACCTCTTGATTGTTTTGCTCGTTGGGCTATTGCTTAGACTTTCAATCGGTTTCTTCCAGTTTTCCGGAGACGTAAAAAACCACTTGGTCTGGGGAAATTCGTTTGTTTCAAATCCGAACGGGTTTTATTCCCGCCACTTCCCAGGATTCAACGACCCCAACTACCCCCCGCTGGCCATCATGCTTTTTGGAGCTTCAAACCTGCTTTACACAGGCACCCTTAGTCTTATTAAAATACTCAATAATTCACTTTCCATTTTTCCCTCTCTCTTGCTACCAATTTTTGAGTCGGAAAATATGAAGATGTTTTTTTTAAAACTCCCGGGAATTTTTTCCGATATTGGTATTGCCTATACTCTCTATTTATTTTCAAAAAAACTTAAAATATCCACTCTTTTGCCGGCCATTTATCTATTCAATCCTGCCTTTATCTACACCAGTACTATCTGGGGTCAGATTGAACCGGTCACCTCATTTTTCATTATTGTTTCTTTGTATCACGGCCTCTTTGGAAAAGATAAAAAACTATCTGTGTTTGCTTTCGTTCTATCTCTCCTCACCAAACAAACCGCCCTTTGGTTGACACCTCTTTTTTTGTTTCTTTGGTGGAAGGAAATAAACACCAATCAACTAATAAAGGGGATATTGCTTTCTCTTGGAACATTCTTTCTTGTCTACCTCCCCTTTGGTCTTTTACCACCAGGAGCCATTAAAAATTACCTGGCAACCCTGTCGGGTTCGTCGACATTGGTTACCGATGCTGCGTGGAATATTTGGTATTTCGTTTTCCCCGGCAGAGTGGAAGACTCGGTCACTCTGGGAATCCTGTCGGTCAGAAATGTTTCGATTATTCTCCTCCTCCTCAGTTTGGCCATCATTATTTATAAACTAATAAAGAAATATTCCCATGTCAGATTTCTTTACGGTCTTTTCGTCTGGTCTCTTCTGGCTTTCTTTCTACAAACCAGAGTTCACGAGCGCCATCTATCTTTTGCTCTACTTTTTCTTCTTCTCACACCGGGACTGGCAAAAACTTACTATCTCGATTACCTAACGCTTTCTGTGTATCATTACCTTAATCTCTATCAAAGTCTGGGATTACCCTTTATAAAATGAATTTACCCCTTCTCCTAATACTCGGCCTGGCTTCAGTATTGCGTTTGTTCGATTTACAGCATCTCCCAATATCTCTGTTTGGCGATGAAGTAGACGTCGGCTATCATGCTTGGTCACTCATCAGTACCGGGAGAGATTATCTGGGAAATTTTCTTCCCAGCTACATACAAAGCCTTTCCGAAGCACGCGCTCCCTTGTTGATGTACGTTACGGCACCTTTTGTCGGTATTCTCGGACCTTCCACATTCTCAGTCAGGTTGCCGGTTGCGTTGCTCGGTATTTTGGGAGTATACCTGGCCTTCTTAGTGGCCAAGAAGCTTTTCTCGGACAGTAAACTAATACCTCTATTCTCTGCTCTGGTTCTTGCCATTACTCCCTGGCACATCCACTATTCCCGTGCCGCCTTTGAGTCCACTCTACTTCTGGATTTGTTACTCCTCGGTACATATCTTTTCCTCACCAATAAACTCAGTTTAAGTCTAATTGCCTTTGCTCTAACTTTTTACACTTATTCCACAGCCAATATATTTACCCCTCTTCTGATCATTGTTTTATATTTGATATACAAACCTAAAATAACCTTAAAAAAGGATTTTCTGAAGTATCTTCCTTCTGTTTTATTAATGCTTCCTATTGCTTATCAAATCCTGTTCGGGCAAGCTGCCGGGAGATTTTCCGGAATTAGTATTTTCAACGATCAGAAAACTGTCGACTCGGTAATTATCTCCCGCACTGATCCATGGGTTACCAACGAGTCTATTGATAGAGTATTCACCAACAAATTCGAATCATTCTTCCGTACGTTCTTCCAAAACTACATTGGCTCTTTCAACAAAGATTTCCTTTTTGTTAGCGGAGATCCATATTTCAGACATTCTATCGGTCAAGTAGGCGAGTTACTCTGGCCATTTGTCCTATTTTTTCTCATAGGCTTGGGGTCGGCAGTGAGGAATTTTGACAAAAAAAGAAAATTACTGATATTTTGGCTTCTTCTCTCGCCTATACCCTCATCCCTCACCCAGAGTGGGGCATTTCATGCCACCAGATTATTTGTGATGATTCCGCCACTGTGTATTATCTCGGCCATGGGTATTGAGCGGTCATATTTATTCATCTCCCGGTTTTGGTTCAGATGGGCGTTTGTTATCGTTACTTCTTTATTGGTGATCTATTCTTTAGGTTTCTATTGGAATAGATACTCTACCCATTACCGTTTTGAATCGGCCAAATATTGGCACTATGGTTATGAAGATATATTTTCCAAGCTGGGAAAACGTCTTCCTATCTCCGGAAAGCTGTACATTAACAACACCTACGAGCCAAGCCTCATTCGTTTTGCCTTCTTCACCAAACTTCCTCCTTCAGACTTTCAATTGAAGTTTTCAACGGACAAACCCGATTCATACAAATCGGAATTATTCAACGGTTTCCGGTTTGGAGAAAATATCTATTTCGGACAAGCCAAGGATCTAGCCTCTCTGATGCAACTCCTCCGCCCCGGTGACATTTATCTGGCAGTTCAAGGAATAGAAGTTCCGGGAGACTGGGATTGGTCTACTTCTCCACCGGAAGGATTGGCTGTCTTGGACAAGACCCTCGATGTCTTTGGTAAACCACTCTTTTATTTGGTATCCGTGAAATGAGAAAATCTTTTCCGACTCTAGTTATAATTTTGTTGGTCTTATTTTTCTCTGTTTTACGCTTATATAAATTGAGTCAGGTGCCACCGAGTTTGTTTTCTGATGAAGTTGATATTGCTTATCAGGTGAAATCCTTCCTCAGTACGGGTAGGGATTATCAAGGTAATTTTCTCCCGCTTGCTTTTCACTCCTTCAGTGATACCCGTACTTCTTCAAACTACACCACCGCCTTAGTCTCGCTTCTTCCCGGTGTATCAATCGACCTGGCAGTTCGGCTGACACCGGTAATTTTTTCCATCCTTGGACTGGTAGGTATATATTTACTCACCAACAATCTTTTCAAAACACTAAACCTTCAAGAAAAATCAATTGGCATAAATCCCGGATTGTTATCATCTTTGCTCCTTTCGCTCACCCCATGGTACTTTACCTACTCACGTACGGGCTTTGAGGTAGCACAGCTCTTTACTTTTATTATTTTTGGTTTGTATTGGTTAAATAAATACCTCAACAACAAAAAGACATTATATTTATTATTCTCATTATTTTTTCTTTCCCTTATTCCCATCGTTTACAACACCGCCAAATTAGCCATTTTGTTCGCACCCTTTCTTTTCCTCACCCTCCCCGGATTTAAGGAACAACTTGTTTCCGGGAAAACCCTTAAACTCTTTTTGTTGGTTCTTTTTACTCCCTTGATTTTTGTTATCTTTACCGGAGGGACAGGTCAGCGTTTCTCAGAAATAGCTCTCAACACAGACCCCACTCTTCCCACGGAAGTTAATTTTCTCAGACAAGCCGATTTGGGCCAAAACTTGATCATCGGGTCGACACCCTCAATCGCTTCGCGAGTAGCTCACAACAAACCTCTAAGAATAATCACTTCATTTGTGACAAATATGCTCATTCCTATCTCTACGGATTATCTTTTTGTCAAAGGAGATCCCAACCTTCGCCATTCTGTGCCCGGGTGGGGAATGTTGTTAAAGGTCGAGTCTCTCCTTATTGTTGTCGGACTCTTCTGGCTGGTGTCCGGCAAGAAGTACCGGCTACTTTCGTTTCTGGGTATCTTCTATCTGTTGTCGGTAGTTCCTTCGGCTACCACGAGGGATGGTGCCACCCATGCCACCCGCACTTTCATGTTAATACTCCCTCTCATTCTCTCCGCTACTTATGGTTTATATCGCCTTTGTAACCATCGGATAGTCTCTCTATTTATTGTGTTAATTCTATTTTTTGAGTCATTTTTGTACTTCCATGATTATTTTGTTCACTATCCTGTCCTCTCCGAAAGAGAATTTCATGCCGGATTAAAAGAATTAGTCAGTGAGGCAAACAAATACCCATCTCAGACGGTTGTTCTTACCAGAACTTACGAACCATCGCTGATATTCTTCCTCTATTATGCCAATTTCCCCCCGGCAGTCGCCCAGAAATTAATTCCGCAAGGAAAGATTACCGAGGGTATCAACGCAGAACTAAATCTTGAAGGGGTCAAGGTTACCGGTACAAATATATATTTGGCCAGTGTCAGGGATTTTGATAAAGAAGATCCTCTAGTTCTGAAGAATGCAATCTATGTTTTACCTGCCAAAGAAGCTGCCGGTCTGGTATCTAGGAAACAAGCCACAAAAATATCCGATATTTATCTTCCTTCCGGAGAGCTGATTTATTCCACGATCCTATCTGCGACCTCATCTGCCAAGGCTCACTAGAGTATATAATCAAATCTATGCGCCGGCCTCAAATCATTTGGCTAATTTTTCTCTTCGCTCTGGCAGTTAGACTCATATACCTCGGCAGTTACCCCCAAGGATTCACGGCAGACGAAGCCAGCCAAGGTTATAGTGCCTATTCTTTATTAAAAACAGGTAAAGACGAATGGGGCCTAAGTTGGCCCATCACCAGTTTCCGCGCCTTTGCCGATTACCGAGCGCCACTTCAAACGTACCTTATCATCCCTAGCGTAGCCATCTTCGGGTTAAATGAATTTGCAGTCAGACTGCCCTCGGCCATATTCGGTTCACTATCCATCTTGGCGATATACCTACTGTGTAGCCAACTCTTTCCCGATCGTAAAAAACTACCTTTATTGGCTGCCATCCTCCTTTCCATCTCTCCCTGGCATATTCAATTCTCGCGTACGGCTCTTGAAGCCAATTTTGCCTCATTCCTCTTTCCAATGGGGTTATATTTCCTATTAAGAGGAACACAAAAAAAAGAAATAAGCAGTCTGATATTTTCATCACTTTTTTTCGGACTGAACATGTATTCATATTTGGCAGCCAAATTATTTGTTCCTCTTTTCTTGTTCTTCTTCGCTCTACTGAATATCAAGAAAATCAAAAACAACCTCAGAAACTACATAGTTTTTGTAGTCATCTTTTTGGGTTTTGCCCTGCCAATTTATACCGACGCTCTTTGGGGACCGGGAAATACTAGAGGCAAAGACTTGATTGTTTCCAATTTTTCAGCAGAAAACCTTGAGAGTATCAAACAGGAACAATACTATTCTCAATTAAATCACCTCTCACCTCAACTTACCCGATTTTTTTCAAACAAAGTCAGTTTTACCTTACACCAATTTATTAACAACTATGTTTCATATCTCTCGCCCACATTCTGGTTTACGGAAGGTGGTAGAGAAATCACCTATTCTGTTTTCCCCGGATTCGGATTACTCCATTTATTTATGCTTCCGCTGGTCATCTACGGTCTATATTGCATTATCAAGCTAAACCATCCGGCCAAAAAGATAATTTTCATTTGGTTGTTCCTTGGCATAATTCCCGCGGCTATCACAAAAGATGGCTACCGTCCCAATCGAGTCGGCTCATTACTGGGATTGTGGGAAATAATCGCCGCACTAGGATTTTGGGAATTACTAAAGCTAATCCCCTCAAAATTTAAGAAAATCGCCATTGTTTTAGCCTCTCTTATTGCTGTCATCTCTTTTGTTTCGTATCTGAATCTCTACTTCTTCACTTCTCCGGTCAAATACCCCCAATCATTACTCTACGGTTACCGTGAGTTGGTGGCCAAGGTTGACAAACTGTCTCCAAAGTACACCAAGGTAGTCGTAGATCGGGGAAGTCAGTCTCAGGTTTTCATTGCTTTCTATACCAAAATGGATCCTCACTACTACCAAAACTTTTCAAAAGAATGGTGGCCTGTGATAGAAAAGAAAAACTTATTATTCCTTGACATGATTGACGGATATATCCTGGGTAAATATATTTTCAAATCATTCGACCCCTCCGCCGATCTGGTACCAGGCAACCTGGTTGTCATCAAATCGGAAAAATATAATCCCAACCTTGCCCCCAATGTCGTCGATCGGGTAGATTATCCCGACGCCACTCCGGCGTTTTTCATCCTTTCTTATGTCAAAAAATAAAAGCAATTTAATTATCCTTGCCGCCATTACTCTGGTAGCAGCAGCCATCAGATTTTACAAATTGGCGGACTTCCCCGTATCTCTAAACTGGGATGAGGTGAGTCATGGCTACAACGCCTTCTCGATTCTTAAAACAGGAAAAGACGAATGGGGATCGGTCTTACCCCTAATCTTCAAAGCATTTGGAGACTACAAACTTCCGGTTTACATCTACCTGACGATTATCCCGGTGATAGTATTTGGACTAAATGCTTTTGCAGTCCGATTTGTTTCCGCCTTAGCGGGCACTTTAGCCATTCCGGGGATCTATCTGTTGGCAAATACTCTTTTCCCGGATAAAAGAATCACGATTTACAAAACGAAAGTCAACTTCGGACACATTGCCTCACTTATACTTGCTCTCATGCCTTGGCACGTCTTCATTTCCCGTCCGGCACTCGAAGCCAATCTTTCTTTAACATTGATTATTTTTGGTTTCTTCTTTCTTCATTGGGGGCTAAAAAAAACTCAAGCCTTGCTACCAGCAGCCATCTTGCTTAGTCTCTCGCTTCACACCTACAATACTGCCAGAGTATTTGTGCCGGCTCTACTGATCATCTTTATTTTACTTTTCAGGAAACAACTAAAACCCTCAAAAGCGATTCTCTTACCGGGTGTACTATTTTTGATTTCGTTTGGCTTAGTCGTTCTTCAGGTCTTATCGGGAACAGGCACTGCCAGATACAGTAAGCTGAAGGTACTAACAGACAATGCTGTCTTTCAGATAGGTCAAGATCGTATAAATTCCAAACTTCCCACACCTATACCAAGGCTCATTCACAATCGGCCTGTCTATTTCACCACAACAGTAATGAAAAACTACCTAAACTACTTTACTCCGCAGTTTCTTTACCAGTGGAGCGGTGTTCAGACACAGTTCGCCATTCCCATCAAAAACCTTTATTCTCTTCCTACCACTATCCTTGCTTTTGTCGGAATAATCACCCTCATTTTTGTTAAGAAGGAAAAAGAGATCATGTTCCTTATTGTCTGGTTCCTCCTCTCTCCTCTGGCCGCCTCGCTGACGGCTGATCCACCCCAAGCACTCAGACCCAATCCTTTTATACCTGCGGTCTCGGTATTAGCAGCGCTGGGAACAGTGATGCTTCTGCAAAAAGTTCGACCTCTTCTTAAGACACTCGTTCTGGGTACTGTGATTTTGTCTATTAGTATCTCTCTTTACCGATATCTTGAAACATACTATGGCGAATATGCCCATTACTACTCCGATTCGTGGCAATACGGCCACAAAGAATTGTTTGATTATCTGAAGACAGTAGAGAATCAATATGATAGGATTATCGTCACCAAAAAATATGGAGAACCTCATATTTTTTATGCCTTTTTCAATCAACTTAATCCAGCCGAACTTCAACCGGGAGGAAATAATCTCCGATTCGAAAAATCAGACTGGTTCTGGACAGACAAAATCGGAAAATACTATTTCATCAATGATTGGGAGATCGTCGATCGGGGACACAAGCAAGAATCGTTCAAACTTGAGAGTGGAGGAGAGCTAGATGTTAACGGGTCGCTCCTTGTTACCACCTTCAACAAACTCCCGGATAACGCCAGGCAAGAGAAAATTATTGAGTTTATCGATGGTAGAGTCGCCTTTATAATTGCTTCAATACCATGAAAAATTACTGGTTACTAGTTCTAGCCATAGTCATTGGATTTTCCCTCCGTATCTATAATCTGAGCAACCTCCCCAACGGACTCACCTGGGATGAGGCAGCTATTGGCTACAACGCTTATTCCATACTCAAAACAGGCAAGGATGAGTTTGGTACGACCCTCCCCCTAATTTTTAAAAGCTTTGGAGACTACAAACCAGGTTTGTACATTTATCTTACCGTACCCACCATCGCCCTCTTTGGTCTAAACGAAATGGCTGTCCGACTTCCCTCGGTAATTTTTGGCACTTTAGCTATCTTTGGTCTGTATTTATTTGTAAAAGAAATCTTCGAGAAAAATGATAAGTCACACCAAATAGCCTCTCTTTCCGCACTCACCTTGTCAGTATCACCTTGGCATGTTCATTTTTCTCATGGTGCATGGGAAACCAATGTTTTTTCTACCCTCTTGGTATTTGGACTCTATTTCTGGCTACGTTTTTTCAGAGGGAAATCAACCATTATTCCTTCATTGATTTTTGCCTGTGCCTCTCTACTTACTTATCAGGCAGCAAAATTGCTTACCCCTCTAAATTTCGCCATATTAAGTCTCATCTACTGGAAAGATCTAATCACTCTACCCCATGTTTTAAAAAAGCGTATAAATTTCATTCCCTTACTCCTTGCTGTTGTTTTTGCTATTTGGTTCTTTGCCTGTACAATTTTCGGTTCTGCAGGCAATAGACTATCTCGCTTGAGTATTTTTGGCTACAAACCGGAAATCTCAACAGAAACCAAGCAGATAGATAACGGGAATCCATTCATATATAACACTTTCCACAATCAACAACGTCTAACCTCGACGCTGGTCATCTCCCGATATCTTTACCATTTCTCTCCGGAAGTACTCTTCTTCGAGGGGAATGTTATTACCGAAAGAGGACATATTCCCTCTCTGGGTATACTGAATCCTCTTGAAGTGATTTGGTTACTGGCAGGATTGGCCTTCATTGCCTCACATTGGGGAAAAAGGGGAACCGCCTTAATAATAGCCTTACTACTGCTCGCACCACTTCCCGCCTCAATGACTCTCGAAGAATTCACCACCGTTCGCTCGTTTTTTATGACTATTCCGCTCGCGATTGTTTCCGGTCTGGGAATCAGTTTTTTGTGGGGCAAAAATAAAATTGTTCTTGTAGCTGCTTCATCAATTTACTTGTTAGCCACTGCTTATACCTTCGACGTGTATTTCAATCATTCGCAAAAAGTCATGGCTAAAGAATACAATTTTGGTTACAGACAAGCCATGGAAGTCGTTAATCGATACCCGGACAGCCGAGTCATAATCACAGATGTCTTGGGTCAGCCATATATCTACTACCTTTTTTATTCCGCCTATGACCCTGCCATATATCAACAACAAAATCATTTCATCGATGGGGGAGTAGATGTTGGGAAAGTCGACAGAATTGACAAAGTAGAATTTAGACAATTCAGCATACAAGATGTCCTTAACTACAAGGACACTGTGTTTGTCGGGATGGTAGGAAATATTCCTGACGATTTCAACTTCTCCAATCCGATAGTCGAGGAGTCCAAAATTGTGGATTATCCCGACGGTTCCAGCTTGTTTAGAATAATTAAAACTAACCCATGAGGAAAAGAACTCTATATCTAATCTCAATCTTACTTATCGCCACTCTGATTAGAGTAATCGCTCTGGATAAATATCCGGCCGGTCTAAATGCCGATGAAGCCGCCATTGGTTACAACGCTTGGTCCTTGTTGGACACAGGCAAAGACGAACACTCAAATAGCTGGCCACTTGTGTTCCGATCCTTTGATGACTACAAGCCTCCGGTCTATTTTTACCTTGTATTACCCTTTGTTAAATTTATGGGACCAAGCGTTTGGGCAGTCAGACTACCCTCGGCTATCCTTGGGGTAATTTCAATTTATCTTCTGTATCTTCTCGTTCAAAATCTATTCCCCAAAAATAAACATTTACCGTTGATATCAGCTCTTTTACTAACTCTTTCCCCATGGCACATACATTTCTCGCGCGGTGGTTGGGAGGTAAATGCAGCCTTGTTCCTAATTCTTCTGAGCCTAGTGTTTTTCCTTAAGTCATACAGAAACATTAGATATCTATTCTTATTTGGGTTGACATCGGTTGTCGCCATGTATACCTATCACTCTGCTCGGATTGTTCTGCCACTTCTCGTACTTGGTTTGTTTGTAATCAATCTAAAGGAATCACTTACATTATTCCGGGCAAAAAATCTAAAAATCACTCTAGCCGCCTTATTCATTTCTCTGATTCTGATAATTCCCTTAGCGTCACAACTCTTATCCAAAGAGGGCCAATCTCGCTTCAACGGTGTTTCTATTTTTGCGGACGAAGGTCCTCTGTGGCAGGCGCTTGAGCTTCGCCGAGCTCACGAAAAAGAAACTTTCTTGGTCAAAGTTATCCACAACCGATATCTGTCATACGGTCTCCGCTTCACCAAAAATTACCTCTCTCATTTCTCACCCAGATTCCTTTTTGTTACCGGAGATGAGATCGCTCGCAGTAGAGTACCCGGAGTTGGACAAAGTTTGATAGTTCTCTTTCCTTTTTTTGCCGCTGGTTTGATCGGTATACTCAAACAAAATTCACCAGGCAAGAAATTTTTTCTTTATTGGTTTTTGGTATCACCCTTGGCTGCATCCCTCACTTTCCAGTCCCCCCATGCATTGCGTGCCCAAAACATGGTCGTACCGCTAACACTCATTACCGCCATGGGAATAATTATCCTTTATCGGAGTCTGGCGAAATTTCCCCAAATGATAATTTCATTACTAGTCACTTTATGTCTGCTCCTTCTCACCTATGATTTCGGCTATTATCTCCATGCCTATTACCTCCATTACCCCAAAGAACTCCCGTACGCCTGGCAATATGGTTTTGATCAAATAGGCTCTTACGTCAAAGACAACTACGACAAGTACGACAAAATCATCATCTCCGACCGCTACGATCAACCATATATCCTTATGGCCTTCTTCCTCAAGTATGATCCGGAAACACTCCAGAAAGAGTTGGTGCTGACTCCCAGAGACAAATTCGGCTTCAGTACAGTCAAAAACTTTGGCAAAATGGAATTCAGAAAAATCAACTTCGGTGAAGATAGAAAAATTCCCAACGCCTTAATACTGGAAGCCGATGAGGGTGTCGATGAGAAGAATGTCATTCACACCATCTACGATCCGGCCGGAAAACAGATGTACCGCTTTGCAGTTTCGGATCAGTATAATAAGCCTACTCCATGAACAAAAAAAGAGATTCAACAAGACAAACAATCTCAGTCGTCTTAGCCACATTCAACGAAGAAAGCAATATTGCTGCTTGTCTGAGTTCAGTCAAAGACTGGGTGGACGAGATGATTGTTGTCGACGAATCATCGACCGATAAGACACGAGAAATAGCCGAACATCTTGGAGCAAAGGTTTATCAAGAACCCCACGAGCAAGTCTTTCACATCACAAAAAACAAAGCTATAAATAGGGCAAAGTCGGATTGGATTCTGCAACTTGACGCAGACGAGAGAGTTACTCCAGAAATGAAAAAAGAGATTATAGGTATTCTGGAGGGGAAGTATTTCGGCTATGATCACTGGCTTTCACCACTTAAAAGATTGGTAAATAAATTAATTTCAATCTTCCCGGAACCCAAATCGCTCAAACAACCTGCCGCTGCTTACTGGCTTCCCAGAAAAAATTACTTTCTCAATCGGTATCTTTATCACACTGCCCAATACCCGGATCCGGTAATCAGATTGTTTCAAAGAGGCAAGGCTATCCTTCCAGCCAAAGACGTCCATGAACAGATGCTGGTCAAGGGGGTTATCGGTTGGTTAGAATCCGACCTTGTTCACTATGCCACCCCCAATTTTTCTCGCTATCTTCTTCGTGAGGATCGCTATTCCTCACTTCAGGCTAGATTCTACAAAGAACAGCGTTTGAGGATAACACTTCTCAACACTCTAAATTTTCTATTCCTTAAACCTCTGTTTACCTTTCTCGCTTTGTATATCCGTCACCGTGGATTCTTGGATGGCTTCCCGGGTTTTGTCTTTTCCGTTTATTCAGGATTTCACCACGCCTTCTCTTATATGAAACTTTGGGAATTGTACAAAGACCAACAATGGAAAAAAAGTTGAAAGTATTCCTCAAGAGTGGTTTGCACTCTCCCGGCAGGGGAGTGGGCTTCTATGCTCAATTTCTTTCTCAGGCACTTGGAAAAATCCCGGAAATAACGCTCACGGGAAATAATCCGGATATTATCCATTATCCCTTCTTTGATCTTTTCTATTCCACTCTCCCTTTTTACAAAACCACTCCAACTGTAGTCACAATTCACGACCTAACCCCTCTGGTACTGGCAAAAAGGTATCCCAGGGGAGTAAGGGGTAGTATCGCCTTTCTCAGGCAATATCTATCACTCAAAAGTGTCAGAGCTGTCATTACCGATTCCGAAAACTCAAAGACCGATATCGGCAAATTCCTCCACTTCCCCGGCGATAGGATCTTTGTTATTCCATTGGCGGTAGATCCTGTCTTTACCAAGAAAATCAGTGAATTCGACCTCAAAATTATCGGACAAAAATATGAATTACCTGATAAATTTGTACTTTGTGTGAGTGCCGGTCCAAATCCAAACAAAAACTTACCCTCCCTAGCAAGCGTCACTCAAAACCTAGGTATTCCACTTGTTCTGGTGGGGAAGGGTCTGCTCCAAGAAGTCAAAGAGCCGGTTCACCCCGAGTTGGCCGATCTGGTCGATTTAAAAAAATACAAACACGTCATCTATCTTGGATTTGTTCCCACAGAAGATCTTAATGCACTCTATAAATTATCATCAATTTATTGCCAGCCATCTCTTTATGAAGGGTTTGGTCTACCCATACTCGAGGCAATGACCAGTGGTGCACTCGTTGTCTGCTCCAACACTTCAAGCTTTCCTGAGGTGTATCCCAAAAACACCATCACTTTTAACCCTAATGACCTGGTCGATATGGAACAACAAATCAAAAATGCCCTTAACCTCTCCACGACGGAGAGAAATATTCACATACTGGCAGGACAAAGTCGCAGTCTGGATTTCAATTGGGACAAAACTGCTCAGTATACGGTAAAGGTATACAAAGAGGTAATGTCGCAATGAAGAGAATTGTAATTAGTTTTGGCTATTGGAGACTAATCACCGTGGTAATCGCCCTATTAGCCATTCCAATTATCACACTAAGGCCGGACTTTAGTTTGTTAGACAATCAACGCAATCCCTGGCACTTCTTAAACATGTGGACCAACTTCGACGGTCTACATTATCTCGATTTAGCCGAATATTGGTATGGAGTGTTTCCCCATACCGATAAGAATTACGCTTTTTTTCCCATCTATCCGGCTCTTATCAGAGCTACAACTGTATTCACTCACAATAGTTTAATTTCCGGGTTACTCATATCAAACCTATCTTTCCTTGCCGCCCTATATTTTCTATATAAATTACTCAAGATGGATTATTCGGAAAAAGTATCTCGTCTTTCTTTACTGTTGCTTCTCTTCTTTCCCACATCGTTTTTCTTTGGTTCTTACTATACAGAGTCGGTTTTCTTGCTTATTTCCGTGTTGGTATTTTATTTTTCCCGTCGGGGGTATTTTTTCCCCGCCGCTATCTTCGCCATGCTGGCATCGGCCACCAGAGTCACCGGTATTTTTCTTTGGCCCGCCATAGCCATAGAATTCTACCTTTTTTATGGCAATAAGAAGAACAAACTCATAAATCCGCATGCCATCTGGTTACTTCTTCCTCCTCTGGGACTACTATCATACATAAAATACCAATTCCAAATGACTGGTGATGCTCTATATTTCATCAACAGCCAACCTGCCTTCGGTGCCAGCCGCACGATAGACAAAATCATCCTGATTCATCAAGTTATTTTCCGTTACGCCAAGATGCTTGTCTTCGTCGACCACTCGACTCCGCTCTTTTTTGCCGTGTTGCTGGAATTCTTTTCAGGAGTGGGATTCCTGGGATTGATCATTTACGGGCTAAAAAAACTCAGACTTTCCTATCTTGTTTATGTGGCGTTGTCATTTATTCTTCCGACACTCACCGGTACTTTCTTAAGCATGCCCAGGTTCGTGCTGGTTCTATTTCCTCTCTTTGCCATCCTCGCATTAATACTTGACAGAGCTCCCGTCCTTGTTCGCCAAGCATACTTTATCATCTCCTCCGTGTTGGCGGTTATTGCCATCGCTTTGTTTACCAGAGGGTATTTTATTGGCTAAGGTTTCTCAACTTTCTTTTATTGTCCTCGATTTTTCTCTCGGGATTTGTTTTGTATCCAAGCAACAACACTTTCCCTGTCGCGTCTTTTACCTCAATCACTTTATCCAAAAAATGTTCCTTTGCCTGATCGGGAGAAAGCAGTAGTTCGTCTCCCACCAGCACTTGATCTACAAATATGTCCTTCTCCCAAATCACCGGACGGACTTGAATATTATTGATTTCATAGTTACCCGTATAGGGTGGATTAGTGTAATAAGAAGTGACATACTCCTCATCAAAATTCTTTTGGAAATTTACAGGAGGATATTTGAGATGAAACAAAAACTGCATATATATCGCTCCCTCCCGGGTATTGTCCACCAAATATTTCGTCCCCGGATTCTGGTTGGCAATTTGGGCAATCTCTTCGTACCCATGATTCCACCACATAGCCCTTTCTCCGGGCAAGAAGACAAAGTACGACCTCCATAGCAAAACCACAGAGAAAATTATCAAGGCTACTAATACAGGAATAAATACCAATTTACCCAAGCGTTTGATCAATAACTCCAGTCCCAGTACCGTAATCAATATATTCGGAACAATTATCGGTAATATTCTCTGTACCGATATGAAGTGTCCAGACAAAGCTCCCGGGATTGCCGCTGTCAAAAACATGACGATCAAGAATTTACCTGCCGGTGTTTTTTTGAGCCAATACAGTTTATACAGTCCTAATAGATATGGCACAACCATCCACGGGTAAAACAAAGATAGAGCGGGCATTGTGTGTTGCAGATTGATATCGGAAGAAATTCCATACAGCTCTTTTGGAGAATAATAGGTCAATATTTGGGAGATAAAATCATTAATTACCTGGAAAATATTAGCATTTTCGGCTGCTATATTTTTCACCCAGAAGGCATTTGTTGTCAGCAAGAAAAAATTGGGAATTTGGGTCAAACTCACGACGAGTAAAGTCAATAACAAAAACCGCTTTTTTGTCTTGGTCAACAACGTCTTTCTATTTAGGACAAAGATCACCGACAGAAATATTGGCACCAAGTATCTCTCGGTATGCGCGGCATAAGTGGAAATAGACAATATCAGTAATCCGGGTAATGACAATGTGTCGGTTTTTAGCTTGTTCCAAATCAGTAAACTTCCCACAGCAAAAAGCACGTAACCAACAGTTACTTCATACCCCAGTCTGGCATTAAACAAGACCCAGGGGGAAAAAGCAAAAAGCATGCTGGCCAACAAGGCTGTGTATTTACCGAAAATTGGCATATTTTTAACAAAAAGGTACACAACCAAGACTCCAACCATTGTCGCAATTCCCGATAACAATCTTATCGAAATAGCGTTGAGCCCAAGGAATTTTATAAATGGCAATAATAGGTACACACTCAAAGGGGGAGTGTACGCTCCAAAGAAACGAAAAGCGACTGGGTAAGATTTACCGTATTCGTCTTTGCCTGTATTTAATATAGATAAAGAGTTGTACCCCACCGTAGCTTCGTCTACATAAACACCATTGGGAAATTGATCAAGTTTGTAGAAATAAGTAAATCCGGCCAAGATAAGCAAAATCGTCAGAGCAATTAGAGTAAATAATTTACTATTCATTTAGTTAGTCTATTTTTGATAGACACATATACACCCCAAAGGATAGCGGTATAGATTGTCGGCATCAGGCAGATCGGTCCATAGAGGTTGGTGTGACCAATAATTGTCAACAAAGCCATCTGTGGCAAAGTCATCATAGTAGTCGATAAAGGAAAATCTCTAACCAGATTCGCCATACCAATAAGAAAGAACGGCAACAACAAAAACATGTAGATTTTGCCAAATATCGGAGCCGGATCAAAAATACTGACGAAATTTTTCTCCAGTTTAAAGTAAGTAATTGCTTCCTGCCTCGCTTCCAAAATATTGGCCAATCTGTAAGCAAAGGGAGGGTATTCATTCATGCGTTTGATTTGTTCTACCTTTTCCATCTCAGTCAATTTTCCCCGGTCGAAGTTGGTGGGTTTTGTCGACGAATACTGCACCAACATCAATCCAATCAGGAAAATTACCATAAGGAGAAGGAAGGTATTTTTTTTCGTAAACAAAAAACCCAAGGAAACAGTCGTGCTTAATAAAATTAACAGTCCTATCATATTTTCTGTAAAACTATAGCCCCAAAGTTCTTACTGCAAACATATCGAGACACCACTTTCGATTTTCCGAACAGAGTCAATTCATTAAAGCCTGTTTCTCCCGGCTCATAGCTCGAATCATCTAGAATTACCACCATGGTTCTCGCTGCATCGGGCTGGGACTCTATATATTTCACTTGGCAGCCTGATTGCTTCATCATATAGCGATATTCATACCCTACATGGAATGGGTTTAAGGCAGATTGGACCGAAACAAACACTGGAGTTTTTTCCGATGAACATATCTTTGACATGCAACTACTCATTTCCTCAAAGGTCCTTCTGGCGGGTGTAAAATATCTGTTGGTCTGAGTTGGATTAAGCCAGATAATTTCCAGAACAAGAAAGAGCGGTAAAAATATTTTTGTCGGCAGTTGAGAAATCAAGATAAATAAAGCAATCACAAAACCAAATATATAATGAGAATGAAACGCCATTTTAGATGCTATCGTAAGTAATAGAGAGACGAAAAAAACAAAGCCAACTATTTTCGTTAGAGATACATTTTTGCTTTTTATCTTAGTCAATCCAAATATACCAAGACCAAAAAGCATTGCCAAATTCGCCCACCACAATCCCAGACTACCGGTAAAACCAATCATCAATTTAATGTTTTCCCATCTGGTGTACTGCGCCACACCCAACCAATTCCCACTCAACACACTCTTGCTGATCAAAAAATCATGCCTTATTTCAAAAATTAAAGTAGGCAGATTGAATAAATATAAGCAGAAAATAAAAGATAATGCAATCAAAAATCTATTTTTTTTAAAGAAAAACAACACATAAAATAAACCGGCTACAGCAATTGTGCCGATAGGGAAGTGGAGCGACACTGCCCAAGCCAGGGAAACGGTGAAAACAAACATTCTTGCTAGGGAAAATTTTTCCTCAAGCAATAGGATTGAAATAAATACCGCCGTAATCAACGGTGGAAGAAAAGAAGGATTCCATACTGCCCTGGTTTGAGAAACAAAAATAGGCTGGATCGAGGATAGTGCAAACACTATCAAACACACCCACTGCAGATCGGGTCTTTTCCTCAATATCACCAGTCCGGCCACAAGAGACACTATCCAAAAAATAGCTACGGTTATATTGGCACTTATTGGGTTACCATTCATAAGCAAAAAAACCGGATAGAGCATATAAAAATACACCGCACTTTGATTGAGAGGCATGGCACTCGTCTGTGGTCCAAGAAGTGGTGGTTTCCCGTTCTCCCTCCAATCCCACAGGGTGAGCATGTCCCTGCCGGGGTCTCCGGTAAAATCAAAAGCCGTCCGAAGAGAATAAAACCTCAACCATAGAAACAAAATCACACTAATTATAGCGATCAGCCAAACCCAATACTTGAAGATAAACTTCATATTTTGATTGTATCCTAACATCATGATGACGAGCGCAATCTCGCCTGGCGTGGAAGAGTCCGCTCTTATACAATAATAGGAATGGATCGCCTTTTGCGAGCAGTTTCAACCAAGACAGCCAAGACCACAGCCATATATTACGTATCTAACTTCGGTTTAAATGTCTTGCGTTATTTTTTTCACCTTATTTTGATGAAGTTTTTCGCACCAAATATTTACGGTGAATTTCTCTCTTACCTATCTCTCCAGTATCTGCTTGGTATTCCCCTTGGCACAATTGGGACAATAGTCACAAAAACCGTGTCGGATTATCACGGAAAAAAAGACGATCACTCAATCAATGCCTTCTTCTACTACATCCTCCGCATCACCATTCCCTTGGCTGCGACAATCGGTGCTGTCCTCATCCTCTTTGCCTCTTCACTTGCCGGATTGTTCAAAGCTTCTCCGGCTGCCTTTATTGTTTTGGGTATTTCCATGGTTGTATCTCTTTTTTCTACTGTTGTCGCCTCATATGTCTCTGCATTCCAAAAATTTATTTTTCAAACTGTTGTCGGTTTTATCGGGCTGATTAGCTCATTGGTATTGGCGATTGTCTTCATTCGCTTGGGTTTCGGCGCCACCGGGGCAGTCATAGCTCAGATGCTTTCTTCAGTCTTGGTGGTGCTTATTACTCTCCTAAACATTAAACCGTTCATTTTTCCTGTATTTACCAAAATCAAAAAATTGTCACTTGACCTTAAAAGCCTCACCGGATATTCCCTTTTTTATACCATCGGTACCCTGTCTCTTGTTTCCACCGATATTCTTACCGTCCGATTTCTTCTTAGTCCGACAGAATCAGGACTTTACTCTGCCCTGTCTATTATGGGAAGGATGATTTTATTTGGGCTTACTCCTATCATCGGGCTTGTTCTACCCATAGCTTCCCATCGTCATTTTTCTCAAGGTTCGGCAAAGACAGTTTTCTTCAAGCTCGGAGCAGTCATTACTCTTTTTGGGTTGATCGGCTCTCTCTTGTTTAGTCTAGCCCCCACATTCTTTATCAAAACTCTCTCCGGATCTGCCTATATTCCTGCGGCACCGTTTTTACCACTTTTTGCCTTCTCTATGTTTTTCTTCGCCCTGTCCCAATTTATCGTCACCTACCTCTTGGCCGTTGGTCGTCCAAAAGCCACTCTCCTCCTCATAATCGCGTCACTTTCCCAGCCATTATCATTTTTTCTCTTTGGAGTTTCCCTATCTCATATAATCGTCGTTAATTTTGCCATCCACTCAATCCTCCTCCTTTCTCTGATTTTTACCTACCTCCATTTTCAGCGCACCGATTAGTGTAAAATTCCTTTAGTGAAACATCTTTTTTCAATTATCGTTTTCCTGTTTCTTCTTGGCCTGGGAATTTATCTAATTTTTGCACAAAAACAAGCCATGCAGTCTCCAGTAGAGACCGGCAAAATTTCTGTGTACGCATCTATTTACCCCCTGTCTTACTTTGCCGGGGAAATAGGGCAAGATAAGATTTTGGTTACCACCATCACCCCATCAGGGATGGAGCCCCACGAATACGATCCCAAGCCGGGTGATCTGGCGGCTATATACAAATCAAAGCTCCTCATTGTTAACGGAGCTAACCTGGAACCGTGGGTAGAAAAAATCAAGGACGATCTCATCTCAAGGCAGACATCCGTTATCACTGCCTCAGATGGCATAAAGCTCCTGATGAAAAACGGTCAACCCGATCCCCATGTCTGGCTAGATCCTGTATCTGCTCAACAAATGGTGCTAAACATTAGGGACGGGATAATTAAAGTCGACCCCACCAACGAATCTTTTTATCGGGAAAATGCAGACAATCTCATCGTGAAACTCATCAATCTCGACAATTTATACCGGAAAAGTCTATTCAACTGCAAACAAGACACAATCATTGCTTCACATAGAGTGTTTGGTTATCTCGAAAATAGATACAAGTTCAAACAGTCCTCTTTGGCAGGCCTTAGCCCGGATGAGGAGCCTTCTTCACAAAGAATCGCTGAGCTGGTTACCGTGATAAACCAAAAAAATATCAAGTACATCCTTACAGAAACCCTCATTAGTCCAAAACTTTCCGATACACTTGCCAGAGAAACAGGCGCAACGGTACAAATATTTAACCCCTTAGAGAGTCTCACTCGGAAAGAGTTGGATGAAAATGAAAATTACTTTACAATTCAAGATACAAATCGATCTATATTAGTAGCAGCTCTTCAATGCACACCCACATAGAACAATCGGATCAGCCATTAGTTTGCTTGCACGATATTAGTTTCAGCTATGACGGCCAACCTGTTTTGGAGGACATAGATTTGCATATCGAAAAAGGAGAGTATCTTGGATTGCTTGGTCCAAATGGTTCGGGAAAATCCACCCTACTAAAAATAATTCTTGGTCTACTCTCACCCATAAAAGGACAGGTGGAACTCTTTGGAACACCTCTGGATAAATTTACCAACTGGCATAAAGTTGGATATATCCCCCAAAAAGCAACCCAGCTGGACAGCAGGTTTCCTATTACCGTCAAAGAAGTAGTTGGTCTAAACGCCACCGACAAAACCAAAGTGTCCGAAGCTCTTGCAAAAGTAGGGATGGAAAAATTTTCCCATCGTCTCATTCACGAGCTTAGTGGAGGGCAACAGCAAAGGGTCTTTATCGCCAAGGCACTCGCCGGTGGTCCCGAGCTTCTTCTTCTGGATGAACCAACAGTAGGCATTGATTCGGAATCACAAAAAGAATTTTATTCTCTACTGGAAAATCTTCATCGATCCGGCCTAACCATCGTCCTGGTTTCCCATGACACGGAAGATATTGTCAGAGAAGTGAGCAGGATTATTTGTGTCAACAAACGTCTCGTTTGCCATGTTACCCCCAAAGAATTCATCGCCGGCAACTACTACGACCAACTTTATGGTGACGACCGAAAGACTATCATTCACCACCACTCACATGATTGAAATATTCACCTACTCATTTATGGTCCGGGCTTTTATTGCCGGTATAGTAATAGGTTCGATCGCACCACTCATAGGTACTTTCTTGGTTGCTCGTAGGTTCTCTCTCATTGCCGATACACTGGGACATATCTCTCTGGCAGGTATCGCTCTGGGACTGCTTCTGCACATCAATCCGATTATCACCGCTCTGATTGCCTCAATCTCTGTTGCCATACTGGTAGAAAAGATTAGACACAATCGTTATATCTCCGGAGAAACTGCCTTGGCGATGTTACTCTCCGGTGGTCTGGCTCTGGCAATTGTCCTCATTGGTCTAGCCAGCGGCTTCAACGTTGATCTTTTCTCTTATCTATTTGGTTCTATCACCACGGTTACCAATACCGACCTCATTCTCATCGTCCCTCTAGGACTCTTGGTCATTGTTATGGTGACTGTTTTTTACAAACAATTCCTCTCAATTGCCTTTGACGAAGAAGGGGCTAAAGTATCAGGTATAAAAGTCAATTTTCTAAATATTCTTCTCATGGTTCTCACTGCAGTAACAGTATCTCTATCCATCCGCATCATTGGATCCCTCCTTATCGGCGCACTTTTAGTCATCCCTGTCACTACCGCATCTCAAATTGCCAAGAGCTTCAAACAAAGTTTGCTCTTGGCTATCATATTTAGTCTTACCTCTGTTGTTAGCGGTCTTTTTGCTAGCTTCTATCTCAACCTACCTGCCGGAGGCTCCATAGTTGTCATCTCCCTGATCATATTTGTGGTCACTTACCTCGGAAAGAAAAGCCAATAGTGCTAGAATTTCTTATGGCAAAGAGTTCTCCTTTCTCACCAAAAAAACTAATATTGACCCTATTTGTTACCTTGGTTATTGCACTCTCTCTTCTCCTCGGGTTACACAATGCCTCCCTTTACCAACCCAATCATGGTTTCGATGGCTCCGGTCACATCTATTATATTGAATATATAGCCAAAAACGGCCAGATACCACCACCCACAGAATGGGAAACACACCAGCCACCACTCTATTACATTTTGGCGGCGTTGATCTTGAACCTCACTCACAATCTCAAATCGGTTCAGCATATTAATATAGTTGTCCACTGGCTAGTTATCTGTATGGTTGGTCTGGGGTTAAACAAAGTCCTCAAAAATAAGAGTCAAACTCTTCTTGGAATGCTCTCCCTCTTGGCTCTACCCATGCTCAACATATTTCCGCCTATGGTAACCAACGAGCTGCTTTCAACTTTCTTTATTCTTTCTTCTATCGTCGCCTCAATATTCCTTCAATATGCTACTACCACCAAACAATTCCTCAGAATTTGTCTCTGGTTAACGATCTCATTGGTGTTGGGTGTCTGGACAAAGATTTCCGTTATCACCATTCTGCCCATCATTTTTATCGCTTTTTTCCTCATCAGGAAAACAATTCCTCTAAAAGTTCTGATCCTTTCTTCAGTTTCAATCATTTTTCTATTTGCTCTTGCCTATCTACCGATATTTCTCCGCGCCGACAATTCTCAAAGTCCTTCAGACATTGTCGGAACTGTTTCGGCTCTGAAAAAACCACTTACCCCCGACTTTTACTTTAGACTCGACTGGATACCCAAAGTTGACATGTACACCACCCAGTACTACTCCCTTCTTGGTGGCGGTTGGAACAGTTTCTGGACAGATGGGCACAATGTTATCACCCCATTTGTTCCCTTTCACAAAAAAGCCTTTGTCCTGTGGTCGCTTGGATTTCTCCTGTTTCCCATTAGTCTCTTCGGCCTCTTCAATCTATTAAAGAAAAACAAACAACCGGCCATTATTGTTTGGGCTACCGGTATATCAATGTTCACTCTGTTTGTTTTGATCAATACCGCCAGCAATCATTATTCCGCTGTCCGTCTCACTTATGAAATGGCCATTGTCATTCCCTATGCCTTCGGTATATCTTCGGCAGCCAAATACGGCAAGCTAAAATACATCGTTCCCTTCCTGCTCTTAATCCAATTTTTTATGATGCTTTCCTTTTACTGGATCCAGCCGTGGTGGTTTCAGGCCACCTGAGTTCCAATTCATATCCGCAATTGTCCGATCGGGCGTGCTAAAATTCCCGTATGGCCAAAGCGGTCAAAAAAAGTAAAAAAAACACCGGTAGGCCAAATGTTGTACCACCACACGACCCGGATTTGCTTTCGGTGATTGTTCCTGCGTTCAATTGCAAAACCATCTCCAAAGATCTATCTTTTATCAAACTCCATTTGGATCTTCTGACCAGACCGTACGAATTAATTTGTGTTGTCGACGGCAAAAAAAGTCCAAAGGACAACACTTACAAAATTGCTAAAAAAGCAGCCGGTTCGTCAGTAAAAATATATACATACAGAGAGAACAGAGGAAAGGGTTATGCGGTTAGATTTGGAATGGCCAGAGCAAAAGGGGGAGTCATTGCCTTTATCGACGCCGGATCTGACTTAAATGCCAGAGGTATCGGTCTTGCTCTAGAACATATGAAATGGTACGACGCCGACATCATCGTCGGCAGCAAGAGACACAAGGCCAGTAAGGTAAACTATCCCTGGAAAAGAAAAATATTGTCTTTTATTGTCCAAAAGGCGACTCAGCTTTTCTTTGGTCTCAACATCTCCGATACCCAAACAGGACTGAAAGTTTTTAAAAGAAACGTATTGGTGAAAGTCCTCCCCAGGCTAGTGGTCAAGCGATGGGCATTTGATCTAGAAATACTCGCTGCAGCCAATAGACTTGGCTTCAAAAAAATTTACGAATCACCTATTGAACTTAAATACAATTTTGCCAGCAACATATCTGTACTATCTGTCCAGAACTTTGCTGTAGACTATCTTGCCATCATATACCGAACCTTCATCCTTCATTATTACGACGACGGATATCAAGACCTCTGGGAAGGCGATCCAAATCTAAAACTCAGGTATGCCTAAAACTTATCTCCCTCTTGTTTCTGTCGTTGTCATAGACTACAAAAAGTCAAATCCTTACTTACTTGAGTGCCTTAATGCCATCGGAAAACAGACATATCGGAATTTCGAAGTAATCCTCGAGTCAGATCACCCTCTGGATTTGAAGTATCCCAATTTAAAGATTATTGATTATGGTGGAAAATATAAATCACCCTCGTACAAAAGAGATCACGGTGGACAAATAGCCCGAGGAGAGATCATTGCCTTTATCGATGACGATGCCGCTCCACATCCAATGTGGCTGGAAAGCCTCATCCCACATTTCAAGGATAAGGAAGTCTCCGGCGTGGGTGGCCCGGGTATTACCCCTTCCGGGGTCGATTGGAGGGAAGAAGCTTCAGGTTGGGCATCTGCCTCTCCGGTCGGCGCCGGCTCCTATACTTACAGATTTCTCCCCGGAAAGAGACGATTCGTAGACGACTACCCCAGTATGAACTTATCAGTCAGACGATCCGATTTTCTCGAAGTGGGTGGTTTTGACTCAGACTATTGGCCTGGAGAAGATACCAAACTATGCCTGGATCTTACTCGTAAGCTAAACAAAAAAATTGTCTACGAACCAAAAGCGAAGGTATTTCACCACCGTCGTCAGATATGGATTCCTCACCTAAGGCAAAATGGTAATTTCGGGCTTCATAGAGGATTCTTTGCCAGAAAGTTACCGGAAACATCGCTCAGGCCAATCTACTTCATGCCCTCATTGATGCTTCTGGGCCTCCTTTTTGTCATTGCGAGTTTCGTACTCGAACCGAAGCAATCTCACATTTATTTTTCATCAATCGTATTGATTCGCAAACTAGGTCTAATCTCTTTTGTTTCTTACTTCTTTATTCTCTTCCTCAACGCCATCTGGATATATCGTAAATCCCGAAAGGTATTTCAAGCTCTCGTTTCAGTTCCGGCCATCTTCATCACTCATCTCTGGTATGGCGCCCGTTTCATTCAGGGATTCTTGTTTACCGCCAAGCTAACAAGGTAATCCCTATCAGCCTCATAAATGTTAAACTATTACGACATATGCCCAAGGTTCTAACCACCGAAGAAAAAAGCGAGGCCACTCGCAAAGACGGGTACACTATTACGGTGGATCTAAATCAGTGTATTGCCGCCGGTCCGTGTAGTATATCTGCCCCACTCACCTTTTTGCTTCGCGATACTGACGGAAAAGCCATCATAATAGACCCTGATGGAGATGATTTTGAATCTATTAGAGAGGCCGCACGCTCATGTCCTGTATTGGCGATCGCCATAAGAGACAAAAACGGCAAACAATTATTTCCCTAAGCCTGTCATTCTCCGCTACGACGGGGAATCTATATAAAAAACATTAAACAAATGTCCAAACAAACCAAAGGGTCATTATCAAAACCACTCCGACTTGTTGTCGGCTATCCACCATTACCCTCGGACAAAGGTGTCGCTCTTCTATCGCAAAATCGCCAGTTCCAGTATTTCAACGCCAAGACCTACATCTACCCTATGGTACCTGCTTACGCCGCCTCAAACGCTCAGGCTCATGGATATATCGTCAAATGGATGGATGGGATAGCCCAGGAGCAAACTTTCAAAGAATGGCTTAGTGAGTTAAAGAAGTGGAAGCCGGACGTCCTCATGGTCGAGACAAAGTCCCCGATAGTTAAGAAACACTGGCAAGCTATCTCCGATATCAAAAAAGCAATCCCCGGGATTATAACCGTCTGGGTTGGAGACCATGTTACATTCGCGCCGGAAGAGATGATGGACAATAGTAAGGTAGACTATCTTATTACCGGAGGCGACTACGATTTTGTAATCGTCAATCTACTCGATCATATTTCCAAGGATACATCTCTAGAAGGTGGCGTCTGGTGGAGAATAGGTGATAAAAGGATCAAGCAGAAGCCCTTAGCAACTATAAAGAGGAAAGGCGAGATTGTTTACGCAAACACAGGCAAGCCCAGTATTGCTCATGATTTGAACGAACTTCCGTTTGTGGATAGAGATCTCACCAAATGGGAACTTTACTCTGTCTACAATGGCAACTACAAATATACTCCGGCTACCTACATGTACTCCGGCAGAGACTGCTGGTGGAATCGCTGCACTTTCTGCGTCTGGGATCACACCATAAATCCTATCGGCTCATACCGAAGATTCACCCCCCAGAGATTATTTGATGAGGTCAAACACGTGGTCGACAAATATCATGTCAAAGAGATCTTCGATGATGCGGGTACCTTTATGATCGGCCGCCCTCTTACAGATTTCTGCAATCTCATGATCGATTCGGGTTATAACAAGAAAGTTGTCTTTGGCTGCAATATGCGCCTCAATGCCCTCAAACAAGAACACTACGATCTCATGGGCAAGGCCAATTTCCGTTTTATCCTCTATGGTATGGAATCGGCCAATCAGTACACTCTCGACCACCTTGACAAGGGACTTAAGGTAGAACAAATCGAAGAAGGTGTCAGGATGGCAAAAAAGGGAGGTCTCGATCCTCACCTCACCATCATGATGGGATATCCTTGGGAGACTTACAAAGATGCCAAAAACACCGTGGAGTTAGCCAAAAACTGCTTCAAAAAAGGCTATGTCGACACCCTACAGGCAACAGTCGTCATTCCTTACCCCGGCACACCTCTTTGGAAGGAATGCAAAGAGAAGGGCTGGCTCTTGTCGGAGGACTATGAGGATTACGATATGAGAAAGCCGGTCATGGAGTGTCCTCTTACCGACCAACAGGTACTCGAGCTCACTCAAGACTTGTACAAATCATTCCTCAGTCCCAAGTTTATGCTTAGAAAAATAGCAGAAATCAGGAGTCTGGACGATATTAAATTCTATTTTATGGCCGGATGGAGATTCCTCGGTCATATGATGGACTTCTCCCCCAAACAACTCAAAAAAAGTTAATACAGATTCTTAATTAATTATTCATCAAAATGAACAAACAAAAACTAAATCTCGTCGATTATATCCGCTGCCCTCAATGCAAAGGTACAAAGATCAAGCCAGGTACCTCCTCTTATAACTGCCCGGACTGCCAAAGCAAATATCCTGTTATCGATAATGTTCTCGTCCTGGTCAAACCAAAAGGCCAAAAGGCGATCAAAGATCTATGGAATAAAAAAGAAAAATTCAGCAAATTTGAGTTTTTTACCACCAAAAGGATTGATGACCTAGCCCACAAATATACCAATAATTCAAGCGTAACTCTCGACGTCGGCTGTGGCCGAGGGGCATACCAAAAACACTTTAAAGGTTCGGTTATTTCCTTCGACTATGTTCCCTTTTTTGTCAAAAAAGCGGCCGCAAAATTTGGGTCGGGAAACCGTCTTTTCCTTGTTGCCGACGCGACGGAGTTTCCCTTCCAAACAGGTAAATTTGATCTCGTATTCTGCTCTCAAGTTCTGGAGCATTTCGAGCCGAAGGATTCCGACAAAGTCATCAGAGAAATGGTTAGAGCCACCAAAAATCACGTTCTCATTGATACTCCCAACGATGGCAATCCGTTTATTAGAGCCCTGAGGGGAATCGTTTATCCGGGTATCTCCGACCTCGATCCCTCTCACCACGAATTGGACTCTCGCATGATGCACCACAAACTGATGGGCAGAAAGGATCTGGAAAAGTATGGCTACGAAATCCACTCATGTATTGGATACGTCTCTCGCCACAGATTCAAACTCGGTTTCCTCTGGACTATCTACGATTGGGTAGCTTGGATAATTCCGGACTTTGGAGGTAATTTAATCGGAATCTACACCAAGTAACTCATCATGGGAAGATTCCCCTCAGTATCCATTATCATCCCCACGAGAAATTCTGCCCACATACTGTCTGTTGCGCTTTCGGGAATAAAGGCACAAAACTACCCAAAAGATAAATTGGAGACTATCGTGGTTGACAACGAAAGCACCGACGATACCCGAAAGATAGCCAAAAGCTTTGCCGCAAAAGTTTATACCCTCAGGGGAAAGCCACCCCTGGTCTGCCAACAAAGAAACAAAGGGGCGCAGATGGCAAAAGGGGATTATCTACTTTTTCTGGATCACGATATGGAATTGTCAAAGGGGTTACTTCTTGATTTTGCCAAAAAACTAGCCAAAAACAAAGAAATTGATGGTTGGTTTATACCGGAACAAATTATCACCGGTAGTCGCTACTTAACCACACTAAGAAATTTTGAACGTAATTTTTACAATCAAACGCCCATAGATGCTGTAAGAATAATAGAGAAAGAGACCTTCTTTAAGACCGAATTACAGTATGATCCTCTTTTGTCGGGTGGTCCGGGTGACTGGGATATCGATATACAGCTAAAGGAGGCTGGTTGCCGTTTTGGAAGTATATCCAAGCCGCTGCGTCATCATGAAGAAAGGTTGGGTGGCCTGCTCAAATATATATCCAAAAAAGGTGACTGGTCCGGGGGTATCGATGCCTATGTAAAAAAATGGCAAAAAAAGTATCGGGGGAGATATCAATACATCATTGACCAACAGCTGGGACTAAAATATCGCATCTTCACTGTCTTCTTTGAGAAAGGTAAGTGGAGGAGTGTTATTGCCAGGCCTCACTTGTATATAATGGTACTGTGTATTAAACTCGCTATGCTCTGTCTATCAAAGGTAAAAAAATACTATGGATAAAGAAAAAATAATGATTTTAGGGGCAGGTGGCATGGGAAGAGAAGTGTTGGCTTATTACAAAGACCTGGGACTGATTGACAATGTTGAGGGCTTTGTGGAACAACATAGCGCCAGATCTGGACAATTGGTGAAGGGGAAAAGGATATTCGACGAGTCCGAACTTCCAAGTGACAGATCTAGCTTGGAACTTATCGCCGGAATTGGTTCTCCACTAAGAAGAAAATGGGTGGAAGTTTTAGAAGCCAACGGGTTTGTTTTTGACACACTCATTCACAAAGAGGCTTACGTCGGCGAAGATGTCATTTTTGGTAGAGGCTGTATTGTCTGTCCTGGAGCAGTTATTACTACTGACGTAAGGGTCGGCTCCCACTGTATTGTAAATGTTAATGCCAGCATCAGCCACGATTGCTCTATCGGCGACTTTATTACTGTTTGTCCGGGGGCGACAGTCGGTGGCAGTGTTGAAATTGGAGATAATAGCTGGATCGGAATCGGCTCAACAATTATCCAGAAAGTAAAAATTGGTCGAGGTGTATACATAGGCGCAGGTGCAGTAGTTGTTGATGACGTTCCTGACAACTCATTGGTTGTGGGTGTACCGGCAAAGGTCGTCAGGAAGCTGACACCGGAGTCATGGAAGTCGCTGATATAAAAAATAATATGATTTTTGTCACCAAAACCAAACTACCTCCGATTAAAAGATACTATAAGTATTTAGAGAAGATCTGGGCTAACAACTGGGTTACCAACAACGGGGAACTATTGCGTGAGCTTGAGGAAAAACTCCGCAGTTACCTTGGTGTTCGACATATGTCTCTCATAACCAACGCCACTGTTGCGCTTCAGATGGCTATGAAAGCAATCGACGGCGATAGTGGAGGAGAGGTGATTACTACACCCTTTACTTTTGCTGCCAGCACCAACGTAATTCTCTGGGAGCACATGACACCGGTATTTGCGGACATCGACCCGGAAACGTTCAATATTGACCCAGCTGATATCGAAAAGAAAATCACGAAAAAAACTAGAGCAATTTTAGCCGTACATGTCTATGGCAATCCTTGTGATCTGGAGAAGATCCATAAAATTGCCACCAAACACAATCTCAAAGTAATCTACGACGCTGCCCATGCATTTGATGTAAGTTACAAAGGAAAATCAGTGTTAAATTACGGTGACATTTCAATTCTTAGCTTTCACGCTACAAAAGTTTTTAACACGATTGAAGGCGGGGCCCTTATAACTAAGAGTAAGCAACTCAGTGATAGACTCAAGTTAATGAGAAACTTCGGCATTGTCCATGAAGAAAAGGTCACTTATCCTGGAATAAATGGGAAAATGAACGAATTTCAAGCAGCTATGGGCCTATGCAATCTTCAAACTGTCAGTCGTGATATAAAAGCCAGAGAAAAAATGTACAAACTTTACCTTTCTCTGCTAGGTAATATCTCCGGATTAAGATTCCAAAAAATAATTGCCTCAAAGTATAACTTCAGCTATATGCCTGTACTCTTTAGAAACAAAAAGCATAGAGATTTGGTCTATGGCAAATTAAAAGAAAATGAAATCCATGCCAGGAAATATTTTTACCCACTAACAAGTTCATTTGATTATCTTAGTAGTAGGCAAATAGAAGAAAACAAACAAATGCTACCAGTTGCATCGGGCATTGCTGACAGAGTTCTCTGTCTTCCTTTATATGCGGAGATGACTGATGATGTTGTCGAAAAGGTTGTAAAAGTGATCGAAAAATATTCATAAATATGTACGTTTACCTCATCCCGACCGTCTTTCTTTATATTTATAATTTCTTAAGATACAAAATACATTATCCCGCTTGTATCATCTCACCCAGAAGTTTTCTAAGAGACTTAAAACTTTATCACAATTTGATCGGTGGGGGCAAACAATCTGAATAGTTGCAAGTTAGAAGTCACACGTTTATTGACGGTTGTGAAGAGGGTGTGGCGTACTCGCACTTTGTGAATACCAAAATAGGTAAATTTTGTTCGATCGCCCGGAATGTACAAATCTTATCAAATTCACACGGGATAAACTCAGTGTCTACATACCCTTTCTTTACTGTCTCCAATTCTCCAGGTCATGACACCAGTAAGAGTAGTTACCAAGGATATTGAACCCTACGCCATAGCTTTTGGTAACCCAGCCAAGATAAAAAGATACAGATTTGACAAAAAAAACGAGAGAGAAGCTTCTCCATCTTAAGTGGTGGAGCTGGTCAACAAATATAATTTTGTCTAACATCGATTACCTTAGCTCACCTTACTCGACTAAATAGACCTTTACTGTTGGCCCGAACTGCCCCTTGTCAGGGATAAATTCCATTACTAACTTCACTCCAGCAATCTTGTTATCTAATAGCTGAGAGTAATAATCTCTTCCTCTAGCTGAAACGTAATAGACAAGTTCGTGTTGTGTCCCCATACTGATCTCTCCGTCATGGTTTAGAAAGGGCAGGACATTGTCTTTGATATATGAGTTTGCTAAAGGTTCTTTCCTTGGGTCGGAAGAAACAAGAAACATGCCGTATGTATAGCTTGTTACTACAATGTATTCTACTCCACTTGATTTAATTTCCGACAATGGTTTAAAGTTAAAGTAAGCGTAAATGTCTCTCATCGTTGCCGATGCAGAAGCTCGGTCTATCGCCTCGCTAGGCATATCGCTAGGCCATACCGGTGCATCCTTGGAGTCTATTAGGTCGATTACCTCATAGACACTATTTTTATTAATAATCTCGAAATATCTATCTTTAATCTCCTGGGAGACTGATTTATCAAAATAAGCCATGGCCACTCGATTGCGCAACATGTTAGGATAGGCTGAGGGTATCGGTACCGCATGTGCAGGATAATCAACAGCCAGCCTTGCCCCCGGTGGAATATTTGTCTTGATCCACTCTAGTGCCTGTTGCCTCGTTTCGGGGATTTGTTTAGCCAAATCCATCTTAATCAGATCATGTAAGTTGGGTACTATCAATACGATACATATGACTGATGCCGCCATTCCAGAGAAGCGCATCTTTTCTATCAACCGAGATAAGGTTCTTGCCGAAAAAACAATAGAAATCGGTATCAAGCTTACAAATAAATGCATCCATCTAAAAGCCCAGGACCGGAAAAAAACTAAATAGGTGGCTATGGTGATTAGGTATATAACATCAAGGCGTTTTCTTTGTTTGAGAGAAATCAATATCGAAAAAGCTGAGAGTAATCCAATTACATAGTTTCTTCTGATGAATTCATAGAGATACCACCCAAAAATACTAATAAGATCGTAGGAAAAGTAAGGGGTAGATGAGAATGCCACTCTTGCCGCCCCAGAACCTTGAAGAAAAAAGTTCAAGGATCTTTGAAACTGAAAGATAAAATTAAGATTACCCAACACACCTATCACCGCTGCCATCAGGGAAAATGTAAGCCAATTTTTCATTAAAATAGACTTGCGAATCTTCTTGTCCAAGAAATCAGATGCAAAAAGAAAAGCGATAGCCGGTACCAACAGAATTGCAGTTTGATGGGATGAAATTGCCACCCCCATCATCATCCCGCCAAACACATATGATTTTATGTTTTTTGATACGCACAACAGACTAATTCCTAGGAATGCCAAGAGACTTCCCAATGCAGCCAGAGTCTGGTGAAGAGCGTATTGGGATTCTAATACCAATTGCCATTCAACTGCCACAAACAAGGCAGCAATCAATCCAGTTCTTTTTGATTTGTCGATCAGTTTTCCCCAGAAATATGCAACTATTATCGTCATCGAGCCTGCAATCGTCATTACCACCCGCGACAAATAAACCACATTTGCTGGGTTGGCAAGGAATTGAGCCGCAAAGTCGACCTTATCTTTAAAGAAACCCGATAGCAAACCTACCACAAAATACAGTCCATAAGATATAGTGAACATGTACTTAGTAAAAAGAGGATAGTTTACGTCTTCAGACAGGAGTGATATCCTCTGTCCCATAGACAATGAGTCCAAGATTATCCGCGCCTCGTCAGTATGAATAAGATCAGGAAGGCCAAAATTAGCTCCAGCCAAGCGGATAATAAAGCCCAAAAGAACTACAAGGAAAAGAAGCACAGTGCTAGGTAGGTTTTTCTTCATCATGAGTGCAAAAAATACTCCATTCAGACATTATAAACTAGTCTAAAATAACCTAATCACATCTTTTAAAATCCCTCAATGAAACATATTGGCAAAATCATTTACTTAGTTATATGTACAGCTCTTTCAATATTGCCTTTTTTCTGGATACCCGAGGAGTATGTATATACTTCAGAAGAGGCTAACTTCATAAACTACGATATAAAACTGGACAAGGCTTCTACCGCATGGACCAAGGATAATGGATTCGGAAATATCAACGACCCCTCAAATCAATCACTACTAATTCCGAACGCCTATTTCTACCGAATTTTCAAAAACTTGGGGTTGGACAATACCACTACTCAAAAATTATTTATCTCCTTTATATTTCTATCTATTTCCGTTGGATTCGGGCTTTTCTCCACCTTATTCACCACCAATTGGTTTATTAGATCGCTATGTTTGCTCTTTTATACCTTCAACTTTTATGTGGTTTCGTCCTTGGGCTACACAGCCAAGACTCTTCAGTTGGCTGTTATGCCGGGAATATTCTTTTTCTTTTATCAGTACATGACCACCAGGCGCATCAAATACCTCTTCCTCAATTACATTTGGTTATTTATTTTTCAAGGTGTTTTTACCAACTTACCTTTAGCTATTACCTCACTTGTGGTTTATCCATTGACGTTTTTGTTTTTTATCTTCTCAAACAAACCGAAAAAACTGACTCAGGCGTTTACCGATGCCTTCGTCGTATTGTTATCGATTTTGCCTATTTTGATTTACCAGTTAAATTTCTATTTACCTGTCGTCACAGATATTGGTGAAAATCCTGAACGCTATGCCTTTACAGCAGTTGGGGCACCAATTGATTTGATACTCCAACTTAGAGGAGTCTGGTGGGAAAAAGCAGGACATATGGGTATCAATTATTTTAACCTCTCCTATTTTTATGATAATCCATTTGTCGCCATTATTTCCTCAATCTCATCGATTATCATCGTGAGTTGCTTGGCGTTAATTGCCAGCAGTAAGAACACCGGTATCAGAATTAAAGCGTCATTCTGGCTAATTACCTATCTAATCGGAGTGGGGTTGGCTGCAGGATTTTACTTTTTTCCTGGATTTTTCTCTTGGCTTTTCACGGTAATACCAGGCATGGTTATGTTCCGCGAACCATGGGCCAAGTTTATCCCTGTTGTTCTATTATCTCTCACTGCTGGACTGCTGGTTTCTCTGGAATATATGTTCAAATTTAGGCGATATCTTTTTTATATTTTATTTGGCATTATCACCATATCAGTCTTATTGCAGAGCTATCCCTTTGTTTCCGGGGAAATTATCGATAAAGAAGCTCGGGGTTGGAAGCGCCGCTTAGTAAAAATTCCTCAGTATTGGGAAGATTATGGTCGGTGGACAACAGGCAGAGATGGTGTCTTATTGGCAGTACCTTTTGGCACCACTCCATTTAATTCTCTCCGCAATTGGTATCCAAACCAGCAAGGAAACTCTATCTTACCCATGGCTAACATACTGGGGAAATTAAATATTATTAGTGATAGCCCGATTGACAAATACTCAACCATTCTCAGAAAATTTACTCAAAAAGGCAATTTTGATTTTATCAAGCTGGGTGGTCTGGATTACATTCTCACCCAAGGTGATTTGGAAATCATGGCGGCTAATGAGTACTACGATTGGCAAGTCGCCAGCATTTCTGCATACATTGAGCCCGAGCCGATTGCCACTTTTGGTGACCTAGTCAAGGTATATAAGGTAAAGACAGAGTTTACAACTCCCAATCTATATACCGCTCAGGGTATTGTTAGCACGGCCAAGGGAAATGAAGAGTCCGCTGTCCAGCAGTTAATTGAGTATGGACCAGGCAATGTTTTTTCCTATGTCACCGATTTTAACCTTAATCAAGGACTGTATGCTGCCTTGAGCCAACCAAAATTGTCAGTTAATCAATCTACCCACACAAATTATCGTGGTCAAATCACAGACTCAACCAAACCATTTATCCTGGTCCTTAACCAGTCTTTTCATCGAGGTTGGCAAATCACCTTCTCCCTGTCCGACAAATCAACAGTATCAGTAAACACTTCAATTCCAAAAGCAGAGCATATTATTATCAATGGGTTCGCCAACGGATGGTACATTGACCCCGCTGCGTACTGTAGCAGCCAAGCATCTGTTTGCGCATTGGACTTTGAGATAGAATTCACTCCTCAAAAATATTTTTTTACAGCTCTAATTATCAATACTTCGTTCGCATTTATCTCATTGGTTGGACTAATATTGATTCACATCATTAAGTTCACTCGTCATCATAACGCCACCCACCACCAAACAAATGATCGCTAAAAAAACCAACTTTGTCGGTATCGTATTCATATTTTTAATCTTCGTTTGGCTGTATTTTGTTATTACTCACTTGATATCAATTGGCTACTTTTCTGCCACACTCGAAGGAGGATTGACTGATAAATTTCTTGGCGACTATAGAGGTGACCCCCTTATGAAAGGAGATGTTGTTTTGCTTGATTATCCATCTCGTTATCCGATGTTCGGTATGATGGAGGTCAGGTTCAACACCTTTAACAGAGACAACGATGATGTTTTAGAGTTTAGGATCAAAAAACCGGGAGAGGATAACTGGTACTATAAGGAAACTTACAAATCGATACAATTCCAAACCGGCAAAGTATTTCCGTTTGGTTTTCCCGTGATCGCCGACTCAAATGGCAAAACCTATCACATCGAGATTGAGTCTCTCCATGGCTCAACGGAGAGTGCTGTCTCTATCAAAACACCTCTATTCAAGTCAGTTATCGTTGGTAAGCACGTGTTTAGTATGGAACAACTCTCTTCAAATCCAAAGTTATTTGTCTATTTCATATACCACAAAATCCTGAACATCCTTAACAATCCTGAACATTTTTTCCATCTATTTTTATATTCTCTTCCGTTAATATTCTTTACTGCCTATATGATGATGGGCATGAATATTGGTATCTTTACCGCCATAGCCATACTTTCTATCCTAGCCGACGTTTTCTGGATTGATGAATATTATTCGTTTCTCATCATCTCTGTCTTACTAGCTTGGCTACTCAACACCTATCAACACAAGGCATGTCCACGTGTTTCAATTTCTCTGGGGCTTGTGTTTCTAATTTTATCGGTCCCTCTCGGTTTAGTTCAAATCAAGATTATCCCGGACAAATTGGCAGCATGGTCGTATCTTCTATTGTTTTTTGGGATTATTCAGACCATTTATGAAGCAAGCAGGCCTCTTGTCCGTAGTCTTTCTGTGTTAGTTTTTTGGCAACAAGTTTTCCTGGAACTTAAGAATGCTCTAGTTTTTGTCTATCTTTGCCTCATGGGTGATGTAAGGATAGTCGCCACTCGTATCGATGAAATTAGAGGCAATAGGGAGGCATCTCAGATGGTCGCGCTCATCATTTATCGCTTTGACAATGTTATTGTCAAAAATTATATCGTCACTACCAAAGCGCTATCTTTTTTACTTGTCTTCGCTGTGCAAGTCCAGAGATATACTGTCAATTATGGACCATTCGTACTTCTGATTTGGCTTATAACATCACTTATCGGCAAGGTTACCCGGATGAAAACTTTTTTTCAAGATTATTTCATTCGCGATCAACTCCAGCTTTTCTGGACGCATTTGGGAGCTTATTTGCTGGTACTTTTCTTGGTTGTATCACTTATCTTCTATATTTCTCAACGGAGGAAAAGATTTAAAGTCAAACTGTACCTCGCCATTCTTTTTCTAGCCCTGTATAGTTACATGTCAGACGAACTGTATTCCCGAACCACGTATTTCAGAAACGACCTTGTGATATGGTCGGTTAATCCACAGGACATATCTGAGCCATGGGCAGATGTTACTGTTGTCGGACGCAATTTCAAAAACATGCCCTCAATGGGCAGTGTTTTGATCGATGGTGTTCCTCAAAGGATTATCAAATGGAATGAGAGAGAAGTGATATTCAGGACCGATCCAACCACCACCACAAGCGGACCGCTAATAATAAAAACCTATCAAAACAAAAAAAGCGATCCGATTACATTCACCTACACAGGTAATAACTAATCGCTCAACGCCTAAGGTTAATATACGTGGGTATTCCCGATTGTATGGCCAACTCAAGCAGTTCTGGGATATCCTCTTTGCTCTCCGGCCAAAATGGCTGAATATTTGGGAATAACTGCATGGCCTGTTTATCCTCTTCCGACCAGTGGGAGAAACCATCATGACCGTAATCTTTATCCCTACCGCCTCCGGCAAGTATGACTGGAATTTTTTCTCTATTTATATAGTTCCTAATGGTTTCAAACGGTCTGTATAGAAGAAACGGAGTTATGGAGTAGGTTACGGGAATAATTCCTTCATAAGCCAAACCTACACTCACACCCAACATCGCCTGTTCAGCCGCTCCTGCGTTGACAAATCGTTCGGGAAAATCTCGCTTAATTTTGTCAAACATCCCGTATCCCAAGTCACCGGTAACTAGCCACACCTTAGGGTTTTCCGACATCTGCTTGTGCAGCTCGTACGCAAACCATCCGCGCATAGTTTCGAATCTATCTTTCGGAGTTAATCTTTCGACCATGTTTCAAGTGCAAGTTTATAATCTTCCTCTGTCATCTTGTAATAATGAGCAGAGAGACCGGATAAGAAAGGCAACTGGTCTACATTGGTCCTGGCAAAGACCACTAGAGGGGAATCGGTGTCAATTGTCAAAGCTTCCGTCAGCTCTTCGATATTGTGCCCATCGACATCGATCACATCACATCCAAAAGATCTAAGTATATCAATTAGCCGTTCCGAATTCGTCTCGTCGTACCCGGTATAGTTATTGGCATTTACCAATATTTTCAAATTTGAAAGTTTATATTTTACCGCAATTGAGACTGCTTCCCAGATACTGCCTTCGGCACATTCTCCATCGGACACACAACAGAACGTATTCTTTGTTCTGTCTCCCAGAGCTATCCCCACGGCTATAGGAAGTCCTTGACCCAAACTACCGGTAGACACCTCAATATCAATCAGAGGATTTCTCTCCGGATGTATACCCAACTTATCGACTTTTGCTTCCGTAAGATATCCATTACTTTCCAATACCGCATAAAGAGCGCAAGCTGCGTGTCCATTGCTAAGGATAAATTTCTCATTCTGCCTCTTTATCCTATAGACAGCATCAATGAGGTCGACGGTAGACAAGGCTGACCCAATATGTGTCGCCCCGGCTTCGTGCGTCATCTCGATTATCCTGCGCCTGTGTTGAATTTGCTCCTTTAGCATAGATATCTCAGGATTATACAACAGCATCCGGACTCAGCAACTTTGTCTCATGCGCAGGCCTCACATTTATTGTTAAAATATTGCATGGCCAATTATTTAATTACTGGAGTATCATCAGGCATTGGGAGAGAACTTGCCACAACTCTGGTTAAGCAAAATCATCGGGTATTTGGTATTGCACGGAGAAAGGAGTTATTGCAAAGTCTAAAGAGCGAAACTGGCAAGTCGAATCGTTTTGATTTCCTCGACGTCGATATCGCCCTGGAAGGGGCATGGGGAAAAATAATCACCGCCATGGTTAAGAACAAATTTAGTCCGGATGTAATTGTTTTCAACGCTGCCACCTTCGAAAAAGACTATTTAGGGAAAGAATTGGACCTTTCCCAAACCAGAAAAACATTCGAGGTCAATTTCTTCAGCATCATCAGTGGTTTTGAAGAAACTATTAAAGTCGCCAACCCTAACACTCAATTTATCTTTATCAGTTCCTCTTCGGCTCTTAAAGGTAGCGGTGCCGAGGGTGTTGGCTACCCTGCAAGCAAGGCGGCTTTGTCAGTTGCCTTTGAAAGTCTTTATCAAAAATATCGCGGAAAACACCAACTCAAATTAATATATTTTGGACCTATCCACACCGATATGCTCCCCTTCAAGTCGCAATTTACTCCTGTTCTCTCAAAAGCACAAGCGGTTAAAAAAATAATTCAAACAGTCCAATCCCATCAGGCTATCATTTACTACCCGTCAATTCTGTTCTTATTCCTTAAGGCAATCAAGTTACTCCCGGTCAGCATTTACTTGACAATCTTAAATCAAATAGACATACTTCACATCAAATCAAGTCACAAATAATTATGCTCACAGACAAAAAAATATCAGCCGTAGCTATTGCCTATAGAGATGAAGGTAATATCGCCGAGCTATACAAAAGATTATCGGCTGTACTAAAAAAAATCACACCCAATTATGAAATTATCTACGTCAACGATTCCAGTCCGGACAAATCTCAAGATATTCTGGAAGAACTAGCTAAGAAAGACAAGAGACTGACTGTAATTCTCCATTCAAGAAATTTTGGTGCACAAAACGCCTTCACTACAGGTATGATGCATGCAAAAGGAGACGCGGTGGTAATTATGGATGGTGACCTTCAAGATCCACCACAGCTATTAGAAAAGTTTGTTGAAAAGTGGCTGCAGGGATTCGAAGTAGTTTACGGAGTCAGGCGAAAAAGAGAAAAAAGCATGGGGCGTCTGTGGGAGTATTTATATCATCTCTTCTACGTTATTTTCAGTCGACTAAGCTACATCAAAGTTCCCATGGACGTTGGTGATTTTTCCCTTATGGATAGAAAAGTTGTTGATCACATCAATGCCCTCCCCGAAAACGATCGTTTTATAAGAGGTCTTCGAGCCTGGGTGGGCTTTAGTCAAACTGGAGTACCGTACGTCAGACCCGAGAGATTCTCCGGTCATGGAGTGTCCACCAACAGCATCTTTAAAGGTTTGGCTTGGGCAAGAAAAGCTGTCTTTTCTTTTTCCTATGCTCCCCTAGAATGGGTTTTTTACCTGTCTCTTTCCAGTGTAGCTCTCAGTTTCTTGGCTGCCATGGTCTTTTTGGGACTATATTTCTTTATTCCTTCCGCCCCCAGGGGTTTTATGACCACAATTCTTGTAATACTATTTATGGGAAGTATCCAAATATCTATCTTGGCCATAATCTGTGAATACCTTCGTCGTATCTTCGAAGAAATCAAACACCGACCGGTGTCCATCGTCAGTAAAATAATTAACCAGCATTAATTAGGGAACTCTTACTTTTATGAATAATAACAACAGTTCTTGCGCCATCTGCAAAGAGACCACAAAACACAGCATCCTTTACAAGAAAAATTTTAGCTTCAAAAAGGATCTAAACACCCGTATTTTCTCCGCCAGGAGACTACCGGACAAAATTCACGGCTCGATTGTCAAATGCGATAAATGTAGTTTAGTCAGGTCTCTTGAGGTCATTGATAGGGCACAACTCAACGAGCTGTACAAAGACAGCAACTTTACTTACAGCTCAATGACCCAAAAACTGAAAGATACCTATACCTTAATTCTTAAAACAGGAATGAGGTTTTCTCCGTCAAAAATGACTTTTTTGGAAGTGGGTTGCGGCAACGGCTTTATGCTCGAGGCGGCCAAAAAACTTGGTTTCAAAGAAGTTTGCGGGGTAGAACCAAGCATAGATGCCATTTCCCATGCGGACAAATCGGTGAAGAGATACATCGTCAATGACATTCTAAAACCCTCTTCCTTCCCTGAATCAAAATTTGATTTAGTATGCGCCTTTCAGGTTTTTGATCATATTCCTGATCCAAACAGCTTTCTCAAAATATGCCACAAGATTCTCAAAAAAGATGGCGTTCTATTGTTGATGAACCACGACGTTTCATCTCTTTCTGCCAAGATACTTGGAGAAAGAAGTCCTATCTTTGATATCGAACACACTTACCTCTACGACCAATCCACCATCAGTAAGATACTCTCCCAAAACCACTTTCAGGTCAAAAAAGTCTATTCGCCTCAAGCAATTATGACAATCAGATATATATCTAGACTGCTTCCTCTACCAAACAAGATAAAGGAAATATTAACGAATTTCAAACTCTCTCTTCTTGATAAAACTATCAAGTTTCAACCGGGGAATTTGTGCGCCATAGCAATCAAAAAATAAATACAAAATAATGGTTAGGAAATATTTAAACAGCCTTGCTCAGAATCCGATACTCTTTGAAATTTTTGAGAAAATCTTTGGAGCGGACGAACAAAAACAGCAAATCTACCGACAAGCCTTCAAAAACAATTTAAAGCTACTCGACTTTGGTTGTTCTACAGGAAACACCACCAAAGCATTTTTAGACTTCGATTATTATGGAATAGATTTAGACAATGGTGCCATTGAATATGCCAAGAAAAGATGGTGCGACTATCCCAATGTGAAGTTTATCGCCGAGGACATCTTCAACAAGCCGTTCAAAAAAGGTTTCTTTGACTACATCCTATTTGCCGGTACAGGACATCATATCGAAGACAAAGATTTTTTACCCATTACCAAAGAACTACTGTCACTTCTCAAAAAAGACGGTGAGCTCTGGTTTTATGACATTCTCAAACCAAACAAATCAAGCCATTTCCTCACCAAAATGCTGGCTAGTCTCGATAGGGGAAGATTCATAAGAACCATGAGGCAATACGAAACTATCTTTGGCAGCATCAATAAAATCAAAATAGTCGAAAAACGGGTAATCAAAGTAAAAGATACGTTAATCCCTCAAGAAGATTATGGTTTTTTTAGGCTCAAGATTAGTTAGATATTAGCCTAAGACCGGTGAAACATTTCCTGACAGTAATTATCCCCACACTCAACGAAGAAATAGATTTACCCTTATGTCTTGAGTCTTTGAAAAATTTATTTGCTACTGTAATCGTGGTCGATTCCGGTTCGCAAGACAAGACAGTAGAGATAGCCCATAAGGCAGGAGTGAAAGTGATTAATCATTTGTTTGAGGGCTATTCTACCCAGAGGAACTTCGCCGATAGCCTGGTTAAGGGTGGCTGGATACTATCGATCGAGGCCGATGTTATCGTACCTCCGAAATTAACAAGAGAAATTTCGACAGCCATTAAATCCGATCTGTTTTCGGCATACAAAATAGAAAGAATTAATAATATCTGGGGGAAAGATATCATGCACGCCGACTGGGGACCAAAAGATGATTGTCATATCTGGCTATACAAAAAAGGATCAGGCAAATGGAAGAGCCATGTCCACGAAGAATATGTTACCAAAGGGAAAATAGGCAAGCTAAAAAATCGTTTACTCCACCACAACTATGATACTATTTCGGAGTTTTTGGATAAAGAAAATAGTTATTCGGATTTGGCTGTCAGACAGAAGGCAAGATTTCCCTGGTTCTGGCCACTACGAGATTTCTTTAAGCGTTATTTTTGGAAGCAAGGTTTCCTGGACGGTTACCACGGCTTATTCCTCTCTTACCTTCAAAGTATTTACTACATTACTTTGTCGGTAAAAACCTGGGAAACGCGTCGGAAGTAAAATGAAGCTATACTTGAGCCATGCCAAGGAAAAAAGACGAAACTTACGCTTTCATTGATGCCTCCAACCTCTTCTATGGTGGGGAAAAAAGTTTGGGGTGGAAGATGGACTATCAAAAACTCCTCCAGTATCTCAAGGAAAAGTATGGAGTCTCCAAGACTTTCTATTACGCCGGTATCGATATAGGCAAATACCAGCCAACCGAAAAAATTGACTTAGCTCAGCTCATCAAACACTTCACCTCAGAGTTGGAAAATCCTGACCTTACAGAAGCAGAGATAGTCCTGATCGATAGATATATTCAAAGGGCGAAGTTTTATCAAAAACTCCAGGAGTTTGGCTATGAGCTTATTATCAAACCAGTCAAAATCTTTGGCGAAGGTGACAATCAAACTAAAAAAGCCAACTGCGATGTAGACCTCACCTTTGATCTAATGAGATATATGTCGCAGTATAGAAAGCTGATTATTCTCTCCGGTGATGGAGATTTTGCACCCGTCCTCCAATATCTCAAAAAGAAACACAAAGAAGTCCATGTACTCGCCAGAGGCAATCGCACAGCCAAAGAGATGAGGCAGCTGGCGGGTGGTGACTTCAAAGACTTCACCTATCTTCGCAAGCACCTAGAACAAAAATAGTCTAATACCGAAAACGGCACCCCGAGGGATGCCGTTCATGTTTAGTGAATGAATGTTACCATCCGTGAGCTTACGAGTCAAGTTGGCAAGAGGTGAAACAAATCCCATAGTATTTGACATCTACGCTCTCTTATTGTATATTCGTAGGCTGTAGCAACCTATCTTTTCGTTCTTTTACAAGGAGATTTCTATGGCAAAGATGATCCGCAAAGGTGTCAAGGCCGGAAAGCGTATTTTTCACAAAGGCACGGTCCGCTGTCAAAGCTGTGGGGAACCAATCCCGAGCAGTGAACAAGATTGTCCTTCGTGTAACGCGAACCGAAAGGTTGGTTATGCAGTCTCGGAAATCGCAATTGGAGAGCAAACCCAAGACCCAGCCGATATCGCCAAAATCGAACGCGGTGCTCATCCCTGTGGACACTGCGGTAAGCTCACCTGGTATTACGACGCCACAGAACGTGGTTATATCTGCGAGAAAGGCTGCGGTGCCAACACTGGTGAGGACTCGAAGGTAACTAATTATGTTTTGGCCGGCGGCAAGCCAGAAGTTGATCGTCCAGTCAAGCTCAACAAACGTTATCTACCCAGCGCACCTGACCTAAGCATGCCTCTCTGGCAGAAGCTGGCAATTGGTGGAGCCGGACTTGGTGTCCTGGTCTTTGTTATTTGGTTCTTCATCAGCCTGATGACCACAAGAGAAGTTCAAGGAGTTGTCTCTGATGTCTACTGGGAACGTCACGCACATCAGGAAGAATATCAATTGCTCACTGGTGAGGGATGGGATTTACCAGCCGACGCTACTCCGGTAGGCGATCCTCAGAGCCGTTTTCACCACGACCAGGAAAATATCATTGACTATACATATCTTGAGTACACCGTCACCAGTACTCCTGAGGTGATTGACTACGAGTACGACACAGTTATGATCGAGACCCCCGGTGCCATTTTCACCAGCGAGCCATATGAATGCGGCGATCCGACTCCAGAACCTGGTGGGTATGTTTCTTACGACGAATGTGTCGACGAATACCAGGAAGAATCCACTTATGGAGAAGGGTTATCTGACCCCACTCCCGTTTACGCCAACCCTGTAATTATTCAGATGACTAGTGAACCGACCCCTGTTTATGGTCCGCCTACTCCCATATACAAAGACTACTGGGTGTACACCTACTGGCAATGGGTGAAGCTATTTGATCTGGGCACAAACAGTGGTCACAACGATGATCCTCAATGGCCAAATGGCCAAGTTGATTCAACCCACAGGGCTGTCAATGACAGTCAGTATTACCGGGTAGAGATCACTTTCAAAAATGGTTACATCGAGATCATCGAGGGTTCGGACCCGTCTGTCTTGGAAAAGTACTTTGTAGGCATTGGTATCAAGGGATTTTTCAACATATTCGGTGGTTTGAATCACCACGAACCATAGTTTTCTTCTAAGATTCACGCCCGGCGAAAGCCGGGCAATTTTATGCGTTAAACTATGAGTGTGTTCAGAAAAGTCAATTTAAAGAAAAACTTTCCTATTGTTCTCATTCTTCTTCTGGCAATATTCTTAAGATTCTTCAACTATTCCAATAGAATCAATGTCAGTCTCGATCAAGGTAGGGACGCTCTTATCGGGTGGTATTCTGTTCAAAATCACAAAGCCCCGTTAATTGGACCACCCTCGTCAAGTTGGGGTTTCAATTTTGGACCACTCTACTACTATTTCATCTATCTATTTGAGCTTCTAATACCACATCAATTCGCTCCATGGATAGGATTTACAATTTTGTCCATAGTCTCTGTCTATCTTATTTACAAAATAGGGGAGCATAGCCAAAACAAAACCTTTGGCATAATCGCTGCTATTATCACGGCAATATCTTTTGCTGAGATTGAAAATTCTGCCAATCTTCTGAATACTGCTCTGGTATCTTTTGCGGTTTTCCTCAGTTTCCATTCCCTGTCTCAGGTAATCTACCAAAAAAGAATCTGGGCCGCTTTACTGGTGGGATTTGGTGTTGGTCTGGCGATCAATTCCCATTTACAATCAATGCCGATAATCTCTCTGATATTCATAACTCCCTGTGTTTATTCCGGTCACCTCAAGGATAAGCTGAAAATACTCATGCTCGTCTCTCTCGGTCTTCTTGCTTCTCTCACTCCCATTCTTTATTTTGAAAGCCAACATCACTTTGCCTGGATAAAAAGTCTCATTGATTACACCTTGCATGGACAGCAAAAGTTTTATACGCCGGTAAGGTGGCTCACCGAATTCACTCGGTTTTGGCCGGGCCAGTTTGGTCGGGTTATTTTTGGCGACTCGGGAATGGGTCTGTATGTAATTGTTTTTTTAATATTGGGAGCAGTATTAACAGTGGTCAAAAAATATACCATTCCCAAAGTAATTCTCATCGCCCTAATCGTCTTCATCTTGGAAATATTTTCGGTCCGTTACTACAAAGGTCCACGCTCTCCGGAGTACTTTATCTTTCTTCACTTCTTTGTCATTATCTTTTTTTCCTGGAGCCTGTCGGTGTTTGTCAGAGCCAACAAAATTATGGGTGCAATATCACTTCTGGCAATTTTTTCCCTTGTGATCGTCTACTCCTTACCCCTTATGTCTCAGTCATCCCATGCCAAAGCTACTCTGGAAATCCTTGGTTATGTCAAAAGAGACATTGCAGTGCCGGTCAGACTTGTTATGCTGCCTGATTCTCACGAGAATGCCTATTCTCTCTATTATTTCCTTCTCAAGGCAGGATTGGGGTCACCGGACGGTAGGCCTTTAGCGGTATGTGATAATCATGACTCTTTGGAAAAACATAGAGAGGTCTGTCTTCAAACTCATCGTCTTTTTGTAGCCGACCGGTTTGTTCTCTACGATTTCTCATCTTTCGACAAAACAGATCTCACGCTTTACCCACCCACGACAATATCTCCCGAAATATTGTATAAACGTACATATAATAATTATGAACTGGAAAAATTCTAGCTAGTGTAAAATAAAAAGACTATGGCTAAAACAAAAACAGCAGTAATCGTTGGTATAACTTCCCAGGATGGATCTTACCTGGCAGATCTCCTGCTCGAAAAAGGTTACCGGGTAGTAGGTACAATCCGCCGCTCTACAGCCATGCGGCATGAGAATATTGAGCATCTCAAGGGAAAAATCATCATAGAACCGGCCGACCTTACCGATCAAGAGTCACTAAATCGGGTGATGATAAAACATCAACCGGACGAGGTGTACAACATAGCGGCTCAATCGGTACCTGCAGATTCATGGAGTCATCCTTTTTACACTGGGGAAGTGACCGCCCTCGGACCGGTCCGTGTTTTTGAGGCAGTTCGTCATTTCTGTCCTAAGGCTCGAGTTTACCAAGCCACTTCCAGAGAAATTCTTGGAGGAGTGGAAGGTGTGGAACACGCCAATGAAATGACCCCCATTTTTGCCAACAATCCTTATGGTATCGCCAAGGCATACGCTCACATGATGGTTGCCTGCTACAGAGAGTCTTACGGCATGTTCATATGCGGGGGAATCCTCTTCAATCATGAGTCTCCCAGGAGATCGCTCCATTTCGTTACCCGCAAAATTTCTATGGGTGTTGCTTGTATCAAGTTGGGTATAAAAAATCCACCCATGAATGAAATTGGTGAACCACTAGTAGACAAGGCCGGCAAGATACATCTCGGTGATCTTGATGCTCAAAGAGATTGGGGCTATGCCAAAGAATATGTCGAAGCAATGTGGCTTATGCTCCAACAAGACACACCCAAAGATTACGTCATTGGCACAAATACCAGTTATTCAATAAAAGACGCTTGTAAGTTTGCTTTTGACCATATCGGACTAAATTGGGAAGAACATGTAATTTCAAATCAAGCCTTGCTCAGACCAACAGAGATCACTGCCATGAAAGGTGACAGTACACTTGCAGAAAATGAGCTCGGCTGGAAACCGAAAACTACCACCAAACAACTTCTTGAACTTATGGTAGATGCAGACATAGATTGGCTAAGAACAAATGGCTACAAATAAAGAAGCGCTTGTCACCGGCTCGGAGGGATTTGTTGGCGGACATCTCTGGAAAGAGCTGGAAGGTAATGGATACGAGGTCTATGGAACAACTCTCTTTGCCCCGGAATCTGGTCTCCCCAAAAACGTTTTTGAATGTAATATCCTCGAAAAAGAATCCCTACATCACTTGGTAGAGGATCTCAAACCGGAAGTAGTTTTTCATCTGGCCGCTCAAGCGAAAATCGGTTTATCGTTCACTCACCCGGAAACGACATTTGAAATAAATACTATTGGAACTCTCAATCTCCTCGAGGTGATCAAGTCAATCAAAGATTACCACCCCAGGATATTAATAGTCGGAACTGCAGAAGAGTATGGTCCGGTTGATCCATCAAAACTTCCGGTGACCGAAACATCGGAGCTTAATCCTCAAAATCCTTACGCCATAAGCAAAGTCGCCAACTGGTTTCTTGCTCGTCAATACGCCAAATCTTTCGGCTTCGACATTATCTATGTCACCCCTTTCAATCACACCGGTCCTGGCCAAGGCCCAGGATTTTTGGCCCCTGATGTAGCCAACCAAATCGTACAAATAGAAAGAGGTGAAAGAGAGCCGGTCGTATTCACCGGAGATCTATCGTCCAAAAGAGACTTCACCGATGTGAGGGATGTAGTTAGGGCGTACCGCTTGCTGACAGAAACTGCCGATAAGGGTGAAAGATTTATCATCTCATCCGGTCATAGTGTAGTGGTAAAGCACGTCGTTGATACCTTGCTTGGTCTAGCCAAGGTAAAAATCGAACATAAAATAGACCCCACAAAGAATCGTCCATCGGAAATTACAGATCAATATGGTTCTCATGCGAAACTTTCTCAAGTCACCGGTTGGGAACCACAAATACCTTTGGAAAAAACTCTGTCTGACCTGTTAGACTGGTATCGGACCAGGTAAAGACAATCCCATGAAATCCATTTTAAGTCTGTTAAAAACAAGGACTCTCAGAGATACGATTATTAGTTTCGTCGGTCTGGCGGCAACGGCAATAATCGGTTTCATTTTTACGGTTATTCTGGCCCGCAATCTTGGGCCGGAAAAATATGGCATCTATTCGGCAATCACTGCCCTTTCGGCCATCATTTTTAGTCTTGGAGATCTTGGTATATCGTCCAGTCTGATCAACTTCATTCCAAAACTCCCCGACAAAAGAGACGTCATTATTAGCACCTCTTTCATTGTTCAATTATTTGTCTGCTTGGTAGCAGGAGTGTTGTTTGGTATTTTTGCCTTGATCAACAACTTCATAATCCCCGGCTCACTACCCATCCATCTATTGCTTGCGGGTGTCATCAGTGTCAATTACTTAATCATCGGTTTTGTCCAGGGAATATTTACCGCTGAAAAAAAATTCTGGAAGTATTCATTCAGCCAGATATTTGACTCTACTATCAAGATAGCAATTATATTTTTTCTTCTTTATTCTGGCCGTCTCGATATTTCGACGGCAATTATCGCCAATATTATCTCCACCCTTTTCGCACTCGTGCTCACTTTTGGCAAGGAGTTCCTGTCGATAAAATTCCATTTCAAGGTACAAATTTTCTCCTCACTTTTTTCTTTCGCAAAATGGATCGCACTTTCCAGAGTATTTAGCGTTCTGATATCTAGGATTGATATCCTACTTCTAAATCTATTGGTTTCATCACATGCCGCCGGGATCTATGCAGCCGCCAATAGAATCACTCTTCTCTTTGTTCTGTTGTTGAGTAGCCTGAATGCCGTGGTCAACCCACGCTTTTCCGGGTTTGACACGTCTCAGAAAGTAATCTCGTACATCAAGAAACTGTTACTGTTTGTTTCTCTGATTGCCGCTCTGATGCTTTCCTCGATAATCTTGGCAGGGCCGATCATCGACCTGGTCTTCGGTAGCAAATACGCGGAGGCTATTCCCTTGTTCCGTTACCTAACTCTCGCCATGATCCCATTCCTTTTCTCACTGATTACCACTCCGGCTATTATCTATACTTTCAATCGGCCGGATTTCTATGCCAAAGTCACCGCACTTCAAGTGACTTTGCTGATAGCATTAGAG
>Ga0172379_10000479_pt1 | contig 100073 bp, 82 predicted proteins | sample GrowelOW334metaG_FD_119756 | JGI IMG/M metagenome (GOLD analysis project Ga0172379, IMG submission 119756) | Groundwater microbial communities from an aquifer near a municipal landfill in Southern Ontario, Canada - Groundwater well OW334 metaG | ecosystem: Environmental > Aquatic > Deep...
ATGACAGAGGGCATGCCGACGCGTTGCGGATAGCAACCGGTCAGCAACGCCGCGCGCGACGGCGTGCAAGATGGCGCCGCCACATAGAAGCTGGTGAACTTGATCCCCTCCGCCGCCATGCGGTCAAGATTCGGCGTCGTCCATCCCTTTGCGCCGAAACAGCCGATGTCGGCGTAGCCCAAATCGTCGGCGAAGATGATGACGATGTTGGGCGGACGCTCCGAGGCGTGAATGGGCGATGCGACCAAAGACAGCAAAACAAGGAGACCGAGGAATCGAAATACTTTCATGTGGTTCAACGCCGCGGGATCACCGGCAGCACGACGTGCGACGGGTGCTTGGCTGTGTGCATGATCTTCTGTTCGGCCACGACGGAGTTCGTCTCCAGCCCGATGTTGTCCGTGCCTGTGTTGAGGTTCCGCAGGTAGTAGGGGAAGTAGCTGCTGGAAATCTCGACGCGGATGCGATGGCCCTTCTCAAAGACGTTGCCGGTGGCCCGCCAGAATTCGATCGTGTATTCGTAAACCCGGTTCGGCTCGATGACGCTCAGCTTCTCCGCGTTGAAGGCCCCGCCGCGCTTGGGGTCGCGGTGGCGTGCGCGCATGATGCCTTCGCAGAGCATCGCCGAGTAGCCGTCCGGGCGCACGTCCACAAGCCGGACCATCCAATCCGTGTCGCGGGCGGAGGTGGCCGCGTAGAGCTTGGCCGTGATCGGGCCGGTGACTTCGACCTCCTCGTCCAGCGGCGGCGTGGTATAGACGAGCACGTCCGGCCCGCTGGATGATTTGCGCGTGTCGGCCGCGCCGTCCTCCAAATGACCGCCGGTGAACGGCGAGAGGGTCGGCTTGGCGGGATCGTAGGTGTAGGTGTCGAACGCGGCAGTGCTGGTTGGCGACGTCGTCAGTGAACCGTCGCCGCCGATGGAGTTCGCGTGGCCCCCGCTGTTCAGGAAATACTTCGTCCAGCGCGTTTGCGGCAGCGGCCAGTCCCGCTCGGCATGCCAGCGGTTGCGGCCCATCACGAAGACGTGCACGGGTGGGTCGTCGGTCACGCCGTTGGCGATACCTTTCAACCAATGGTCGAACCATCGGCAGACGTAGCCGTCCCAATTGATCAGGGCATCGGCGCCGTAGTCGAACGCGCCCAGTTTGCGGCTGGTGTTGATGATGTGCTGCCACGGACCTATGACCATTCGCGGCCGGCGGGACTCGGCGGTCGCGCCGTGCTTTTTCATCGCCAGGTAGTTCATCGGCGAGCCGGGGAAATCGGCGTCGAACCACCCGGTTATGGCGAGCGACGGCACCTTGACCTTCGCGTAGCTCTGCGGCGTCTGGTAGGCGATGCCGCGCCAATACGGATCGCTCGCCGTGTTGCCGCGAATCCATTTCTCGAACCACGGCGAGTCGAGCGCGCCGCGAAGTTCGTTCAGCTTCAGGTAGGGCAACTGCATGTAGTCGTTCGCTCGCCGGTCGGCTGCCGCGAATCCGCCGTAAGGACCGGTGCCCAAGATTTGTCCCACGCGCCCGGCCATGTTCCCGGCCCAATCCAGCATCACGCCCACGAGCACGCCGTTCTGATAGGGAACATTGTAGAACTGGTCGGGCGGCGCGACTTCGGGCACGATCGCCCGCAGCGACGGCGGCGCCTGCGTGGCGGTCCACCATTGCGCCCAGCCCATGTAGGACAGCCCCATCATCCCGACCTTGCCGTCGCACCACGGCTGCGCCGCAAGCCACTCCACCAGATCGTAACCGTCGGTCTTGTGCTTCGGGTCAAACGGGTCCCACACGCCTTCCGAATCAAAACGGCCACGCGAGTCCGCCACCGCCACCACGTAGCCGCGCTGTGCGAACCAACTGCCCCGCTTCTGATAGCCCGGATTGTTGCTGTAGGGCGTGATGATCAGGATCGCGGGAAACCGCCCGTCCGCCTTCGGCTGAAACACATCCACCGAGAGCCGCACCCCGTCGCGCATCGCCGCCTTGTGCCCGCGCGTGGCCTTCACCTCGAACTGCTCGGCCGAATACTTCCCCGGATCGGGCACCTGGCCGTGTGACTGTGCGGCGTGGCAAGCCCACGCACAAAGGACGATGATGGTTAAAGTGCGGTTCGTTTTCATGGTGATGTCGGAGTGTAGAGTTTCAACGCTCACTTTGCCGCGTGGCCGGCGGTGTATTCCAGATCGTCGAGATAGATTTTTACCATTTGTCCGCCGGCGGTCGAGGTGAACAAGCCGAACCGGTCCAGGCTCGCACCCTGGGCCTTTTGGCCAGGCTTCAAGGCGAGCGTCACGGACTCCCGGCCGAGCGTCACGCGCATCTCGCCGTTGCCACCGTTCGCAGCGGGATTATAGATCAGCGACCAATCAAAGACCATGCCGGGCGTCAGCACCGGACCTTGATCCACCTTGCCCCTTGTTCCTTTCGCCGTCGCGAACTGGGGAATGAAGTAGTGGCCGACGCGTGTCGGCCCGCCGACGTGGATGCCGACAAAGTTTTCCACGTCGCCACGCTCTTTATCCTTGGCGGCGCTGTTGAACCAGCCCAGAGACATGTCGGAATCGGGTCCGGCGGTGACGAGCTTCACCTTGCCGCGCGCTTCCAAACGTTGTTCCAAAGTGAGCGGCCCGACGCGGTCGGCATAGCAGCCAAAACGGCCGGTGCGCCACAGGCTACCGCCAACTTCTCCCGGCGCGCCACCCGCGTGGCTCGTCATCGCGCTGTAGCCAAAGTCGTGGGCACCGACCACTTCGCGATCTTCAAACGTGGCGCGATTGCCAGCGCCAATCCAGCCGGGGTCTTTGGAAAACTCCTGTGTCTGGCCGTTGTATCGCAGGTCGTCGAAGAACATCGTCGCCGTGCCGCCGGACTTCATCATGTTGTGCGCGCCGAATCGGTCGAAGGTCGCGCCTTCCTTTTTGTAGCCCGGCGTGAGGTCCACAGTGAACGTGGTCGTGTTGGGAAAGCGAGCTTGAGCCTCTTGCCGGGAGCGTTCAGGCAGTAGGCCGTAGTCTTGCGCCGTGTGGGTATCGCTTCGCAGCGTGAAGGTGAACCGTCCATTGCCTCCGGCGGCTGCGGGGTCGTAATCGAGCGTCCAGTGATAGCGTGTGCTGTCGTTCTTGAGCGGCGTGGGCCGGAACTTGCCGGGGAGATACGGCGTGATGAACGTGCCGCGCGACTTGTTGCCGCCAGTGATCAACCGCACCGCGAGCCGTCCGCCTTTGCCCTCGAAATCGAAGTCCATGCCGAGCGAGCCAATGGGCCGGCCGCTGCCACCGGGCTGCTGCGAGTTGAAGAAACCGAAGAAAACGCCCGCGCCGGGTTGCGAAGCCGTGATGGCGAAACTGCCGGAGGCCGTGAGCCTGTCGTCGAGGGTCTTGGCTGGTGCCAATGGAGCGGCATAGGAAGCCGGCCTGGTGGAGCGCTGGATACGTCCGCCCATTTCGCCCGCAGCCTTGCCGGCAAACTGCGTCGCGCTGTAGCCGAAGTCTTGCTTCACCATCAGCACTTTTTTCGGCGCGACGCGGTTGTTGTGTCCCTCCCAGCCGGGATCGCGGTCGAAGCGCTCGGTTTTGAGGCGAGGGATGGATCCATCTTCAGCCCGGAGCATTCCTGTGGCGAGTGCCATTGCCACCACGAGCATGGCTCTCATTGTTTTCACGGGGTAATCGCGACTCACTTCGCGGCTTCGGCCAGCTTGCCCGGCTCGCGGACGCCGGCGCCTTGGCGCTTCGTCAACGTGTCGCCGAGGTCGGCGCGCATTTTCTCCGCGAACGCTTCCAGCCGCTTCGCGATGTCGGAATGCCCGGCGATGACGTTCTTCGCCTCGCCGATGTCGGTCTGGAGATCGTAAAGCTCCGGCTGCTCGACCTTGCGCATCTCGTATCGCGCGGGAATGCCACCCTTGCCGCCGGGCCGGCCGCCGAGCGTGCGGTAGGCGTGCGGCAACAGCAGTTTCCAGCGCCCGTCGCCCGTGCCCACGCCCTGCAACTGGTTGTTCGCGTAGTAGAACGCGTAGGCCTCGTGCGGGTTCTTCGCGCCTTTCCTGCTGGCGATGACCGGCCACACGTCGAGGCCGTCAATCTTGTGCTTCGGCAACTGCGCGCCGATAAGCTTCGCGATGGTCGGCAGCAGGTCTATCGTCATCAACATCGAGTCGCTCGACTTGCCGGCGGCGAGTGTGCCCGGCCAGCGCATGATGCACGGCACGCGGGTGCCGCCCTCCCATTCGGTGCCTTTACCCTCGCGCAACGGCCCGGTCGAGCCGGCGTGGTCGCCGTAGGAGAGCCACGGCCCGTTGTCGCTGGTAAAGATGACCCACGTGTTGTCGGCGACGCCGCAGCGTTCCAGCGCGCCGAGCACCTGGCCGACCGACCAATCAATCTCTGAGATCACGTCGCCAAACAGGCCGCGCGCGGTCTTGCCGCGGAACTTGTCGCTGACATGCAGCGGCACGTGCGGCATGGAGTGGGCGAGGTAGAAGAAGAACGGGCGATCCTTGTTCTTCTCGATGAAACGCACTGCGCGCTCGGTGTATTGCGTGGTGAGCTGCTCCTGATCCTTGTGGTCGAGGCCGACCTTGATGGCTTTGTCTCCTTCGATGAGCGGCAGCGGCGGCCATGCGCCCGGCTTGGTTTCCGGGTGCAGCGGCCACATGTCGTTGGAGTAGGGCAGGCCGAGGTATTCGTCGAACCCGTGGTGCACCGGCAGGAACTGCGGGTGATGGCCGAGGTGCCACTTGCCCGCCATGCCGGTGGCGTAGCCTTTCTGCTTCACGACCTGCGCAATCGTCATCTCGCTGTCGGCGATGCCATGCGTGTTCTTCGGCACAAGCGCGCCGTGGATGCCAATGCGGTTCGGATAGCAGCCGGTGAGCAGCCCCGCGCGTGAGGCCGAGCAGACGGCCTGCGGGACGTGGAAGTTGGTGAAGCGAACGCCCTGCGCCGCCATGCGGTCGAGGTGTGGCGTCGTATAGCCCTTCGCGCCGAAGCACCCGACATCCGCGTAGCCCATGTCGTCGCAGAAAATGATGACGATGTTGGGCAGTCGTTTGGCGGCGTCGGCCGCCGCGCACCAAGCTGCGGAGCACAGCAACGCTGTCGCCACGGCGGTCCACAGGATGGAGCGGGAACAGTGAATGAACACTTGAGCGAGAATTTTGGTTGTCATGGTGATGATCTTCTCCTGGCCGCCATACTACCGCCGATGTCGGCGTCGTCCACGCCAAATCTTTCTGGTTACAGCCCCTGTGGTTGAAGCTGGATTCCATCGAGGTTGGATGATAGGAGTTCCGACGTCGGAGACATCATTATGAAACTGATTCGCTCGCTGCTGGTTCCGTTGAGTGTGGTTCTCCTCCTTTGTTTCGCCGGAAACACCGGCGCGGCCGACGGCAAAAAGAAAATCGTTTTCCTCGCTGGCGCGGGCAGTCACGGCTTCGGCTCACACGCGCACAACGCCGGCTGCCAACTTCTCGCCAAGGCGCTGAACGCGGCGATGCCAGACAAGCTCCACGCCGTCGTCTCGCGCGGCTGGCCCAGCGACGCGGCGGCGCTCGACGGCGCCGATGCCATCGTCATCTATTGCGATGGTGGCCGGTTGCTTAACGAGCACCTCGCCGAACTCGACGCGCTGATGAAAAAAGGCGCGGGTCTTGCCTGCCTCCACTACACGGTGGACCCCGGCAAGAAGGAGACGATGGAGAAGATGCGCGACTGGATCGGCGGCTGCTACGAACAGCACTGGTCCATCAATCCATCGTGGATTGCCAAGTTCGACAAGCTCCCGCAGCATGCGATCACGCGCGGTGTGAAACCGTTCCGGATTCACGACGAGTGGTATTGCCACATGCGATTCCGCGAGAACATGGAGGGCGTGACGCCGATCCTCAGCGCCGTGCCACCCGACAGCACACGCAAGCGCCCCGACGGCCCGCACAGCGGCAATCCCGCCGTCCGCGCGCGGATGGGCATGGCGGAGGACGTGGGCTGGGCTTATCAGCGACCCGATGGCGCGCGCGGGTTCGGCTTCACCGGCGGCCACGTTCACTGGAACTGGGCGCACAATGATTTCCGCAAGGTCGTGCTCAACGCCATCGTCTGGATCGCACGGCTGGAAGTTCCATCCGACGGCGTGCCATCGAAACAGCCAACGGCGGACGACCTCATCGCGAATCAGGACAGCCCGATGCCGGCCAACTGGAACGCCGAGCTGATCCAGCGGTTCATTGACGACTTCAACAGACCGTCCGAGCCAGCGAAGTAGCCGCGCCAGTTTGCTGTCTGTGCTATGCGCTCAAGCCGGCGCGCCGGAGCCAGCAAGTCAGAGCGACCTTGACTGACGGAAACGCAATCTCTTCGGGACGGACTTCCTGTGGCTTCAACCAGTAGAAGCTTTGCACATCATCCAACGCGGCAGCGGACTCAGCGACGCGTGGACAGGCTGTGTAGAAGAGATCGAGCACCGGGTAGGTCACGCCTCCATAATTATATTGGTTCGCGCAGGTGCAGAGGAACTCCAGCGGATTGAGTTCGAGATTGACCTCCTCACGCACTTCGCGGCACAGCGCTTCTTCAGCCGTCTCGCCGACATCCGCGAAACCGCCCGGCAATCCCAGTTTGCCCTTGGCCGGTTCCTTCGCGCGGCGAATCCACAGCATCGAGCCTTCGCCATTCACTATCAACGCGCCGACCGCGACCACTGGATTGAAGTAATAGAGGAAACCGCAGACGGAACACTGGATGGCGTTCGCGGCGGCGCGATGCACCGACTGGCCGCACTTCGGGCAACAGCGAAATAAATCAATTGGAGCAGTCAAGGCTGTTTTGTGGCGGCAGACGGCTTTTTCTTTGCGCCGGCTTTCTTCGGCCCGCCTTCACGGATCGGAAAACACTCGGAATTGGTGCGCGCGGTTTTAAGGAGCGATTCAACCTTGGCGACAACCTCCGGATGCTGCGCGGCGACATTATGTTCCTCGCCGAGGTCGGTCTTGAGGTCGTAAAGCTCCACCGGTTTCTTCGTGCCGAGACGGACGCCTTTCCAATCGCCCAGTCGCACGGCTTGCGCGAAGCCGCGCTCGTGAAACTCCCAGTAGAGATAGTCGTGCCGCTTCTGCCTCTCCGTCTGGCCGAGCAACGTCGGCGCGAAGCTGATGCTGTCGAGGTTCGGCGGCGGTTCGACGCCGGCAAGCTCCGCGGCGGTGGCCATGAAGTCGCCGAAGTAGCCGACGTGATCGGAGACGCTACCGGCTTTGATCCGGCCGGACCAATGCGCGATGAACGGCGTGCGGATGCCGCCGTCGTAGAGGTCGCGCTTCATGCCGCGCAGCGGGCCGTTGGAGTCGAAGAACTCAAAGTCGGCGCCGCCTTCCTTCTGCGGGCCGTTGTCGGAGCTGAACATTACCAGCGTGCGCTCGTCGAGACCGAGCCGTTTCAGCAGCGAGAACAGCCGGCCGATGTCTCTGTCCATGCGCGTGACCATCGCCGCGTAATCTTTGTTCTGCTCGGTCCAATCCTTGTCCTTGTAGATGCCGGCGTCGGGGACTTCCTGGCCGTTGCCGGTGCCGCGCGTGCCTTCGTTGTTGGCGTGCGGGGTCGTGACGGCGAGGTAAAGGAAGAACGGCTTGCTGTGGTTCTGCTCGACCCATTTGAGCGCTTCGGCGGCGAAAAGGTCGTGGCTGTATTCTATTCTCTTCGTCGCCCACCCCTGGCCGAACTCGCCGTCGCCGACGTTGCCCGGCGGCACTTCGTTCTTCAACTTCACGCGCTCCTCGTTGCGCCAGAGGAACGCCGGGTAGTAGTTGTGGGCGTGGACTTGGCTGAGATAGCCGAAGAAATAATCGAAGCCTTGCCGCGTCGGTAGGCCGCTGGTGTCAGGTTCGCCAAGTCCCCACTTGCCGACGAGTGCGGTGGCGTAACCGGCATCGTGGAGAACCTTGGCCACCGCGACATCCTGCGAGCGCAGGATCTGGCCTCGTGCGTTGTTCTTGCCGGCATTGCCACGCACCCAGCAGTGACCCGTGTGTTGGCCGGTCATCAGCACGCAACGCGACGGCGCGCAAACGGTGGAGCCGGCGTAGAACTGCGTGAACCGCATCCCGTCTGCCGCCATGCGGTCAAGGCAGGGCGTCTGGATTTTCTTTTGCCCGTAGCAGCCGAGGTCGCCGCGGCCGAGGTCGTCGGCGAGGATGAAGATGATGTTGGGCTTCAGCGGTTCAGCCGCCAGCAACGGCATCCATGCGATCAGGATTGTGCCAAGTGCGAGGAGTAGTCGGAGGGTGGTCATGGCGTTTGTCCGCTCGATGTTGGGCTTTCGCACTGGCGCGCCCAATCATCATGCCGCTTGCGCAACCGCTCAACGATCTCGGGCCGCTCGGCGGCGAAGTTCTTTTTTTCGCCGACGTCCTCGGCGAGGTTGGAAAGAAACAGCGGGAACCGCTGCGGTTTCTTGTCGCCACCGGGCACACCCCACGCCACGCCGGCTGCGCTGTCCCAAGCGTTGCCGATGAGTTTCCAGTCGCCTTCGCGCACAGCCCATTGCGGGTTCTTGCCGCCGGCAATGTGCCAGTGCAGCACGTCGTGCGGACTGGGCGCGTCGGCGGACTTCAGCACAGGCACGAGGCTCTTGCCGTCAATGTCCGGCTGCAACAGTTTCACGCCCGTCAGTTCGGCCACCGTTGGCAGCCAATCGCATCCATGCGCCACTTGGCCGCGCACCGCGCCTTCCGGCAGATGGCCGGGCCACGACAGGATCGCCGGCAAGCGGATGCCGCCCTCGAACAGGCTGAACTTCGCGCCGCGATACGGCCCCGCGCTGCCGCCACCGAAGTGCGCGCGCTCCTCGGTTGAGTGGCCGTTGTCGGACTGGAACACGACGATGGTGTGCTCGCGCAGTTTCAGGTCGTCCACGCAGCGCAATAGGTCGCCGATCCGCTCGTCCATCGTTGCCAGAAACGCCGCGTAAAGGTTGCGCGGATACGGCAGGTGTTTGAGCCGCTCCAGCCACTTCACGTTGGGCTGATACGGGTAGTGCGGCTCGTTGATGGCGAAGTAGATAAAGAACGGCCGCTCTCTGTTGGCCGAGATGAACTTCGACGCTTCCTCGACCATCAGGCTGCCGAAGAATCGGCCATCGGCAAACACCTCCGTGCCGTTGCGATGCAGGTCGTGGATGTTCGGGCCTTGCCAGTAAAAAAAGTGCGACCAGTTGTCTATGCAGCCGCCCATGTGGCCAAACGAGTGGTCGAAGCCTTGGGCGTTCGGCATCGTCTCCGGCGTGTAGCCAAGATGCCACTTGCCGATGTGCGCCGTGGCGTAGCCAGCGGCCTTGAACGTCTCAGCCATCGTCACCTCGCCCGCCGGTAATGCGCCCTTGCCGTCACGCTGCGACGCGCAGTTACCCGGCACGCCGCACCGCAGTGGATAGCGCCCCGTCAACAGCCCCGCGCGCGACGGCGAGCAGACCGGCGCGGCGGAATAGAACTGCGTGAACCGCACCCCGCGCGCCGCCAGCGAATCAATGGCCGGCGTCGCAAGGTCCTTCGCGCCGTAGCAGCCCGCATCCACCGCGCCCTGGTCGTCGGTGAGGATGACGATGACGTTGGGCTTCGCAGCGGCGGCGTCAGCACTGAACACGCCCGCGCCCGCCATCAGCGCGGCGAGGAAAATTGCGACGAGAGGCTTCATGGGCAGCTTCCTTTCTCGTTTCGGATGCGCCGCCGCGATTTTGCGGGAGGTTTGTTTCAACCGCGCCACGGACGCGGGCGGTTTTTGTTGGCGGCGAAGGCGTCCCGCGTGATCTGCGCGTCCTCGGCCACCTGGAAGTCGAACATGCCGGCGAGGATGAAATCACCGCCGTGGGAAAAGGCGTAGTTGAAACCGTCGCGCGGCGAAATCGCGCCGGCGGCCATGACTTTGAAGGCGATCCACGGCTTCTCCACGCTCTTCATGAACTCCGTCGTCTCTTCCGGGTTGTTGCACCAGTAGCCCGGCATCTCGGCGTGCTCGGTCTTCATCGCCTCGGGCTTTGGCGCGCTGGGATACTTGAGGTGATGGAGCGTCTTCACGTAGAAGTCGAGCGGCAGCTTTTCCTTCTCGCAGAACTGCACAACCAGCAGCTCGTGGCAGGCGACGCCGACGGGCAAGCCGGTGCCCTTGATGATGTCGAGCAGTTCGCCGATCATCGCGCCCTTGCCCTGCTTCACCAGCGGACCGGTGATCATGCCGGGCACGTAGAGCGCGTCCACGCCACTGTCCACGAGTTGCGGCACGGCGCGACGGTAGCTCGGCGGATCGGCGACGCGACCTTCGGCGTCGTTCCACGGCGCGACGATCCATTTCAGCTTGCCGCCGCGGTCGCGATACTGGCGGAAGAGCTTGGCGATCTTCGCGTCCTGGTGGGTCATGAACGCGGTGACGCCGTTGGCCTCAGCGGCGGCAAAGGTCTCGATGATCTTCTGCTCGGTGTTGTAGTGCCGCGACAAATCATCCACATAGCGCAGGTCGCGGCTGTGCATGAAAAAGGTGACGTGATTGGTGCCGAGGATGAGCCGGCTAATCTCCAGGTCGCCGATCTTTCCGGCAGGCAATTGGCCGGGAACTTGTGAGAGCGGCTTGACGGCCGGCCGCGGCTCGGCCGATGCCTGGCCAGAAGCCGCCACTGCGGCGATTCCCGCCGAGGCGGCCAGCGACCGCGTCAAAAAAGTCCGGCGGTCGAGTTTGCTGTGCAAATCATGTTTCTGCATGGGTTGTTCCTTTCGCCGGCACTATAGCACAAATGTAGCAAGATCACATTTCGTCCTTCGGCAGTTCGTTCTCGAACCGGTTCTCGTCCTTGACTTCCTTCTTCAACCGAAACAGTTCCGTCTTCAGTTGCTTGACGAGGCCGGCGGAAGCAGGATCGGCGTAGATGTTCTTCAACTCGCGCGGGTCTTTCTGGAGATCGTAGAGTTCCCACGCATCGAGCTTGTTGAAGTAGATGAGCTTGTGGCGCTCGGTGCGGACGCCGTAGTGCGGCTGGACGCGGTGGTGCATCGGGTAGTGGTAGTAGCGGTAATACATCGAGGTGCGCCAGTCGGCGGGCGCCTCGCCGCAAAGCAGCGGCAGAAAGCTGCGGCCCTGCATGTCGGCGGGCGTCTTCTGACCAGCGGCATCGAGCAGCATCGGCGCGAAGTCCACGTTGAGGACCATTTTGTCGTTCGTCGTGCCGGGCTTGATGCGGCCGGGCCAGCGAATGATGAACGGCATCCGCAGCGATTCTTCATACATGAATCGCTTGTCGAACCAGTCATGGTCGCCGAGGTAGAAGCCTTGGTCAGAGGTGTAGATGACGATGGTGTTTTCGGCGAGGCCCTCCTTGTCGAGGAAGTCGAGCAGCCGGCCGACGTTGTCATCCACCGAGGCAATGCAGCGCAGGTAGTCCTTGATGTAACGCTGATACTTCCATTTCTTCAACGCCTCGCCGGTGAGTTTCTTCTTCTGGCCGTTGACGGTAATCTCCACCTCCGTGTCCACGCCGTTGAGCCACTTCTGGCGCGCGGGGCCTTTCAGGTCTGGCGGCGGCAGCGGATACTTCACGTCACGCCGCGTCAGGTCGCGGTCAATCCGCATCGTCGCCTCCGTCGCGGCGGGGCTGCGCGTGGCGTAATCGTCGTTGAACGTCTCCGGCTCCGGAATGTCCATATCGTCATACATGTGGGCGTGTTTCTCGTCCGGCTCCCAATTGCGATGCGGCGCCTTGTGGTGGCACATCAGGAAGAACGGCTTGTCCTTCGGACGGTTCTTGATGAACTCGATGGAGAAATCCGTGATGAGATCAGTGGCGTAGCCGGTGTGCTTCGTGCGGCCGGCGGGTGTGAGGAAGAACGGGTCGTGATAGAGGCCCTGGCCCGGCAGGATGTTCCACAAATCGAATCCGCCCGGGTCGGTGCCGAGGTGCCACTTGCCGATCATGCCAGTGTGATAGCCGGCGGCTTGCAGATACTTCGCCAGCGTCGGCCGCTTCGGATCAATCGGGTTGAATACCGGCACGCCGTTGATGTGGCTGTATTGGCCGGTGAGGATGCACGCGCGGCTCGGCGTGCAGATGGAGTTGACGCAGAAACAGTTATTGAATCGCATCCCACCGGTGGCGATACGGTCGAGGTTTGGCGTCTTGTTGATCCGGCTGCCGTAGCAACTCATCGCGTGCGACGCATGGTCGTCGGCCATGATGTAGAGGATGTTCGGCCGCGAGGAATCGGCGGCGATGGCTGCAATCGCCAACAACGGCAACAGCAAGGTTCCGAGAAACGCTGGTAGCTTCATAGTGGCAACTCCGCAGTTCAAATGTCGTCTTCCTGTATCACGCACCGCGCAAGCTGGCAACCGGATTGCCAGCTTCGGCTTGAAACGCTGCTCTATCGCACGCACACTCTCTGCGATTGTTTAGCCGGAGCAACCTATGATTCTGCTGCTCGCCGCCATCGTCACGCTGGAGACCGATACCACCCGCATCGGTTTTGATCCTACCCGCAACGGCGCCATCGTTACGCTGGTGGACAAGGCTAGCGGTCGCGACTTTACCGCGCCGAAAACGATCGCGCCGCTGCTCTACGAACTGAGCTTCACCAACGCGCCGATGTTGACGGAAGCTGCGGCTGCCGGCGTTACCGTCAAGCGCGACGGTAACTCCGTCGTCATCACCGCCGCGCACCACACCAACGCCGCCGTCGCGGTCGAGTGCCGGTTTCGCACCGAGCCGGGATCGTCGCTGATCTTCGGCCGCATCGCCGTGCGTAACGACAGCGGCCATGCGTTAACCAATGTAAGATTCCCGGCGCTGGCGTGGCCGAAACAACTCGGCGCGTCGCCGGAGCGGGAATTCCTCGTGCTTCCGCGCAACGACGGCTGCCTTATCCAGTCGCCGGCCTCGATCGGCTGGTTGCCATCGGCACCATATCCCGGCTCGGCTTCGATGCAGTTCCTCGCGCATTACGACGACACCGCCGGCCTGTATGCGGCAAGTTACGACAGCCGTTGCTACACGAAAAGCTTCGGCGTCGAAAAGCGCGGCGACGTCTTCCGGCTGGCGATGATGCACCGACCCGCGCTGGAGTCGCGCGGCGAGTGGCGCATGGAATACGATGTGGCGATCGGCACGTTTCGGGGCGACTGGCAGACGGCGGCGGACATCTACAAGAAGTGGGCGCTGAAACAACCGTGGTGCCGCCACACGCTTGCCCAGCGCGTGGCCGACGGCGATGTGCCGCGCTGGCTCACGGAGCCGTCGCTGTTCTACGCCTACAGCTTGCGCGGGGAGGTCGAGCCAAGGAAGATCGGCAACCGCTTGCCGCAAGTGCCGCAGCAAGCCGCTGCGTGGCGCGAGCTGCTCGGCGGCCCGACGACGTTCATGTTGATGGCGTGGGAGAAACTCGGTCCGTGGGTGACGCCGGATTACTTCCCGCCGTTCGGCGGCGAGCGTGATTTCAAAGCCGCGACAGCGGCGCTTCACGCGAAGGGCCATCGCACGCTGGTGTTCCTCTCCGGCCTGAACTGGACGCTGCGCAAACAAGGCGGCTGCGACGCCGGCACGCTCGACGACACCGCGGCGTTCGAGAAGCGCGGCGCGGCGAGCGCCATCTGCGGCCCCGACGGACAGCCGCGGCTTTCAGGCAAGCCCGGTGCGGGCGTCGGCGAGTGTGCGGTCATTTGTCCCGCGACGCCGCTGGCGCGCGAGATGTTGCTTGGCGCGGCGCTGGAATGCCAGCGGCTCGGCATTGATTGCGTGCAGGCGGACCAGATCGTCGGTGGCGGGATGGCGGCGTGTTTCAGCGACAAACACGGTCATCCGCGTGGCGGCGGCAACTGGTCGGCCATGGCGCTCTACAAAATCTTCGACGAGGTTCGCCGCGAGGGGAAGAAACGCGACGCGAACTTCGCGTGGTCCATGGAGGAGCCGGGCGAGTTCTTCATCCCGGTGCTCGACACGTATCACGCCCGCGACTATTCGCAAGGTCGCTGGCCGCGCGATGGCGCGGGCGTCATTGGCGTGCCGCTGTTCACGCACGTTTATCATGAGTTCATGCACGGCTACGGCGGCGACTCGTGCCATGTCTCGACGGTCGCCAGTGCCAGCACGCTTTATCAGCAAGGCATGAACCTCGTCTGCGGCAAAACGCCCGGCGTCGCAGTCTGGACCCGGCCCTACGATCCGAAAGCGACCGAAGCGGCGCAGGCGCGATTGTTGCGCGGTCACGTCGAACTGTGGCGCGGGCCAGCGCGGGAATTTTTGGTGTTTGGCCGTCGCGTTGCGACCAAGCCGCTGGACGTGCCGACAGTGCGCTGCAAGTTCTACACTGGCAGTGATCGCAAGCCGCGCGAGATGGACGTGCCGGCGGTGCTCCACAGCCAATGGCGCTTGCCGGCCGGCAGCGAGGCGGCGGTGTTCGTCTGCGTCGGCAACGGCCCGGCGTCATTCACGGCATTCGGACGCCAACTCGAATTCGCGCCAGGCGAGGTGAAATTCTTGCCGTTGAAAGCTGAAACAGAAACCCGGAAGGCGAAACCATGAAGCAACGTCGCTGCTTTGCACTCCTGTCACTCTTATGTATGGCACCGCTGACTAACTCCTGGGGCGCGGCACCGGCGCTGATTCCCGCACCAGCAAAAATGGTCGTAGCAGAAGGGACTTTCCGGCTGACGCGCGAGACTTCGATTTGCGCCAATGTGGGCGCGGAAGCGGAAGCGCGCAAGCTGATCGCCGCCTTGAGAGCGCCGACCGGTCTGCCCCTGCCGGTCAAGGCCAGCGAGCCAAAGCCGGGCGCCATCGTTCTGGAACTTGACCGCTCGCTCGAATCGCAACTCGGCGCCGAAGGTTATCGCCTCTCCGTGACGCCCGCGCACGTCACCATCCGCGCGGCGGCGGAGGCGGGGTTGTTTTACGGCGGTGTCACGTTCCGGCAGTTGCTGCCGGCGCAGGCTTTCGCAACGAAGCGGGTGACGCGCGCTCCCGACGGTGGTTGGGTCGCGCCTTGCATCGAGATCGAGGACCGGCCGCGGTTCGCATGGCGCGGTTTGCTGCTCGACCCGGCACGGCACTTCATGCCACCGGAGTTCGTCAAGAAGCTGGTGGACGCGATGGCACTCCACAAACTCAACACGCTCCAGCTCCACCTCACCGACGACCAAGGCTGGCGCATCGAGATCAAGAAACACCCGCTTCTCACCAAACTCGGCTCTGTCCGGAAGGAATCGCCCATCCACGGCGACCGCAAGCGCGGCGACGGCAAACGCTATGGGCCGTTCTTCTACACGCAGCGGCAAATCCGCGACCTCGTCGCCTACGCGCAGGCGCGGCACGTCACGCTCGTGCCGGAGATCGAGATGCCGGGCCACTTCCTCGCGGCGATGGTGGCGTATCCCGCGTTGTCCTGCCGCGGCGGGCCGTTCGAAGTGCGCACGCGCTGGGGCATCGAGCCGGACATCCTCTGCCCCGGCAACGACGCGGCCCTCGCCTTCGTCAAGGACGTGCTCGCCGAAGTCTGCGAACTCTTCCCCAGCCACTTCATCCACATCGGCGGCGACGAGTGCCCACGCGACCGCTGGAAGACCTGCCCGAAATGCCAGGCGCGCATCCGGGCCGAGAATCTTCAAGGCGAGGCGCAGCTCCAGACATGGTTCAACCATCGCATCGAGGAATTCCTCGCCAGCAAAGGCCGGCGTCTCCTTGGTTGGGACGAGATCCTCGAAGGCGGCCTCACGCCCGGCGCGGCGGTGATGTCCTGGCGCGGCATCAAGGGCGGCATCGCAGCCGCCAGCGCGGGCCACGACGTCGTTATGGCACCGACCACGCATTGCTACTTCGACTTCGCGCAATCCAAGGGCTCCGGCGAACCGGAGTGCATCGGCGGCTTCGTCTCGTTGACGCGCGTCTATGAGTTCGAACCGGTCCCCGCCGAACTGCCGGAGTCCCAGCGTCATCATATCCTCGGCGCACAGGGCGCGCTCTGGACCGAATACATGTGGACGCCGCGCGACGTGGAGTATTTCGCCTTCCCGCGCGCGGCGGCGCTGGCGGAAGTTGTCTGGTCGCCGGCCGAGCGGAAGGACGTCGCCGGCTTCGAGCGCCGCCTACAAGACCATCTCCCCCGCCTCGACCAGCTCGGCGTGAACTATCGCAAGCCATCCGCTGCCGACGAGCAGAAATGATCCATCGTTCCAAAAAGAGAATCTGCTGAGATGACACACTTGCCGCCGCCTCCGAAGCAAAACACTTGTCAATTCATGACGCAGTTGAATACTCGCATTGCTGTAATTTCGTTGCTGCTCGCTGCAGCGATTCTTGTAGGCATCTTCTTCAAGCAAAGGGTCGAGCCAACGGTTTTGAGGACGCACACTACTTTCCTCCTTGCCCAGTTGAATCACTCATATTGCGATTCCTTTGCCTCTGGCCATGTCCCGGTCGAGTCGGAGAAGGCGTTTCTCGATCTCATTCCGCAGTGGTCAATTGATTGGAATTCCTGCCAGTTCCGGAACGGAATCATCTTCGATTCATGGAGCACAGCCATGAAAATCCATGTTGATGCTGCGTCAATCTATCTCCGCTCGGCTGGCCCCGACCGTTGTTTCAATACGCCTGATGATATTGAGGTCAGGTTTCCAAATCATAACAGGACACCGCTTCCCGCTCACTCCGACCGATGACCGCACAGGAATCTGAAGAAAAGTTCGCCCATGTTTCTCAATGCCAACCCATCCGTTGCGAGGGCATAATGCCGGAAAGATTCGCTAGAAAAACCTCCGTGACTTGATACAAACTCCCGCCACCTATGAAACTGACAAGCTTCATCGCCTCCGCAGTTCTTTGTCTCGCAGTCCACTCTTCCTTCGCCGCCGACGCGCGCACGGTTGTCCCGCTCGACGGGGAGTGGCAGATCGCCGAGGGCGGGCTGGACAAACCACCAGCGACGTTCGCGCACCGTGTGCCGGTGCCTGGACTGGTGGACATGGCAAAGCCGGCATTTGTCGAGGTTGGCAAGAAGAGCGAAAAGCGGCAGGCGTTCTGGTATCGGCACGAGTTCACGCTGAAGCAGTCGGTGCCGGACGTGGCACTGCTGAAGATTCACAAGGCGCAGTTCGGCACGAAGGTCTGGGTCAACGGCAAGGTCGTTGGCGAGCATCTGCCGTGTTTCACGCCGGCTTGGCTCGACGTGAAGAAGGCTCTCAAGGGCAACGGCCAGCCGAACGAACTGATCATCCGCGTCGGCGCGGATCGCGATTCGATGCCGCAGGACATGCCGACGGGCTGGGACTTCGAGAAGTATCTGTTTATCCCCGGCATCTACGACTCGGTGGAACTGATCCTGACCAGCGCGCCTTACATTGTGAACGTGCAGACGGTGCCGAACATCGAGACGAAATCCGTGCGCGTCGTTGCGGAGGTTGCTGCCGGCGAGAAATGGTGCGAGGGCGAAGTCCAGGCGACGGTTTCCTTGCGCGGCTCGACGCGGGTTGACGGTTCGCAGACTGCGCAAAAGGTTTACCTTCGCCCGAAGAAGACCAAGACGGTGGATTTCACCGTGCCGATCCGCGACGCCCGGTTGTGGTCGCCGGAGGAGCCATTCCTTTACGAACTGAACCTCAGCACCGGCGCGGACACGACGAAGACACGCTTCGGCATGAGGTCGTTCAGTTTTGACCGGGAGAAGAAGCGCGCCATGCTCAACGGCAAGCCCTACTTCATGCGTGGCAGCAACGTGACGGCCTACCGGTTCTTCGAGGACAGCGCGCGCGGCGACCTGCCGTGGGACCGCGAGTGGGTGCGGAAACTGCACCAGAAGTTCAAGACGATGCACTGGAACTCGCTGCGCTACTGCATCGGGTTCCCGCCGGAGTTTTGGTATGACATCGCAGACGAGGAAGGCGTCCTCATCCAGGACGAGTTCCCCATCTGGGTGCTCAGCGGCGCGAAGAACCAGTGCCCGGAGTGGCCCATCGCCGAGAAGATCATCCCGCAATACACCGAGTGGATGCGCGAGCGTTGGAACCATCCGTGCGTGGTCATCTGGGACGCGCAGAACGAGAGCGGCACGCCCGAGACGGGCAAGGCGCTCAGCGCGGTGCGCCAGCTCGATCTCTCCAGCCGTCCGTGGGAAAACGGTTGGGCCGAGCCGCAAGCCCTGACCGATTGCGTCGAGTCCCATCCTTACATGCACATCCGCGGTTGGTGGCCCACCGGGAAGCCGTTCAAGATGAGCGAGATCGCCACCATGTCCAGGAAGCCGAAGTTGAACAAGGCCCAGCAGGCGCTCGACGTGCCGATCATCATCAACGAATACGGCTGGCTCTGGCTCACGCGCGACGGGCACCCGACCTGCCTAACGACGAATGTCTATGTTCACGCCATGGGCCAGAAATCCACCGTCCAAGAGCGCCGTGAGTTCTATGCCCGCGCGCTCGCCGCCAAGACGGAGTTCTGGCGCGCGCACCGCGAGTGCGCCGGCGTGCTGCACTTCTGCGGCTTGGGCTACGACCGACCCGGCGACAAGCCGCGTCCCGAAGGCGGCGCCACCAGCGACCACTGGCTCGACGTGAAAAAGCTGCAGTTCGAGCCGCTGTTCGAGAAATACATGAGAGACGCCTTCGCGCCCACCAGCCTCATGCTCGACTTCTGGGCTGAAGAAGTGCCGGCTGGTGAAAAGCGCGACGTGGCTGCCATCGTCATCAACGATCTCTACGGGCCGTGGCATGGCGAGGTCCGCTTTCGCCTTCTGCACGGCACGAAGGTCTTGTCCGAACAGACGCAACCCTGCGCGGTCGCCGTGCTGGGCGACAAACGGCTGACGTTCCCGTTCACTGCGCCCGACGCGCCGGGCCATTACACGCTGGAAGCGACGTTGCTGAAGCGGAAAGCGCCGCCCGTGAGCAGCCTGCGCGATTTTCAAGTGCCGCCGGCAAAGTAAGCCAACGGGCAACATAGAATGCGGCCAACACCATGAGCGCTTTTCATTGTCGTTCGCTCTTGTTCCGGGCCGGTTCCGTCTTGCTTCTGCTCGTCTGCGCGCCGACGTTGTTCGCCGCCGAGAAATCGCCGAGCCAGCGATGGGAAAAGGAAATCACGGCATTCGAGATTGCCGACAAGAAGAATCCGCCGCCGCAAGAAGCGATTCTGTTTATCGGCTCCTCCAGCATCCGGCGTTGGAAAACGCTCGCGCACGATTTTACAGGTCATACGATCATTAATCGCGGCTTTGGCGGATCGCAAATCGCCGACGCGACCCGCTACGCGAACCGGATCATCATCCCCTGCAAACCGCGGCTGATCGTGCTGGGTGCCGGCTCCAATGACATCAACGCCGGCAAGTCGCCGCCGATTTCGAGGCGTTCGTCGCCAAGGTCCGCGCCGCGCTGCCCGACACGCGCATTGCATTCGTGTCCATCAACCCGGCTCCTGTGCGCGCCGCCCAACTCGAGAAGCAGCGGAAAGCCAACCAACTCATCAAGCAATACGTCGCCCCCGGCAACAACCTCGACTACATCAACATCTTCGACGCGTTTCTCGGTCCCGACGGCCAGCCGCGCGAAGATTTGTTCGTCGCTGACCGCCTCCACCATAACGCCGCCGGTTACGAAGTCCGCGTCAAGATCACACGCCCGCACCTCGGTTCGGCAATGAAACCGGGTGCCGCAAAAAGCAAATCCGCTTCGTCGCCACCGGCTGGAAAACAGTGAAAGATCGGATCGAGAGAGCTCGCCAAGGAACCGCAGGGGTGGTCCACCATTACCACAAACCGGTTGAAATGGCCTGACGGGGGTCAGGAATTCCCTGATGGCAAAATCAGGGAAGCCCCTGATAGACGCGCAGACGCCGATGGTCGTAGTATGTATGCCGAAAACGATGGCAGCTTCGAAGTTCATGGCGATAATGGTTCTTGTGCTGGCGCTGGTTTTGGGCACGCGTTGGTGCATCGTGACTTTTTATTCGTCAACCTATGCGTCAACCGACCCGCGTGGGTTTACAGGAAAAGTGCAGATCTCCGCGCCTACCCGGCAGTTGCTTCAGGAAGAAGCAGACGCGCCCGCCAGCACACTGGCGCCACAGTTTCAAGCGGTCCACGCATCGCACGCTCGCTAGCGGTTTTGTTTCGGCGTTCAAAGGAAACCTGTTGTTGCCACCGTCCGGGACGGTTGTTAGACTGAATTCCAAGTCGGGGTTGCGCAAACAAGCCGACGGCGTGGGTGCTGGAAGATGACTCTTCAGGTCCGACCGGAGATGGATCGCGCGCGCCCAGCCGGGCAGGCTGAAGTCCCTGCAATGAACGGCGATTGTCTAGCCGCGCTGACAAGGAGAAGAACAGCACCGATGCGAGCGTTTCAAAACCTGCCGATCAAGTGGAAGCTGATGCTGGCGATGCTGCTGACCAGCATGATTGCCATTTTGCTGCTCGGTTCGGCATTGTTCTTCGCCGGGCTGTTTCACCTGAAACATATCGAGATCCAAGAAACCGCTGCACTGGCCCAGGTTGTCGGCGGGAATTGCGCCAGCGCCTTGGAAACCGGTAATGCAAAGGCGGCGCAGAAGGAACTTGGCGATATTGCGGCCAACCGGGCGATTGAGGATGCCTGTCTCTACACGGCCGACGGCCAGTTATTGGCGCGCTATACGCGGCGTGATCTGACACCGCTGCCGCTGCCGCCGATCAGCAAGAGCGGGGAGAATTTTGTTGGCGACCGGTTGACGTTGTATCGCCCAGTCAAGCATGACGGCCAAATGGTGGGGACGATTTGCTTGCGGACGGACACCCGGATTGTGTGGGCGCGGCTCAAGAGCTACGTCGGCATGGGCGTCCTGGTGATGGGCATCTCCATGCTGGTAGCGCTGATCTTCGCCAACCGGCTGCAACGGTTCTTCTCCAGCCCGATTCTGGAACTGGCTCGTGTGGCACACGCGATCACAGAACGGAAGGATTTCTCGCAACGGGCAGCCAAGCTGAGCAACGACGAGACCGGCCTGTTGACGGACGCGTTCAACCGGATGCTCGGCATCATCCAGGAACACGACAGTGGTTCGCGGGCGTCGCAAAGCCGCTTGGAGAAACGCGTGGCCGAGCGCACCGTGGAGTTGCGCAAAACCAACGAGGCCCTTCGCGAAAGCGAGGAACGGCTCCGCGCGGTGTTCGAGCAGGCGATGGATGGTTTTTTGCTGGCGGATGTCGAAACCAAGCAGTTCAGCCTGTCCAATCCGCGGATGTGTCAGATGCTCGGCTACAGCGCCGACGAAGTGAAAAAACTGACGGTGTCGGATATCCATCCAGCCGAGGACGTGCCGTGGATCACGGAGATGTTTGCGAGACAGGCCGCTGGAGAAACCGCAGTGGCGCCGGAAGTGCCCGTCCGGCGCAAAGACGGCACCGTCTTCTACGCCGACATCAGCGCCCGGTCCTTGACGGTGGATGGGCGACAGTGCTTGTTTGGCATCTTTCGCGACACCACCGAGCGCAAGCAGGCCAAGGAGGCCCTCCAACACCGGCTGGAGATTGAACAACTCGTGGCATCCGCTTCCAGCCGGTTCGCCAACACAGCTTCGCCGGAAGCTGACGCAGTCATTAATGACGTTCTAGCCAGCCTCGGCCGGCTCACGCAAACCGACCGTTGTTTCCTGTTCAACGTCTCCGACGATCTGGCCATCGCCGACAACACGCACGAATGGTGCGCGTCCGGCGTGCGGCCGCAAATCGGCCAGTTGCGTAACGTGCCAACGTCGGCGTTTCCGTGGTATCTGGAGCGGCTGCGCGGCGGCGAACCGTTGCTGCTGCCCCGCACCGCCGACTTGCCCTCGGAAGCGGCGGCGGAAAGACGGCTCTTGCAGTCCGGCAATGTCCAGTCGGTGATTCTGGTGCCGATCCGCCACACAGGCAAACTGGTCGGCTTCATCGGCTGCGACGCCGTGCGTGCTGAGCATGTCTGGTCCGACGAAGACGTCCGGCTGCTGAGAACCATCGGCGAACTGATCACCGACACGCTGGCGCGGCTGCGGGTTGGCGAGGCATTGCGAGAGAGAGAGGAACGTTTGCAAGCTGTTCTGGGAAACTCTCTCGACGTCGCCTACCGTCGGAACCTACAAACCAACCGCTACGATTTCTTCAGTCCAGCGGTCGAGAAAATCACCGGTTACCAGGCCAAAGAGCTGATCGGCGAAAACTCGGACTTCGTCTTGGATCGAGTCCACCACGACGACTTGTTGGCAGTGAAGCGTGCGTTGGAAAAAGCTCAAGCGGGCGAGGTAACGAACGGCATTGCCGAATACCGGTTCAGGCACAAGGATGGCAGCTACCGATGGCTCTCCGACCGGTTCACAATCGTCAAGGACGCTGACGGACGGCCCCTGTATTGGGTGGGAGTTTCCCGCGACGTTACCGAGCCAAAACAGATGGAGGAGGCGCTGCTTGAAAGTGAAGATCGCTACCGTTCATTGTTTGCGACCAGCATGGACGCCGTGCTATTGGGGACGGCGGATGGCCGGATTATCGCCGCCAACAAGACCGCCTGCCAGATGTTCGGGCTTACGGAGGAGGAACTGATAAGCGTCGGGCGAAACGGCATCGTGGACGTCTCGGATTCCCGTCTGCAAGCCGCCTCAGAGGAACGCAATCGAACCGGCAGATTCCACGGCGAGATGACATTCATCCGCAGCGACGGGGCGAAGTTTCCGGCCGAGGTTTCCTCGGTGGTTTTCCGTGTGCAGAAGGGAGACTCGCGCGCCAGCATCGTGATCCGCGACATCACCGAGCGCAAGCGGGCGGAGGAGGCGCTAAAGGCGCTCAACGAAACGCTCGAACACCGCGTGGTCGAGCGCACCGCCGCGTTGCAACAGCGGGAAACGGAACTGAAGGAAGCGCAGCGCGTGGCCCACGTAGGCAACTGGAGTTGGGAGGTGAAAACGGGCAACTTCACTTGGTCCGAAGAGCTTTACCGCATCTTTGGCCTCGATCCGAACCTGCCCGCGCCCCATTTCCGGGAATACCCGCAAATCCTTACGGCGGAGAGCCTGGCGCGACGAAACGCGGCTGCGGAAAAGACCATCCGGACCGGATCGCCTTACGAACTCGACTTGGAGATAGTCCGCCCGGACGGCACACGAAGATGGATCACCACTCACGGCGAGGCGGTGCGCGACACCGACGGCCGGGTTGTGAGACTTTGCGGCACCGCGCAAGACATCACCGATCGCAGGCGGGCGGAGAAGGCGCTGCGCGAGAGCGAGGAAAAATTCCGGCGGATCGCCGGGCACATCCAGGACGTGCTCTACAGCGTGGACATGGAAACGCGGGAATTCCGCTACCTCAACCCGGCCTTTGAAAGGATGTTCGGCTACACCGAGGAAGACATCCAAGACATGGGAGGCCGCGCTGCCTTTTTGAAACGGGTGATCGAAGTAAGAACTGTGAGTGCAGAGGAGGATGCGCGACGCCTTGAGCGGCTGAGAACAGACCCCAAGGAAGGCATTGCCGTGCGTGATGAGGAATGCTGGCGGTGCAAAGACGGGACGTTGAGATGCATCGAAGACCGGTGGATACCCGTTTACGAGTCGGGGCGTCTCGTCACCACCGAGGGGCTGCTGTGCGACATCACCGAGCGCAAGCGCGCCGAGGCGGCGTTGCGCGAAAGCCAGGAGCGATATAGCTCGCTCATCAACAACCTCAATGTTGGCGTGTATCGGAGCACGGTGGAGTCCGGCGGGTGCTTCCTCCAGGTCAATCCCGCGCTGGCCCGGATGCACGGCTGCGATTCCGTGGAGGAGATGCTGCAAACCAAGGTCGTGAACCTTTACGAAAACCCGGCCGACCGGGAAGTGTTGGTCGCCAACCTGTTCCGTGCCGGCGCTGTAACGGGTCATGAAGTGCGATTGAAGAAAAAAGATGGCACCCCCATCTACTGCGCTGTGACTGCCACGGCGCATCGCAGTCCTGACGGAAGAGCGGAGTGGATTGACGGCATCGTGGAGGACGTCACCGAGCGCAAGCGGCTGGAGGACCAGTTGTTGGAGATCAGCGAACGCGAACAACGCCGTATCGGCCAGGACCTCCACGACGGCCTCTGCCAGCATCTGGCGGGCGTCGGCTTCATGAGCAAGGCGCTGGCCCAGAAGCTGGCTCACTCCTCCCCGGCCGAGGCCGCCGACGCGAGGGAGGTGGCGGACCTGATTCGCCAGGCGATCACTGATGCGCGCGGGATTGCCGCCGGTCTTCATCCTGTGAAGAAGGAAGCCAACGCCACCATGGTCGCGTTGCAGGAACTGGCCGCTAATATCGGAAACATGTTCAGAATCCAGTGCGTCTTTAGTTGCGATCCGCCGGTGTTCATCGAAGACAACAGCGCGGCGGGCCATCTTTACCGCATCGCGCAGGAAGCCGCGAACAACGCCATCCGCCACGGCAAGGCCAAACACGTCTGGATCACGCTTGCCGAGATAGACCATCACGTCTCGCTCACGGTGAAAGACGATGGCAAAGGCATTCCCCAGCCGTTGCCTGCCGGTCATGGCATCGGCATTGACATCATGAACCACCGTGCGCGAGTGATCGGCGGCGTCCTCGACATCCGCCGCGCGCCCGAAGGAGGAACGGTTTTGACCTGTTCGTTCCCGAAGAAAACCACAGCTTGAACGGAGAATCTCCTCATGCTTCAGACCAGAACAAAGTCACAGAAACGCAAGACTAACGTTCTCATTGTGGACGACCACCCGATCGCGCGCCAAGGTCTCGCCCAACTGATTAACCAGGAGCCGGACCTGCAGGTTTGCGCCGCTGTTGAAAACGCGGCACAGGCGCTGGACGCCATCAATTCCTGCAAACCTGGACTGGCCATCGTGGACATCTCCCTCAAGGAGGACAGCGGCCTTGAATTGGTCAGAAGCATCAAAACGCAATTTGACGGCTTGCCGATGCTGGTGTTCTCCATGCACGACGAGTCGCTCTGCGCCGAGCGGGCGTTGGAAGCCGGCGCGCTCGGTTATGTCATGAAGCAGGAGCCGACCGAGCTTATCATCGTTGCCATCCGCCGCGTCCTTGATGGGGACATCTACCTCAGCGAACCGATGACCAGCCGGCTGCTGAAGAAGCCGCGGAGCGCTCAAGGCGAAGCCGTGCTGTCGCCGATCCATGCACTCAGCGATCGCGAGTTTGAGGTGTTCAGCCTCATCGGCCAGGGCAAGCGCACGGTTGAAATCGCAGACATCCTGCATTTGAGCACCAAGACTGTTGAAACACACCGCGCGCACATCATGAAGAAGCTGAACCTGGATGGGTGGTATGAGATGGCACGATATGCTTTCCAATGGAGCAACAGCGGGGGTTGAAGCGCCGCAGCATTTTGAATCAGTCTGACCTTTCCGAGCCGGCGGCGCGCTCCACAGCCCAAAACAGGGGGTCGCAGGCATCAGGAATTCCCTGATGCCAAAATCAGGGCATCTCCCAATTGCGGGTTTGCTGCTTCGCCGCTAATATATCCCACAAGGCTGAGAGGCATGACGAGTAACGGAGGGGAAAATGCCCCGGCAGCAGTGGTAGCTCGCCCGTCGGCGGTGGCAGCGCCCCGCGGGGGGAAGTCGCTGCCGCTAGAGTAAAGGTTGTGGCGGGTTGATCGCCTGAGGAGGCGGCAGGAAGCGGAAGTCCAAGGGGAACGCTTCCTGCCGCGCCGGGCCGTGAGGAGTCGCACATGATTTTGTGGCACAATCTTCAGCAGGATCAAAAAGAGGAGCACTTCAAGAGCTTCGAGACGGAGTCCAGCAGCGACAAGATTTACTGCTTGTTGCTGTATGAAGACCGGTGCACGAACGTGGAAGACTTGGCGCAAGACGAGGCTTTCTGGGACGAGCATCGTGTGCTGACGGATGACCATTGCGTCTGCATCGGCGTGAAGGATTCAGTGTCCGTCGCGAACGGCACCAGCAAGAAAAGCGGAGCGGCGACACGGCTGATTGGATTGTTTGGATGCGGCCCCGATGATCTACCGTGTCTGGTGGTGTGCCAGATGCTGCGGTGGTCCAACGCCATGCGCCACATGGTGGTGCCGCTAGCCAACGGCTCTACCAACAAAGTCGGTCGTCCTGAAACCGCGAAACTCTTCAAGCGATTGACTCAGGAGATGCATTCCATGCTCACTGGACATTTCCCGGACGGCTATTTCCTCTACACCGGCATTGAGTATTCGATCGGCGAGTTGACCTCCAAACGGGGACTCGTCGCCTCGCAAGCCATCTGGAACAGCTTGAAAGAAGCCTCCTGAGTCAGTCTCTCCCCTTGGGAACGCTGTCCGTCGTGTTTCGTCCGCCCCGCTGCTAGCTGCCGGTGTCCGATTTGACCACCGATTCCTGCCGCCATCGCCGCCATGAGGTTCGATACTTCGCCACCCAATCCACCAGGGCGCGCTCGAACCCAATATCGTGTCCCGCCTTCTCACTCTCCAGCCACTTGTGGCGGAGGATTTCTTCGCGCTCGGCGATGAACTCCTTATACAACGAAGTCTGCTTCACCCAGTCGTCCGACTCGGTCTCATGGGCTTTGCCCGGTTTATTGCTGTCGTCCATAATCCTTGTTCACCTCTCGTCGAAGCGAACTGCATCTTCCGGCAAAACACTACCAGAACGCTTCAACTCGCGCAACCACCTCGCGCGTTTGCCGGCACCGCATTCATCGCTTGGGTGATGACAACGCCGGCAAACAACTTCTTACACTGTCGGCGGATTCGACGGTGGAACAACAGGCAAAACGACTGCTGCGGGTTCGACGGCAGGCAGCACTGCAGCGGCGGCGAGTTTCTCCGCCGCTTCCTGCCGTTTCAAAAACTCCTTTGCCAACGCCGTGTAGGCCGTCGCGCCGGCGGAATGCTTGTCGTAATGAATAATCGGTTTGCCAAAGCTCGGCGCTTCGCTCAACCGCACGGTGCGCGGAATGACGGTTTTGAAGACTTTGTCGGCGAAATGCTTGCGGACCTCCTCGACCACCTGATTCGCGAGGTTGGTGCGGCCGTCAAACATCGTCATCACGATGCCCTCGACATCCAGCGCAGGGTTGGCGCCGCTGCTGCGCAGGTGCTCCACCACCCGCAGAATCACCGTCAGCCCTTCCAGCGCGTAGTATTCACATTGCAGCGCGATGACAATGCGATCCACGCCGACCAGCGCGTTCATCGTCAGGACGCCGAGCGATGGTGGACAATCCACTAAGATGAAATCGTAAGTGCCCGCCGCCTTGATCGGCTCGACGGCCGTCTTGAACCGCTCCAAAAACCGCTCCGCGCGCGGCACGTCCACCTCCGCCGCTGCGAGGTCTTCCTCGCTCGGAATGAGGTCGAGGTTTGGGAACTCCGTCTGCCGGATGAGCGCGGTCAGTGGCTGGCCGTTGAGCAGCGCGTCATAGACGCTGTGGCCTTCGAGCTTCTCCTGCCCCAGCCCGCTGGTGGCGTTGGCCTGCGGATCGAAATCAATCACGAGCACGCGTTTGCCCGCATCGGCAAGACAGGCGGCAAGACTGACGACCGTCGTCGTCTTGCCGACGCCGCCCTTCTGGTTGGCGAAAGCGAATGATTGGGTTGGCACGCGCGCATCCTAGAGGCCGCCGCTCAAAGTTCAACCATGTTTTACGCTCCACGTTTTGCGTTTTACGTGTTTGAACTTTGGGCGCGAGACTTTAGCATGGTGCCATGCCTCGACCACACTCACAGATCAAGCGCCTGCTCGGCATCATGGCTCGGCTTCGCGCGCCGGGCGGCTGCCCGTGGGACCGCCAGCAGACGCACGAGTCCATCAAACACAACCTCATCGAGGAAGCTTACGAAGTCGTGGACGCCATCGAGTCGCGCGACGACGCGGACCTGCTGGAGGAACTCGGCGATTTATTGTTGCAGGTGGTCTTCCACGCGCAGATGGCGAGGGAGAAGAAGCGTTTCGATTTCGAGGACGTGGCGCGGGCCATCGCCGACAAGCTTGTGTCCCGGCATCCGCATGTCTTCGGCAATCGCAAGCTTCGCACCGCCAGCCAGGTGCTCGACCAATGGCACAAGCTCAAACACGCCGAGAAGAAGCACAAGCGGCCGTCCGTCACTGACGGCGTGCCGCGGCATCTGCCGGCGTTGATGCGCGCCCAAGATGTGCAGAAGAAGGTCGCCCGCGTCGGCTTCGACTGGAGCCGCACCGGCGAGGTGCTCGACAAGATCGAGGAGGAGATTCGCGAGCTGCGCCACGAACTCAAGCGCGGCGACCGCCGCAAGACGGCGGAGGAACTCGGCGACCTGATGTTCACGCTGGTGAACCTCGCGCGGTTCCAGAAGTTCAACGCGGAAGACCTGCTGAACCAATGCACGAAGAAATTCACCGCCCGGTTCCGCAAAGTCGAGGCCGCGCTCGCCGCGCGCGGCAAGCAGCCACACGAGTCCACGCTGGAGGAAATGGAGGCGGAATGGCAGAAGGCGAAGGGGAAACGGAAGCGGTGAACGCTCCGTTGGAACATAGCGGCTCTTCAACGCCAACGCGGGCGCGCTACGTCGCACTCGTCTTCACGCTCCTGCTGGCGGCGGTCGCTTATCTCGACCGCGTTTGCATTTCCACGGCAGCAACGGCAATCAAGTCAGACCTGCATCTAAGCGATTCGCAGATGGGCATGGTGTTCAGCGCGTTCACGTTCGCTTACGCGCTGTTCGAAGTGCCGAGCGGCTGGCTCGCGGACCGCTTCGGCGCGCGGCTGATGTTGACGCGGATCGTGTTGTGGTGGTCGCTGATGACGGCGGCAACGGGTTGGGTTGGCGGATTCGCTTCGTTGTTTATGACGCGACTGCTGTTCGGCATGGGCGAGGCGGGAACGTATCCGAGCGTCTCGTGCGTCTATGCCCGCTGGCTGCCGGAACGGATGCGCGGCCGCGCGTTCGGCGCTGTGGTGATGACCGGGCCGTTTGCCGGCGCGATCACACAGCCGCTGGTGGTGACGCTGCTCGGTGCGGTGAGTTGGCGGCGGTGTTTTGAAATCTTCGGCTTGGTGGGCGTGGTGTGGGCGGTGGCGTGGTATCGGTGGTTTCGCGACGACCCGCACCGCCATCGCTCGGTGAACGCCGCCGAACGCGCGTTGATCGGCGAGGCGAATGTCACGAACGAGGCGCACCCCGCCGTGCCGTGGGCGCGGTTGCTGCGCAGCCGCAGTCTGGCGCTGTTGTGCGTGATGTATTTCAGCATGATCTACGGCTGGTATTTTTACTTCACCTGGCTGCCGTCGTATCTGCAACGAGCGCGCGGTTTCAATCTGCAACAGGCCGGCTGGCTCTCGGCACTGCCGCTGATCGGCATCGGCGCGGGCGTGATGGCGGGCGGCTGGTTGAGCGACGTGCTGTTGCGGCGTTGGGGCGCGCGAACCGGCCGGCGTCTGCCCGCGTTGGTGGGGTTGCCGCTGGCGGCATGCGCGGTTGTCGGCGTGATCGCGACTGCGTCGCCGTTCGGCGCGGTGGCGATGTTTGTGACGGCCGGCGCGCTGGCGGCATTGGCGATGGCTCCGTCGTGGGCGGTCTGCCTGGACATCGGCAAACGGCACGCGGGCGTCGTCAGCGGGGCGATGAACATGTTCGGCAATTTCGGCGGCACGCTCAGTGGTGTGGCGGTGGGCTGGTGCCTGGATGACTGGCATTCGTGGAACGCGCCGCTCTACTCGATCGCGGTGTTTTACCTGGTGGCGGCGGCTTGCTGGCTCGGCATTGATCCGGAGAAACCCATCGCGGACAACTGAGCGGGATAACGGCTGGACCGTGTCGGCGTGGAGTTCTTGAAACATCAGATGCGGCATGGTAAGCCACGGCTGCAAAGGAGCCATCTCATGTCAAACCCAACCGTCCCTCCCGCCATGTCCGGCGCACCAGCCACGCCAGCCACCTCTTTGCTCGCCATCTGGAGTCTGGTGTTGGGCATACTGAGCTTTTGTGGTGGGTGCATCACCGGCGTGCCCGCGATCATTCTGGGCATCCTCGCGCTGGCCAGGATCAACAAGCCGCCGGCAGCGTTGAAGGGACAGGGGCTGGCCATCGCTGGGTTGGTGACGGGCGTGATCGGCGCGTTATTCGGAACGGCCATTCTTGCCGCCTTGTTATTGCCTGCCGTAGCACAAGCCCGTGCCAAAGCTCACGAAGCTGTGTGTCTTAACAACATCAAGCAGATCACGCTGGCTTCGCACCGGTATGCCGCCGAGAACAACGACACGCTGCCCCAGTCGCTCGACCAGTTGAAATCGTATCTGGGCAACAAGGAGTTGATCTGCCACGCCGCCGAAGGCCAAACCGGACCGTGCTACGAGATCGTCGCGCCGGGGCGGAAGCTGGTTGAAATCGCCGATCCGGCCAAGACCATTTTCGTCCGCGAAACGCAGTCGCGTCATCACGGCCGTCGCGCCGTCGGCTACGCCGACGGGCATGTCGAGATGGTGCGGGATCCGTGATTTATCCGTCGCCCCAGTTTCAGGAGTTAATCAAGCATCATGAAATCTGTAGTTAAAAAAGGTGAAACACTCGGCATCATCGTTGGCGGCGGGCCAGCGCCGGGCATCAATGGCGTCATCGCGGCCGCCGCCATCGAGGCCATTGATCTGGGAAAGAAAGTCATCGGCTTCTACGACGGCTTCAAATGGCTCGCGCGCGGCGACACCTATCATACCGTTTTGTTGAAGACAGACGATGTCTCCCGCATTCACTTCCAAGGAGGCTCGATCCTGCGCACCTCGCGCGAGAATCCGACCAAGGACCCGAAAAAAATGGCGAACGTGCTGGCGGGCTTGAAGAAGCTCGGCGTGAATTGGCTCGTGACCATCGGCGGCGACGACACCGCCTACAGTTCCAGCCAGGTGGAAAAACAAGCCGTCGGTGCCATCCGCGTTGTCCACGTGCCGAAGACGATTGACAACGACCTGCCGTTGCCCGGCTCGATGCCGACGTTCGGCTACGAAACCGCGCGGGCGGTCGGCGCGGAAATCGTCCACAACCTCATGGAGGACGCCCGCACGTCCGGCCAGTGGTTCTACGTCATTTCGATGGGCCGACACGCCGGCCATCTGGCGCTCGGCATCGGCAAAGCCTCCGGCGCCACCACCATAATCATCCCGGAGGAGTTCCACACGCCGAAGGTCACGCTCGCCGAGGTGTGTGACGTGCTCGAAGGATCGATCATCAAACGTTACGCGATGGGCCGCCCTGACGGCGTCGCCGTCATCGCCGAAGGCGTCGCCAGCAAGCTGGTGGACAAGGACCTCAGGGAGCTGGAGAAACAAAACCTCGCTTCGTTGGAATATGACGAGCACGACAACCCCAAGCTATCCGAGGTGGATTTCGGCCGCGCCATCAAGGACGAGATCAAGAAGCGGCTCGCCAAGAGCAAGATGAAGGTCAAAGCCGTGGACAAGAAAATCGGCTACGAGGTCCGTTGCGCGCCGCCGGTGCCGTTCGACTGCGAATACACGCGCGACCTCGGCTACTCCGCCATCCGGTTCCTCTCCAACGGCGGTTCCGGCGCGATGGTCAGCATCCAGAATGGCAAGATGGTGCCGATGTATTTCCCCGACATCATGGACGCGCATGGCAAGACCCGCGTCCGGATGGTAGACACCGCCACTGAATACTACACCGTCGCCCGCAACTACATGATCCGGCTCGAACCAAGCGATTTCGCCGACAAGAAGCAACTCGCTCGACTGGCCGACCTCGGCGGCTACACGCCGGCGGAATTCGTGAAGAAGTTCTCGCGTTACGCAAAGTAACAGTCACCGCCGTCAAGACCCCACCGTTTCGCGTGCGGCTCAGGCCCGTTGACGGGCGGCATTAGCTGTGGTTCTATCCAACATGCCGCAAGGCACGGCCATGACCACGCTCGCAACCAAACGTCGCTCATTCCGAGGGGCCACGACAGTTTCCACTCTGTCGTTGATCCTCGCCGCGGCGTTGCCAATTCACGCGCAGGCAGTGGCTCCGCCAGCGAAACAAGCAGCCAAGCCCGCGCCGCCGCTACCGTCGCCGGGCAATTCGGCCACGCTGCGCGCGGCAATCAACGACCTCGTCGCGACCTTCGGGCCGCGCTATCCCAAGGGCGCAGAGTTTCTGAGACGGCTCGACGCGGGCGCGAGCGCACAGGAGTTTGCCGCGCTCCAACGCGAGGCGCTCGTCGCCAACCCGCTCGTCAACGGCCAGCCGATCCTCTTCATCGTCCGCCGCCAATACAAACCGGACCACCACAACACCGAGACGATGTTCCAGACCGGCGAGATCAACACCAGCAAGTTCGAGGGCGGCTCGGCGCTGAAGACGATAGATTTCGCCAAAGGCGGTGAGGTGAAAACGCTCATCGAGTCGGCCGACGGCGTCGTGCGCGACCCGGAGATGCACTTCGGCGGAACGAAGATCATCTTCTCGATGCGGAAGAACATCCAGGACGATTACCACATCTACGAATGCAACGCCGACGGCAGCGGCTTGCGGCAACTCACGTTCGCGTCGGGCGTGACGGACATTGACCCGCTCTATCTGCCCGACGGAAGCATCGCGTTTTCCTCTACGCGCGAGCCGAAGTATTGCATGTGCAACCGCCACATCATGGCCAACCTCTTCCGCATGGACGCCGACGGCGCGAACATCCACCAGATCGGCAAGAGCACGCTCTTCGAGGGCCACGGCGCGCTTATGCCCGACGGCCGCATCCTCTACGACCGTTGGGAATACGTGGACCGCAACTTCGGCAGCGCGCAGGGCCTCTGGACCGTGAATCCCGACGGCACCAGCCACGCCGTCTATTGGGGCAACAACACGATGTCGCCCGGCGCGGTGCTCGACGCGCGCGTCATTCCCGGCACCGAGCGAGTGATCTGCAACTTCAGCTCCTGCCACGACCGACCGTGGGGCGCGCTTGCCATCGTGGACCGCAGCCTCGCCTTGGACAGCCGCGCCGCCGTCGTGCGGACATGGCCCGCCAGCGCAATGAACCACGTGGACCGCGGCGACTTCGACGAGTTCAAGAAGGTTCATCCGAAATACGAAGACCCGTGGCCGCTCAGCGAAAAGTATTTCTTCTGCTCGCGCATGACTGGCAACGGTGAGCAGATGGGCCTCTATCTGCTCGACGTCTTCGGCAACGAAATCCTCCTGCACGCCGAGAGTCTTCCCAACACTCCACCACTCCAACACTCCAAAGTCGCCACGCTCGGCTGCTACGACCCGACGCCGCTCTCGCCGCGCCCACGGCCGCTGGCGATTCCGGCGCGCCGCGACTTCGCGAATAAGGAAGGCTATTTCTACGTCGCTGACGTTTACCAAGGCACGCACATGGCCGGCGTGAAGCGCGGCTCGGTGAAATGGCTGCGCGTGATCGAGTCGCCGGAGAAGCGGTTCTGGACGCATCCGGCATGGTTCGGCCAAGGCTCCGAAGCGCCGGCGATGAACTGGCACGACTTCAACAACAAGCGCATCCTCGGCACCGTGCCGGTCGAGGCGGACGGCTCGGCGTATTTCGCGGTGCCGGCGGATCGGTTCGTCTATTTTCAGCTTCTCGACGAGAACAAGATGATGGTGCAGTCCATGCGCAGCGGCACCATCGTCCAGTCGGGCGAATGGCAGGGCTGCGTCGGCTGCCATGACGAGCGCCGCGCCGCGCCGCCGTCAAACGACAACACGCCGCTGGCGCTCAAGCGCGCGCCGAGCGAGATGGATGGCTGGCACGGCGCGCCACGCTATTTCAGTTTCATGGCCGACGTGCAGCCGGTCCTCAACCAATACTGCCTCCGCTGCCACGACTTCGGCACCAAGGCCGGCGCGAAGATGAATCTCGCGCCCGACCGCGACTTGATTTTCAACGTCGCCTATAACGAGTTGTGGCGGAAGAACTACATCCACGTCGTCGGCGCCGGCCCCGCGGAAATCCAGCCGGCGTATTCGTGGGGTTCGCACGCCAGCAAAATAGCCGCGGCGATTCGCAAATGCCGGCAGAAATACGGCGTCACGGACGAAGCACTGGAATGTCTCATTACGTGGATTGACCTCAACGCGCCTTACTACCCGACCTACGCCAGTTCCTACCCGGCCAACCTCGCCGGTCGCTCGCCGTTGGACGACAAACAGCTCGCGCGACTCGAAGAACTCACGGGCGTGCCGTTCCGCAAGGATATCCACTGTAGCCAAAACCGCGGCCCGCAAATCACCTTCGACCGGCCGGCACTCAGCCCGTGTCTGGCGAAGTTCGCCGACAAGAACGACCCGCGCTGCAAGGAGGCCAGCGCGATCATCCAAGCGGGCAAGGAGATGCTGGCGAAACGCCCGCGCGGCGACACCGCCGATTTCCAGGCATGCGAGGTTGACCAGAAGCGCGACGACAAGTATGCAAGCCGCCAGCAAATCGAGGCGCGCAATCGCGCCGCCATCCGCGAGGGGAGGAAAGTTTACGACGAGCGCGCCAAGTAGTGTTCGTCGGTCGTCATAATGAAGGCCCTACTGATTTCGCCCAGCTACCCGGACACCTTCTGGAGCCTCAGACACGCCATCGAGTTCTCGCAGGCCAAGGCGTTGTTCCCGCCGCTGGGACTCCTGACGGTCGCGTCCATGCTGCCGGCTGACTGGCCCAAGAAAGTGGTGGACCTTAACGTCGAGCCGCTCACGGATGCTCACTTGGCCTGGGCCGACACCGTTTTCATCAGCGCCATGACCATCCAGTCGGACTCCGTGGACGAGGTCATCCGGCGCTGCAAGGAGCGCGGCCTCAAGATCGTCGTGGGCGGACCGCATTTTTCCCGCTGGCCGGAGGGCTACAAGGACGTGGACCACACCGTCATCGGCGAGGCCGAGGAGATCATGCCGGGGCTGCTGCAAGACCTGGAACACGGGCGGGCCAAACTTGTTTATCGGGCCGAGAAGTTTCCGGAGCTTGCCGAGACGCCGCCGCCTTCGTGGGAACTCGTCAATCTGGCCAACTACCTTAACGTGTCTGCCCAGTTCTCGCGCGGTTGCCCGTTCACTTGCGAGTTCTGCGACGTGGTCCTCTTGTTTGGCCGCCGGCCGCGCTACAAAAACGTCGCCCAGATCATCGCCGAGCTGGATGCGCTCTATCGCGCCGGCTGGCGCGGTGAGGTCATGTTCGTGGACGATAACTTCATCGGCAACCCCGGCAAGGCCAAGGAACTCCTTTCGACCATCGTCGGCTGGCAGGAAGAGCGCGACTATCCATTTGAGTTTTTCACCCAGGCGAGTTTGAACCTCGCGGAAAACCAGGAGATGTTGTCCCTGCTGTCCCAAACCGGTTTCAAAAGGATATTCATCGGTATTGAAACCACCTTCACGGAATCGCTTGAGGAGTGCCGCAAGTTTCAGAACAAGGACCAGGATTTGATCGAGGCGGTGCGCACCCTGCAAAGGGCCGGCATGGAAGTCATGGGTGGGTTCATCGTCGGTTTCGATGCCGACCCGCCGACGATCTTCGACGACATTGTGCGGCTGATCCAATCCGCCGGCATCCCCAGGGCCATGATCGGGCTGCTCTCGGCTCCGCCAGGCACGCCGCTCTGGCATCGCTTGGAAAAAGAAGGCCGGCTCCTGGGCTGGCCGAACGGAGACAACTCCATGAGCACCGGCGCGCTAAACATCGTGCCCAAGATGGGGCGCGAGAAGCTGGTGGCCGGCTACAAGTCCATGGCTGAGCGGTTGTATGAACCCAAAGCCTACTTCGAGCGAGTGCTGACCTTCTTCGCCAACCACCGTCCAAACGGCCGCCGGCACCGGAGGCTACCGACAGCCGGCGAGATCAAATCGCTCCTGGCAATTCTCTGGACTCTCGGCGTCAGGGACTCCGGCCGCCGCGCGTTCTGGAACTTCCTTGGCCAGGTGATCCTGAAATACCGCCACCTCTTCACCGAAGCCATCTTCACCGCGGCTTGCAGCCATCACTTCTATATCATCAGCCGTCGTTTCATCAGCGAAGGCAAGTAAACGCCGCTACCGTTGCAATTCCAGCCAGAGGGCGCGGTAATACTTCATCAAGCGCACCGGGTCGGAGGTCTCGGCGATCTCGCAGAGGGTGAAGCGGTCGTAGTTAATCTGCTTGAAACAGGCGAACAGTTCGCGCCACGGGTAGGTCGTGTTGCAGAGTTCGTTGATGTGGCAACTCTTGATGTCCTTGGCGAGGAGGTTGAAGTATTCCTTCACGGAGCCGTTGGAAAGGTCGCCGGCGTTGGAGTTCCAGCAGACGCCGACGGCGCGCTGGTCGCAGTGGTCCATGATCTCGCGAATGTGCGGCGGGTGGGCGCTCTCCTTGCCGTGGACTTCAAGCCAGACCTCGACGCCAAGGTCGGCGGCCACCTTGCCGCACTCGGCGAGAGATTTGCCGATTTGCTCCAGTGTCTTGTGGACGGGCACGTCCTTGGGAATGCCGTTGGGGCGGACTTTGACGCCGCGTGCGCCGATGTCTGCGGCGAGTTTGGCGAACTCGGCGCAGGTGGCGATGTTTTTACGGACGACGGCCGGGTCGGGCGAGTGGAACTCACAAGTGCTGCCGAGTCCCCAGATGGTGAGGCCGCCGTCGGCGCAGCGCTTCTTCACATCCTTCCGCTGCTCCGGCGTGAGCGACGGCTCGACGCCGTGGGCGTGGGTGGTGCGGAACTCTACACCCTCAAAGCCGGTGGCCTTGCAGTTCTTGATAATAGTGGCGAGGTCCCACTTGGGGGCGAGGTTGTAGGTGACGAGTCCGAGTTTCATCGCGCTGTCAGGTTCCTTTCTGTTGGCGCCGCAGTGTGACAGGCTGCGGGAATTTTTCAAGAGCGCGGACAACTGCCGAGTGGCTTCTCGTAATGGATACGAATGCCGCCTTCGGGCGGGTAGCTCACCGGATAGGCCGGGCTGAGGCCGGCGATCATCTTGCCGTCCTTGTGCGTTATGCGGATGGTCAGGATCGCGTCGCCGCCATTGGGCGCTTCGATCACCTTGCAGATGTAGCACCTCGCGTTCGGGAACAACGCCCAGTCGCCGGCGAGCCGGTAGGGACCTTCGAACTTGTCCGCCGTCCATACCAACGCTGCGGCGTTGTAGCGTTTGTCGGCGTGGCGTTGCTTGAAATCCTCCGTCATCAGCTTCGGCCACATCGAGGCGAGCGCATACCATCGCCCGCCGCGCGTGAACACCTGCGGCGTCTCGCAGCGCGTGATGAAACCCGGCACGAACAGCGGCGGCAGCATTTCCCAACGCACCATGTCGCTCGACCGCGCCAGCGCGAAGCTTCCGCGTCCATACATCGCGCCGTCGCGGACGCGGGTGTTTAAGACCGCATAGACCGCCGTGTCGCCCGGCTTGCGCACGAGATACGGGTCGCAGAAGCCCGCGCACTCCGGCGGGTTTGTGTGCATCTGCTCCGGCGTCTCATACCACTCGCCGGACGGCTCCAACACCGGCTTGTCGGCCACGGGCGTCCAGTTCTCCAGATCGTTGCTCCACGCCAGCGCCAGCCCGACGCGGCCCGCGTGACTGTAGCCAGTGACGAGCATTGCGTAACGGCTGCCGAACTCGATGACGCTGCCCGTGGCGATGCCGCGGTCCACCCACCAGCGTTTGCCCGGCGCCAACGCCACCTTCCGCTCCTCCCACTTCACGAGGTCGCGGCTCGTCGCATGGCCGACGCGCCACGCCTTGCGACTGTCGGCTGCCGGCACGCCCGGCGGCTCGTAGAGGTAAAAGAGGTGATACTTCCCGTTCGGCTCGCGATGCAGCCAATGGTCCCAGAAGATGCCTTCGCGCGGCTGGTAGTTGATCGGCGGCGGCGGAACCTCGCAGAGCACCAGCGCACCATTCGTCGGTTTGCCGTCGACCGCAGAAGCGAACCGTGTGATTGGCGCAAACGCCGCTGCGCCAGCCACGAAGAGCCGGCACGCCTCGCGGCGGGCGATGGAGGAGGATGAAGAGGTGCGCATGGCGGGATTATTGATACCGGCACACACCGAGCAAAAATCTAGTGCGCTGTGTTATTTGCGCGTCGCTGGTCTACAATCAACAGCTTTGATCATCTTTTCATCGTCGAGCATAACGGCGCGACTTTCACCTTCACACGACGACACGATGATGCGCACTGCGTATGGCGCGTCCTTCCATATGTCGGAGTAGACGGTGGCCGGCTCTTTGAGCCGACTGTCGAGTTGGAGCTTCCGTTGCGTATCGGCGTTTACAAACACAACGGCGTAGACCTCCTCGGCAGCGATCTTGTGAATTTCAAAAGAAAGGCGGCCATTGGGAAAACGATCCACTTCAAAATCCATAAACCTGAATAATAAAGAATGAGAGAACCCAAATGTCCCTGCTGGCACCTGTTGAACCTTCAATTGAGATTCCGCGGCTGAGAGATTGCGAAGATTCCCGCGCAGCGCTCTCCTAGCGGCTACGCTTTCAGGGGAAAAGACTCGGTCGAAATTAGGAACATTCTCAGGCCGCGGCGCGGATGGGACAACATTTTGAGTCGCGACTATTCCGCTATCACCCGATGACGGTGTTTTCAGCACAAAACTAATTATAACGTAGATTATCCCGAAAACGCCGGTGACAATCGCTGTCTGCACTGAGGCTTTCTGATACCACCTCTGATTATTCATGGTCTGAGATATTAATGCACCACAATGCAAATGAACTCAGATACAGGCGTAGCGTGGCGAGGCAGGAGCTGGGTCGCACTGGCAGCCCGGACTGGCGGGACTGTCTGCGGCGCTGGGTCACCTTGATTGCTGCCGCATTCATCTTGGCGCGGAGTGTATCAGCAGCGGCGGAGGGTGACAAGGTTGCACAAGGACGCGGGTGCTCGGGGCGCTGAGCGTCCCCGCCGAGTCGCGTCGCTGGTCGTCGTTGAGGTCGGTTCCTGATTCTTCACGGCCTCATCACCGAAGGTTCTTTCGCCGACAGCCTCGCGGTTTTCGCATCCCCTCCAATCCTCCATCCCTTGCGATACTGGTGCTGGATGAAATGGTCGGCCTTGGGGCAGTTGACGGGGCGGAGGAGCTGGGAGTCCCACGTCAGCCGTTCGCCGGTGCGGTAGGCGACGTTGCCGAGCAGGACGGTCTCGGCGAGCGCGCCGGAGTAATCGAAGTTGCAGGTGGTCGGGCCGCCGGTCTTGCAGGCGTTGATCCACTCGGTCATAGCCGAATCCCGCCCCAATTCACCGCGTTTGTCAATGCGTTTGCCGGGAACACAACAGGCGCCGGGTTCGCCGGCGCCTGTCGCGGTTGAGGTTGTCAAACCCGATTATGCATACAGCGGGCCGAAGTTCGCGCAAGCGCGATAGTCGGCGCCTTGCGGGTCTTGCGCACCGAACAGGCCCCACGCGCTTGGACGGAACACCTGTTCATCGGCGACGTTGTGCATCGCCACCGGGATGCGCAGCAGCGAGGCCAGCGCCATCATATCGGCGCCGACGTGGCCGTAGCTGATCGCACCGTGGTTGGCGCTCCAGTTGTTCATGACGCTATAGACATCGCGGAACGCGCCGGAGCCGGTCAGACGCGGCACGAACCACGTGGTCGGCCAGGTTTCGTTGGTGCGCTCGACGAGGGTCTGGTGGACCTTCGCCGGAATCTCGACCGACCAGCCTTCGGCGAGTTGCAGCACGGGGCCGAGGCCCTTGACGAGGCTGATGCGGCTCATGGTCATCGGCATGCCGCCGCGCGAGAGGTAGCACGAGGAGAAACCACCGCCACGGAAATACTCATACACGGCCGACGGCCAGCTCGTCGCGGCGAGGCACGCCTCGGCTTCGGCGTCGGTGATCTGCCAGAACGGCTTCATCGCCGGCTTGCCGTCAATCATCTGCTCGCCGGTGCCGTCGAGCGTCGCGGCGCCGGAGTTGATGAGGTGAATCAGCCCGTTGGCGCTGTCGCCCTCCAGCTTGTGTCCGGTGGCGCGTTCGACAGCGTCGGCGCTCCAGAAGGTGCGCACGTCGGCGAAAATCTGCGCGGTGTTGGTGAGAAGGTAGCCGAAAAGCATGCACGCGCCGTTGAGGCTGTCGTTCTCGGTGGCGACCATCATCGGCTGGCGGATGCCGTTCCAGTCGAACGAGGAGTTGAGGATGGCTTCGAGGAAGTCGCCGTTCGGGAAGTGGTCGGTCCAGTGGCGCTGGCCCTGGAAACCGCCGAGGATGGCGTTGTGGCCGAGCGCTTCCTCGCCGAAGCCGAGCTTGCCGAGGCGCGGGTTGCCGATCATGAGGTCGCGGACGATCATCGTCATCTTGACGACGGTCTCCCATTCTTTCTGCTTGGCCTCAGCGGAGCGGCGCTGCTTTTCGGGATTGCAGTCCTTGCCTTCCTTGCACTTGGCGTTCGTCCACGCCAGCGCGCGCCTGAACTCGGCCGGGTCGAAAATCTTCTCCTCGATGCGGCGGACCAGTTCGGTCATGTCCACGCACTCGACACGGATGCCGAGATAGTCCTCGAAGAACGGCTGGTCCACGATGGAGCCGGCGATGCCCATCGAGACGCCGCCGACGGAGAGGTAGCTCTTGCCGCGCATCGTGGCGACGGCGAGGCCAGCCTTGGCGAAGCGCAGCAGTTTCTCCTGCACGTCGGCGGGAATCACGGAATCGCCCGCGTCCTGCACGTCGCGGCCGTAGATGCCGAACGCGGGCAGGCCCTTCTGGTTGTGGCCGGCGAGCACGGCGGCGAGATAAACCGCGCCGGGCCGCTCGGTGCCGTTGAAGCCCCAGACCGCCTTGGGCATGAGCGGGTCCATGTCCATCGTCTCGCTGCCGTAGCACCAGCAAGGCGTGACGGTGAGCGACACGCCGACGCCTTCGCGCGCGAACTTCTCCGCGCAAGCCGCCGCCTCGGCGACGCCGCCGATGCAGGTGTCCGCGATCACGCACTGGACCTGCCTGCCGTTCGGATAGCGCAGGTTGGCTGAAAGGAACTTGGCGGCGGTCTTGGCCATCGCCATGACCTGGCCGTCGAGCGACTCGCGCACGCCCTTACGCCGGCCGTCAATGGTGGGACGAATGCCGATTTTGGGGAAAGTGCCGATCCACGGATTTCTGACGCTGGACTTCATTTAGAAACTGTTCCTTTCTTGACGACGTTTCGATTCTCCTGCAACACCGCCGCAGCAGGGGCGGCTAATAGATACGAAGTTCGCCGGACTTTCAAGAGTGGTTTTTGCCGGGAACCGGCGGAGCCGCCGCTTCTACAGACTGCTCGCTACAGCGAGGGCTGCGGCCACGGGTTGCGGCTGCGCGTTGGGCGTGGCGCCGATATGCAGCGTCGGGTTGGGCGCGTGTTGCGAGGTTGTGTGAACGTGGACGTGGCGCGCGCCGGCTTTGTGCAGCGCGGCCGTCACGGCGCGGTGGGCCAGTTCCGGACGGTTGCAGTCGCGGCTGAGGTGGCCGAGGAAAACGTGCCGTAAACCGTCATGGGCAATTTGCGCGACGGCCTCGGCCGCGGCGTCGTTGGAGAGATGGCCGAACCGCGACAGGATGCGCTGTTTGACCGACCACGGGCGGACGGTATCGTCCTGCAACAGGCGCATGTCATGGTTGGTTTCCAGCATGAGGACGTTGGCGGACTTCACGCGCTCGACCACCAGCCGGGTGCAGTGGCCCAGATCGGTCAGGACGCCAATGTTGCCGCATTCGTGCCGCAGCAGGAAGCCGACCGGGTCGTGCGCGTCGTGCGGCACGGTGAAGCTTTCCACCAGCAAGTCGCACAACTCGAAGGTGTGGCCCGTCTGGAAAACCTTCCACAGTTTCAACTCCGGCATCTCCTCCTGCACGGCCTCGGCAGTGAGGCGGTTGGCATAGACGGGAATCGCGAACCGCTTGCAGAGCACCGGCAACCCCTGTGTGTGATCGTGGTGCTCGTGCGTCAGCAGCACCGCGTTCAAGTCTTCGATCTTGCGCCCGATGCTGGCGAGCCGCATCGCGATCTGTTTGCCGCTGAAGCCGGCGTCAATGAGCAGCCGCAGCCGCGGCGTTTCGACAAACGCGCAGTTGCCGGACGAACCGCTGCCAAGGATGGTGATCGTTGCTGCCACGGCCGTTGAGCGTATCCAGCCGCGCGAGCGGTCACAAGAAGGAAAAGTGGAACTATAGTCGCGGAAATGCCCGCGCTACTTCGGCTGCATGGCTTGCAACTGCTTTATATGCTCGTTGAGCATCTTCTGCATCATCGCGGACGCAACAGTGGTTCCAGCATCGGCCGCAACTCCGGCGGAATCACCTCCTGCAACATTTCCGGCGGCAGGTTCGCCACCAGCGAGAGGTAGAGAAGCGTCAACACGCCCAGCGCCAATCCCGCGAAGCCGAGGATGATTCCGCTGACCGCCAAGGCCCGACCTCGCTCGCGCCGCTTGCGAATCTGCGAGAGCGAGATGAAGCCGCAGATGACCGCCGGTATCCCGAAGAAGCCGCAGCACAAGCCGAACTGCGCCAGCACGAAGCTCCAGATCGCCTGCGCGTTTACCGGCGGGCCGGCAATCGGCGGCGCGCCCGCTTCGAGCCACGCCGCGAACGCCGCGTCCAGATCGCGCCGCTCTCCCGCCGCGCGCCACTGGTTGTCCGTCGGCGACCAAACGGCTGTCCCTTTCGTTACGCGCGCTTCGCGCGTCCATCGCTCCAGCGTGTTGAAGTCCACGGGTCCGTATTCCCGCTGATCACTGCCGCGGACGCGGTAGGAAATGGATGGTCGTTCGCTCATGTGCCGAAGTTTACCAGACGTAACCTGAAGATGGTCCACAATAACCCGCACAGCGCGCTCAGCAAGAGGGAGAAGATGCCGATGGCGATGCCGGCGATGGCCAGCGCGCGGCCGTCTTCGCCACGAACTTTGATTTGAGACAGCGAAACAGCTCCGAGGATGATCGCCGGGACGGAGAGGCAGCCGCAGCAACTCAGCCCGACCACGGCCAGCGAGAGGCTCCACACCGCGAGCGTATTTGTGCGTGGCGCTATGGCAGACATCGCCGGGCCGACAACAGGCGGTTCGGGTGCGATTCCGAGAACCTCGGCCAGTTCGGGGATCCGCGCGGCAGGTTGCCAGTCGCCGGTGCGGGAATCCCAGACGCGCGTCGAGACAGCGACACGGCGTTGGCGCGCCCATTGTTGGAGCGTGGCGAGGTCAGCCGGCCCGTATTCCTGCCCGTCGCCGCCGATAATACGAAAGGAAACGGGTGTTGCGTTCGTCATCGTCGTTGAGATGGCTTGGCAGGTTGCTCGTCAGGCTGGACGGCCGAAGATGTTGTCGTAGGCGACGACAAACATGCAGAAACACATGGGCAACGTGAAGATGATGCCAACGATGCAAGCGAGCAGGCCAAGCAGACTCAACAGTCCCACCACGAGACTGTAGGCGAAGACAGCGAACCAGTGTCTGGCCACGACGCGGCGGCTGGTTTCCAGCGCCGGCCAGAATTGCATTCGCCGATCCACGACCAACGGCATCGCGAACGCATAGCAGACGCTGATGTAGAACATCGGAACCAGTGCAAGGAGGATGCCGAGGGCGAGCAACGGCCCGCCGATGACCGCATGCGATTTCAGCGTGGCGCCGCCAATCCCAGCGACGATCGCGCCCGGCAAAATAGCCGCCAAGATGATCAGCCCCATGATGAGGTTCACCAGGATGCTCTGGGCGAAGAACAGGTTGAAACCGTCGAAGACGCCGCCGACGGTTGCAGGCTGGCCGCGCCGCCGTTGCAGCAACACATACCACAGCCCGCCTATCAACACCGGCTGGATGACGAAGTTGAAAGCCAGTTGCACCACGGCACCGAAGCACGGGATCATCCCAAGCATGCCGGCGCCAAATGACAGACCAAAGACGATCCAGCAAGCGCCGATCGCGAATCCCATGTTGGCCTTGAAGAAATCCCATCCTTGGCCGATCCACTCGCCAATGGCGACCGTGTAGCCGCGCAGGAGAATCTGGTCCGCGATCTCGACACCCGGCGCCGGCGCGGCAGCGGGTTCGGCGGCTGGCGTGGCGGCAGCGGGCGCGGGTGGCGACGCGCTGAAGACGGCGGCCAACTCCGCGATTTGGGCGGCGGGCTGCCAGTTGCCGGTGCGCGAGTCCCATACTTGCGTGGAGCCGGCGATACGGCCCTCGCGCGCCCATTGCTGAATGGTGACGAGATCAATCGGGCCGTATTCCTTGCCGTCTCCGCCGACGATTTTGAATGAAGGTGATGCTGGGGTGCTCATGTGCTCTCCTTGCTTTCGATGTTTCGCCGCCTCCGGTCAGGCGGAATTGATACCAGAACCGCGCCGCCGCGTCGAGCAGCGAAAAACCGCTTGCGTTCGCTGCGACCGCGGCTAGACTGCGGGCGCAATGAACAAGACGACGCAGCATTGGCGGTGGCATGGATCGGGCCTCAAGCCCTGATCGCGCTACCGTTGCGCTGCGCTTGAGGACCCGATGATTTGTGCAAGTCATCGGTTTTTTTATTTCAACGAAACATGTTAGCCAAACGCATCATACCGTGCCTGGATGTCACCGGCGGACGCGTGGTAAAGGGAACCAAGTTCCTGAACCTGCGCGACGCGGGCGATCCGGTGGAGTGTGCCCGCGAATACGACCGGCAGGGCGCCGACGAACTGGTGTTTCTCGACATCACTGCCAGCAGTGACGGCCGGCCGACGATGATTGACGTGGTGCAGCGCACGGCCAGTGAGTGTTTCATGCCGTTGACCGTCGGCGGCGGCATCCGCACGGTCGAGGATGTGCGCGCGATGCTCAAGGCTGGCGCGGACAAGACTTCGCTGAACACGGCGGCGGTGGAGAACCCCGATGTGGTGCGCGCCGGCGCGGAGCGGTTTGGCAGCCAGTGCATTGTGGTGGCGGTGGACGCGCGGCGCGTGCCCGGCTCGTCGCCGCAGCGGTGGGAGGTTTACACCCACGGTGGGCGCAAGCCGACGGGCATTGACGCCATCGAGTGGGTGCGGCGCGTTGTGTCGCTCGGCGCGGGCGAGATTCTGCTGACTTCGATGGACGCTGACGGAACAAAAGCCGGCTATGACATCGAGTTAAACTGCGCGGTGAGCGAGGCGGTGCGCGTTCCGGTCATTGCCAGTGGCGGCGCGGGCACGCTGGAGCACATGGCGGACGTATTGCAGCGTGGCAAAGCCGACGCGGTGCTGGCGGCGTCGGTTTTCCACTTCGGCGAGTATAAGGTAGCGGACGTGAAGCGGTATTTGCAGTCCAAAGGAATCTGCGTGCGACTTTGAAAGGAAAAGGAAATGGCTGAACCAACATTCGATAAACTAAAATTCGACTCCAACGGGCTGATCCCCGCTGTCATTCAGGAAAGCGGCACGGGCCGCGTCCTGATGGTGGCCTACATGAACGCGTCGTCGCTGGCGAAAACGCTGGAGACCGGCAAGACGTGGTTCTGGAGCCGCTCACGGCAGAAGTATTGGCTCAAAGGCGAGTCCAGCGGCAACATCCAGACCGTCAAGCGCGTGACGACGGACTGCGACTGCGATACGGTGCTCATCGAGGTCGAGCAGGTCGGTGCAGCGTGCCACGAGGGTTACAAGAGCTGCTTTTTCCGTGAGTTGAAGGCCGACGGCAGCTTGGCGGACCTTGGCGAGCAGCGGCTGTTCGACCCGGCGAAGGTTTACGGCAAGAAATGAGCCATGAGTGAGTTATACGCACCGCCATTCGGACTGGCCTACTGGGCCGGCGTGGCGCTGCTGTTGTTCGCGCGTGGGCTGGATTTCTTGAGCACATGGATCGCGACGCCGAGCTTGTTGCTGGAGGCGAACCCGATCGCGCGGCGGCTGGGCTGGCAGGGCGGAATTGCAGTGAACCTGCTCGTCTGCCTGGCGGCAGCGGTGATACCGTTTCTCGCCGTGTTGATCAGCGTGACGAGCGTGTTGGTGGCGGCGCGGAATTTTCAGGCGGCGTGGGTGTCGCGGACGATGGGCGAATATGAATACCGCGACCATCTGGAGGCGTTGTTCTGCCGCGCCAACAAGCGGCTGGTGCTTGGTTGCGTCTGGGCGCAAGGGCTGCTCTATGGAGCGGTCGGCATCGCGTTGGCGATCCTGACAAACGACCTGTTGGTGCAGGCGGTTGGCGGCGGCATCGTGGGTTTTGGTTTGGCGATTGCGGTCCATTCGACGCATTATTACCGAAGAGCGAGACATGTATTATCCGACGAAAAGCGAGTTTCGTAGTTTAGCGAGCCGCGGTAACCTCATTCCGGTTTACTGCGAGCTGCTGGCCGATCTGGAGACACCGGTGTCGGCCTACCAGAAGCTGCGCGGCAAAGGCCCGGCGTTTCTGTTCGAGTCCGTCGAGGGCGGCGAGCACATCAGCCGCTATTCGTTCATCGGCGCCAACCCGGGCATCACGCTCGTGCAGGATGGCGGCGCCGTTGTCGTGCGCGAAGGCCGCAAGACCACACGCATCAAGTTCAAGCGCGACCCGCTGGAGGTCGTCGAGAAAGTGATGGCGCGCTATCGGCCGGTGGCGTTGCCGGAACTGCCGCGGTTCAGCGGCGGCGCGGTCGGGTTTCTCGGCTACGAGTTCATCCATCACGTCGAGCCGGTGGTGCCGCGTCCGAAATGCGACGACCTCGACACGCCGCCGATGTATTTGATGCTGACCGACACTATCGTCATCTTCGACCGCGTTCGCCAGACCATCAAAGTTGTCTCCAATGCCCACGTCACCGGCAACGCCGATGTCGCCTACGGCAAAGCCTGCCGCCGAATTGCCGCCATCATCGCGCGCCTGCGCCGGCCGCTGCCGGCCCGGCACGTTGAGTTACGGCACGACGCGCCGCCGCTGGCGGTCGAGAGCAACATGACCGTTGAGCGTTACCAAGCAATGGTGCGCAAGGCGAAGGAATACATCAAATCCGGCGACATCATCCAGGTCGTGCTCAGCCAGCGATTCTCCGCCAAGGTGCGCTCAAAGCCGCTCGAGGTTTACCGCGCGCTGCGCAGCGTCAATCCCTCGCCTTACATGTTCATCCTCGAACTCGGCGACTTCTCGCTCGTCGGCGCGTCGCCGGAGGTGCATGTGCGTTGCGAGGACGGCCACGTTGAGATTCGGCCGATCGCCGGCACGCGCAAACGCGGCGCGACGCCCGCCGAGGATGAGGCGTTCGCCAAGGATTTGCTCGCCGACGAGAAAGAGCGCGCCGAGCACCTGATGCTGGTGGACCTCGCCCGCAACGACATCGGCCGCGTGTGCGACTTCGGCAGCGTCCAGTTGAAGGACTTCATGGTCATCGAGCGCTACAGCCACGTGATGCACATCGTCAGCCAAGTCGAGGGTGCGCTCCAAAAAGGCCGCACCGTCTATGACCTCATGCGCGCGACGTTCCCGGCGGGCACCGTCAGCGGCGCGCCGAAGATCCGCGCCATGCAGATCATCTCGCAGCAGGAGGCGACGCAGCGCGGTCCCTACGCTGGCGCGGTCGGCTACTTCAGCTTCAACGGCAACCTCGACTGCTGCATCACGCTGCGCACCGCGTTGCTCAAAGGCGGTCGCGCCTACGTCCAGGCCGGCGGCGGCATCGTGGACGACAGCACGCCGGAGAACGAATTTCAGGAAACCGTCAACAAGTCCATGGCGCTGCGGAAGGCCATCGCGTTGGCGGAGAGTTTTGGAAAGTGAGGAACCATGTTGCTGGTGATAGATAACTACGATTCCTTCACCTACAACCTTGTCCAGTATCTGGGCGAGATGGGCGTGGAGATGAAGATCGTCCGCAACGACGAGGTCACGCTCGATGCCGTCCGCGCGCTGAAACCGGCGCGCATCCTCGTCTCGCCTGGCCCGTGTTCGCCGGCGCAGGCGGGCATCTCGGTGGCGGTCATCCGCCAGCTCGGGCCGAAGATTCCGATCTTTGGCGTCTGCCTCGGCCACCAGAGCATTGGCTACGCGTTCGGCGGCGAAGTCATCCGCAACTACCGTATGATGCACGGCAAGACTTCGCCGATCCACCACGACGGTCGGTTCCTGTTCCAGGGCTTGGCGAATCCATTCGAGGCGACGCGCTACCACTCGCTCGTGGTGAAGCGCGAGACGCTGCCGGATTGTCTGGAGATCACCGCCGAGACGCGTCCCGAAGGCGAGATCATGGGCCTGCGCCACAAACAGTTTCCGATCTGGGGCGTGCAGTTCCACCCGGAGAGCGTGCTGACCACCGAAGGCAAGAAACTGCTGAAGAACTTCCTGACGCTGTAGAGGAAGTAGAGCGGTGAGGCGGGGGATGCCAGACACACGCGGCATTTGGTGCGTCTTCCGCCCCGCAAGAGCTTCCGTTTTGACACATTGGTAGCAAGACACTGACTTACGAAGAAGTTCCGGTTAGCTTAAGAGGCGATTCCGTGCAAGCGACTCTGACGACCATGGACATGCTTCCGGTTATGATTGATAACGAGAATTTGACGATCGCATGGACGCTGTCCTACACCGATGATGATCGCACCGTGGATCTCGAAACAACATCGAATCAGATGTTTTTGATTTGGGATTGGCCGGATCCCAATCAAGTAACTTATCCCCGACTAAATTATTGGTGCAGTGCAGTGGCTTTTTGAGGCAACTCCTTCCGACATAGTCAATGCTATTGGCCCTGACGCCACGTCACACAACCGATTCGACACTTCCCATTTTCTCGGCTAGTGCTGGCCAAAGAAGGACAAAACACTGTCAACAATCATCCCAACATCAGCGTCGTTCAACTCATAGTAGAGGGGAAGCCGGAGCAGGCAATCCGTATATCGGTCGGAATTGGGCAGTTCCCGCCCATCATGTCTCTTTTCGTAAAAGGGACTCTTGTGGAGAGATTGATAATGAAACACAGCGAGTATGCCGCGGCTTCTCAGGTGTTCGATGAGTTTGTCTCTTTGCTCCAAATCCCCGCATACGACGTAGAACATGTGGCCGTTGTTGGTCGCGTAGTCCGGGAGGTGGGGCAGTTGCAGGATGCCCTTTGTTTCCAGAGCCTCCAGTCCCTGCCGGTAAAAATCCCACAGTTCCCTGCGCCTGGACTGAATCTCGTCCAGATGTTCAAGCTGCGCATACAAGAACGCCGCAATGATCTCCGACGGCAGGAACGACGAGCCGATGTCCACCCACCGATACTTGTCCACTTCCCCCCGAAAAAACGCGGAACGATTCGTGCCCTTCTCCCTCACAATCTCGGCGCGGTTCACGAGTCTGGGGTCATTCGCCACAAACATCCCGCCCTCGCCGGAAATGACGTTTTTCGTCTCATGAAAGGAGAACGTCGCCATGCAGCCAAGCGATCCGAGCGCTTTCCCCTTGTAGAACGAATCCACCGCCTGCGCGGCGTCTTCGACCACCCGGAGATTGTGTTTGCGGGCCAGACGGAGGATGCCGTCCATGTCACAGGCCACGCCCGCATAGTGGACCGGCACGATCACCTTCGTCCTCGGCGTGATCAACGCCTCAATCGCCGCCACATCCATGTTGGGCGTCGCCGCTTCGCTGTCCGCGAACACGATCCTGGCTCCCCGCAGGACGAAAGCGTTGACGGTGGAGACGAAGGTGAAGCTGGGAGCGATGACCTCGTCGCCCGGTTTTATCTGGCAGAGAATGGCCGCCATCTCCAGCGCGTCGGTGCAGGAGGTAGTCAGCAGTGCCTTCTTGAAACCATACCGGCCCTCAAAGAACTGGTGGCATTTTTTCGTGAACAAGCCGTCGCCCGATATCTTGCCCGACGCCACAGACTCCCGGATGTAATCCGTCTCCTTGCCCGTGAAGAAAGGCTTGTTGAAGGGAATTCTGATCATGGAATCCAGAAGTGGTAGAAGTTCTCGGTTTTGGCGGCCCGGTAACCGCATTTCTCGTAGAGCTTGCACGCGGCAATGTTCTCGCCCTGGGTGACAACCTGCGCGTGCTTCAATCCCTTCTTGCGCGCCCATTCCTGCGCAGCGCGCACCAAGGTGAATCCCAACTTGTTCCCGCGCATGCCGGCGTCCGCCGCGATCAGGCCGATGTCGCCGGCGCCGTTTTCATCCTTCACCGTCACCATGCCGACAATCCTGCCCCCGCGTCTCACCACCAACACCGCATCCGCCATCCGCCGGCTCGTTGAGTTCAGAATCCACAGCTTGTAAAGCTCCACGAACTTCCCCTCCGGGATCCGCGGGTCCATCCGGAACCGGGAATAGATGCCGGCCTCAATAGCCAAGCTCTCCAGTTCGCTGTTCGGGACGGCGTCGGTGTATTCCTCCACGAGCCAGCCGGAGCTTCCCGCCGGCGGGTTGGCCGGGCCAAGCTCCATCACAAAGGTCGTCTTCTTGTCAGCCAGAAACCCGTGGCAGGCCCGCGCGGCCCGTTGGGACTTTTCATCATCCGGATCGGAAGCCCAGTAGGCCAGCTTCACCCCCGCGTTCTTCATGTGGGTGATCACCTGCTCCAATTCCCGCGTCGCAAGCCTGTTCGGGAGGATTTCGGCGATGGTTATCCCGAAAAACGCCGAATCCCAATCTAGGGTTTGAAATTGCACGATGTCAGTGTCAATCTTTGCTCTGTAAAAAACAGCCCGCAACGGTTTATACAATGACCCGTCAACATCCTCAATGACCATTTCCGCGGCGAGAATCTGACTATGTCGAAAAGCAAAGGTATGTTCCAAGCTCTGAAACAGCGGCGCCACCGGTTACGGAACGAGCGGCGCTATCTGGAGGCGCTCCGTCGCGGCGATTACGCCTTGCCGCCGCCCTCGGTGAAGCTCGCGATCATGGAGCGCAACGCCCCCGTTCCCCGGCCGCGCGTGTTTGTCGAGACTGGCACCTACCACGGCGAGACCGTCGCCGCCATGAAGCCTCTCTACGCCAGCGTCATCTCGATTGAGATTGATGACACGCTTTACCGCAAAGCCTGCGAGCGGTTCGCCCTCGACGCCAACGTCCGCATCGTCCACGGCGACTGCGCCGGCGAACTGCCCGGCATCCTCGCCACGCTGCGGGAGCCGGCGGTATTCTGGCTCGATGGGCATTACAGTGGGGCGGGAACCGGCAAGGGCGTGGTGGCGGACCCGATTCTCATGTCACTCGACCAGATCGCGGCGCATCCCGTGAAGGAACATGTGATCTTCATAGACGACGCGCGCACTTTCGACGGACGGGAAGGGCGGCCGGACCTCTCGGAAGTCTTCAACCAGCTCAAGAAAATCAACGGCTGTTACATCCTTCGGATCCATGGCGACATCATCATTGCCGCCACCGCCGCCCCGCCCCCGGTCTGCTGACGTTTCCCGCCTATCGCGCAGTGTAGGTGCCGCCGGTGCTCTTGGCCATTTGTTCGAGCAGGCTCGACTTTTGCTCGGCGCCGCCAGCGGGAGGAACGGCCTCGCCGATGGCGATGGTGTGGAACTTGACCCGAAACTCCTCGTGAATCTTCTTCACCACGGCCAGCACGTCCTCCGGTGTGCCGTCGGTCGGCTCGCCGTCGCTGAGGAAGTAGATTGTGTCCACGTCGCTGTTCGGCAGCACCTTCGTCGCGGTGAATTGCAGCGTTGTCACCATCGCAGTGCCGCCGCCGGCCAATATCTTCTCCACAAAATGCGAGGATCGCCGGATACTCGTTGGCTCGTTCGGCAACAGCCCGCGCCCGGAGAGGCAAGGCTCCGGTTCGTTGTGGAATGCGATGATGCCGAAGCGAATATCCTTGGGTTTTTTCCGCAGGGTGTCGAACAGGTTGCCCATCTGCTCCTTGAGCTGTGCCAAGCGCTCACCCGCCATACTGCCGCTGACGTCGAGGATGAAGAGACAATGTCGCGTCTTGACCTCCACACCATAGAAGCGCGCGCTGAATTCCTTCGGCTCCTCCTTCGGCGCGGCGGCGGCTTCTTCCTTCTTGTGCTTCTCCCAATCCGAGAGGCTCAGCATCTTCAGCCCGACTTTCGTGCCCTCCGCCTTGAGCCACGCGGTCCATTTTTCCGGCGCGTCGCCGAAATCCTGCCCGGTGAGGCGGAAAAGCGAGCGTTGCGCCGCCTGTCCAATGGCGCCGTCCTTCACCTGCGCCATCAACGCTGGCAACCCGCGCCGGTTCTGGATGCCGCCGAGCGCGTCCGCCGCGGTGGCGCGGATCGCGTGCGGATACTTCTCGTCGAGCAATGCGGCGATTTGGGCCACGGCGTCCTCCGTCTGTTCTGGAAAGCGTCCGAGCGCACGCAAGGCCAGCGCATAACGCGCCGGATCCTTGATCTCCGTTACCGGCAATGTCCTGAGCGGCACGATGAGGTTGAGGAAATACGGCTTGAATTGGACACAACCGAGTTCGGCATAGAACCGCAGCACGTCATTGCTCGGTTGCTGGTGTCCGCGCAGGTAGAACTCGAAATAATCCAACCCGCCCTTCGCCGGCCACTGCGCCACCAGTTCGGCAATCCGCTGCTTGGCGACGTCGGGCACTTTCTTGTCCTCAATCATCCGCACCACCGCATCGCCGGCCTTGCTATCTCGGAGGTCCTTCAATGGCTCAAGGCCGGCAATGTCCCCCGCCCGCGCCGCGCGCGTCACAAACGTGAGAACCGCATCGGTGTTCTCAGCCCCCTGAGCCAGCACGCCCAGCAACAAACCACCGCCGAGAAGGATCGTCCGAGCCAGACGGCAAAGAAACCGACTGCGATGGCGAATGACATGCGTTCGCATTCCGCCCGCATACCAGACCCGCGCGTGGAGCGCAACATCCAAGGAAGCGAGGAAAACGGGCTGGCTTTTGCCTCTCTCGCCGCCAATCATCGTGCTGGCAAGAATTGGCACGATGAAAACACGACGATGGATTGTTGGATTTGTGGTGGGGTTGTTCGCGGTTACGGCGGCCTTTGCGGGCACGATCACTGGCCGGGTGTTTCTTGATGCGAACGGCAACGGCGCGTTCGACGCCGGTGAGAAAGCCGTCGCGGGCTGCGTGGTGAGCGACGAGCGCACGTTCGTCCGCAGCGATGACGAGGGCCGCTATCAACTTACACTGTCCGCCGGGCCGGCTGTCGTGTTCGTCGTCAATGCGCCCGGCACGTGGCCGGCAGCGCGGTGGTGGAACTACGTCGCCGACGGCAGCGCCGACGCGACGGTGGATTTCCCGCTACGCGCGCAGGACCAGAGCGGGCCGCTCTATTTTGTGCAAGGCACCGACCCGCATATCCAGACCAACGCCGTGCCGATGTATCGCCGCTACGTCGAACACGTCAATGCGCTGCCCGTGCCGGTGAAGTTCGTCGTGCACACGGGCGACCTGGTGATTGATTCTGCCACGACGACGATGGAGCGGGCGCGCGAGCTGTTCAGCCTCTACGAAGACGAGAGCAAAGAGCTGAAGCCGCCGTTGTTCAACGTCATGGGCAACCACGATAATGCCGGCGTGACGAATCCAAAGCTGAAAGGCGACGAGCCGGGTTTCGGCAAGGTGCTCTACCGCCAGCGGCTCGGCCCGGCGACCTATGCGTTCCGCTACGGGCTGTATCACTTCATCGCGCTCGACGGCACCATGATCAAGGAACGCACACTTGCCTACGGCCTCACGCAGGAATCCGCCGACTGGGCCATCCGTTATCTCGCCGGGGTCAAACGCGACGAGCCAATCGTCCTGCTTATCCACGAGCCGATGTTCCCGGAGGTCGCTGGCGTGCGCCAGCCGGACACGCCGAAGACGCGGCCGCACGAGACGCGCTTGCGGGCGGCGTTGCAGGGCAGGAAGCTGGTGATGACGCTTGCGGGCCACGTCCACAGCCGGCAGGAAACCACGTGGGCCGGCGCGCCGCACATCCTCGGTGGGGCAATCTCCTACGCGTGGCACGGCATCCAGCCGTATCCGCCCACACCGCGCGCTTATGTGCTGTTCCGGCTGGAGGGTGGCTGCGAAGAGCACGTCTATCTCGACTGGGCCGAGGAACGCTCGGTTGACATCACCACGCCAGCCTTCACCGACCTCGTCCGCGGTCGTCAGAAAATCAGCGGCATTATCGCTGACTTCAGTGCCGAGGTCGCCGCCGTCGAGTGCGCCATCGACAGGCAGACGGCGGCGGCGAAAATCTCCCGCCAGGGCAACCTCGCGACTGCGTTTGAGGCCGCTCTCGACACCTCGAAGCTGGCCGACGGCGCCTATGACCTTTTCGTGACTGCCCGCACTGGCGCTAAGAAATGGACCGAGCGACACCCGGCGATCGTGGTGAACGGAAAGCTGGCGGAGTTCACTGCGTCAAGCGGGGCCAAGCTCAGCTTCAAGGTCGAGGCGAAACTCGCCTCGGAGCCGCAGGTATCCTGCAACGGCCATCCACTGGCCGTCGCGGCGGTGACAGCGACTGAGATTCGCTGCGACGTGTCCGCCAACCAACTCCGTCGTCTGAACGAGATCGTCATCCGCGCCGGCCCGTCATCTGGCTCCGAAAAAACCGTGATCATCAGAAGCGTGGCGCTCGACTACAACGGCAAACGCTGCCGCGATGTCCGCTATGCACCTCTCGCCCGTCGGCCACTAACCTCGAAAGTCACCGCCTACATTGATCTCGTTTACGATGACTTCGCTGCGCCTGCGAAGTAGGGATACGAGAAACCCTTGCCCCGCGACAGGTTCCGGGAGTAAACAAGCTCCATGAGAACGCTTCCTTTTGCTCGGTTCCTTGGCTTGCTTGCCTGTTGCGTTTCTTTCAGCCTTGCTGGTGCGGCGGAAACCAGGCGTCCCAACATCCTCTGGCTCATCGCGGAGGATTTCGGACCACACCTCGGCTGTTACGGCACGAAGGAGGTCTGGACGCCGAACCTCGACAAGCTCGCCAGCGACGGCGTGCGCTATACGCGGGCGTTCACCACCGCGCCAGTCTGCTCGGCGAGCCGGTCGGCGTTCATGACCGGCATGTATCAGACCGCCATCGGCGCGCACAACCACCGCTCGCACCGCGACGACGGCTACAAGCTGCCCGACGGCGTGCGCGTGCTTCCTGACTGGCTGCGCGACGCGGGCTATTTCACGGCAAACCTGCGCGAGCTGCCGAAGGAGTTTGGCTTCAAGGGCACGGGAAAGACGGACTGGAACTTCACCTACGAGGGGAAGCCCTACGACTCCGACCAGTGGGACGACTTGAAGTCGCATCAGCCATTCTATGCGCAGATCAACTTCCACGAGACGCATAGGAAGTTCAACGGCGAGAAACGCGCCGACCCGGCGAAGGTCGTCATCCCGCCCTACTATCCCGATCATCCGGTCACGCGCACAGATTGGGCGGCATATCTTGACGCTGCCTCGGAACTGGATCGCAAGATCGGTCTCATCCTCAAGCAACTCGAAACTGACGGCCTCGTCGACAACACGGTGGTCATTTTCTTCGGCGACAACGGCCAGGCGCACGTCCGCGGCAAGCAGTTCTGCTACGAGAGCGGCCTGAATGTGCCGCTCATTATCCGCTGGCCGAAGGGCGTGCCGAAACCGAAGAACTTCGAGCCGGGCACGGTGGATAACCAGCTTCACGACTCGATTGACTGGAGCGCGACGACTCTGGCTCTCGCGGGCGCGCCGAAGCCGCCGAAGATGCAGGGTCGCGTCTTCCTTGGCGACCGCGCCGAACCGCCGCGGGAGTATTCGTTCGGCGCGCGCGACCGCTGCGACGAGACGGTGTTCCGCTTCCGCACGGCGCGCGACGCGCGCTACCGTTACATCCGTAATTTCACGCCGAACCAGCCGTTCTTGCAGGCCAACGCCTACAAGGAGCGCAGCTATCCTGTTTGGAACCTGCTGAAGGAGCTGCACGCGCAGGGCAAGCTCACGCCCGTTCAGGAAGTTCTCTGCGCGCCGACGATGCCGCCGGAGGAACTCTACGATCTCGAAAACGATCCCTATGAGATCAAGAACCTCGCCGGCTCGCCCGAACACGCCGATGTGCTAAAGCGCCTACGCGCTGCGCTGGAGCGGTGGATTGCCGACACTCGCGATGCGGGCGCGGTGATGGAGCCGCCGGAGATCGTCGCCCGGCAGGGCGCCACGAAGCCAGACACGGATCCCAACACGGGCGGCAAGCGAGGCAAGAAGCGGAAAAAGTAACCGCGTCACGAACTGATGCGACTACTTCAGAAGAACTTCAGATACGGCCGGCCTTTCGCCTCGCGCAGCAGCAACAGCGCCAGTTCGCGCGCGTGGTAGTCGCCCCACATCGAAGACTCGCCGCGCGGAATCTTTGAGCTGGGCGGCACAAAATCCCAACCGTTTGGGCGGTGGTAAATGGAGTGCAGCAGCAGCCCTTGGTGGTCAGGCTTCGTCGAGAGATACGGCTCGGTGAAGAGCGTGTCAGCGACAGTGAGGCCGGCTTGGCGATAGCGTTTACCTTTCGCGCCGCCAAGATAGTTACCAAGCCGCACAAGGCCCTGCGCCGCGATGGCGGCGGCGGAACTGTCCACCGGCTCGTGGTCGTTGAACGGATTCGCAGGTCTGCCCAGATAATCACCAAGCTTCGCCAAGCCCGGCGCGCCAGTGTCCCAGTAGGGCACGCCGTCGGTTGGCGTGTTTTCGATGTAGAAATCCGCCGTGGCCAGCGCGGCGTTCAGCAACATGCTAGTGACAGCCTTGCGTCCGCCGAACGGCTTCAGCTCGGCGTCGTCGAGCGTCTTGAAGAACTCCAGTTGCTCGGCATAGCCGCAGATGATCCACGCCAAACCGCGCGTCCAGGTCGAGAACGGCGAGTAGCCCTGTTGCGAGTTGGGGCAGCGGTAGTTGCCGTCTTTGACGTTGAAGATGCTCTCATGCGCCACGCGGCCGCGCACGTCGTAGGCGTCGCGCTCTTCGCCATAATAAATGTTGAACGTAGCCGTCGTGTCGGCGTGCTCGACCAGCCGCGCCAGCAGCGAAATCTTCCGGTCGCCCTCGCCCATCAACACGTGATCGAGTTCATGCGCCGCCGCCAGCGAGCGGAGCGAGCGGATCGTGTCCGCGAAGAGCGAGTGCGGACCGTTGAATGTGTGGATGTAGCCGCGCTCGCGTGTCTTGCCGCTGAGCCTGGTTGCACAGGCCGGCGAGATCCTTGTCCACCGCGCGGCCTGCACGGCGCCGGAAACCTTCAACGCCAGTTCGTAGAAGTTCTTTTCCCACTCGTTGAAGTCAATCCGCCCCTCACGCATCAGGCGCAGCAGGTTGCCGTAGGTGGAGACATTGTTGAAGCCGTGGTCGTGGACTCCAATGTGGCTGACGTGCGTCGCCATCAGCTCGACTGTTTTGCACCGGCCGATGGCGAGGAACTTCTCGTCGCCGGTGGCGTCGTATTGCAGCACCGCCGAACCAAACTGGAAACCCTGCGTCCATTCGGTCCAGCCGCGCGAAGTGTAGTGACCGCGGATCGTGAACACCGGCGTGCCCTTGGCCGGGTTCCACGAGCGCTGGATGGCGAGGATCTTCTGTCCGGAAAGGTCGAACAACCTTTCCAATTTGGGCTGGAGAATTTTCGCGCTGAGCGAATGGTTGATCTTGATCATAAGTCGAAACCTCGGCAGCAAAACTATTCCGGCGAGGAAGGGGGCGTCAATCCTTTGCTTTCGGCTCGCGCTCTCCTGCCTGTTTCTTGCTCATAAGAAGCTCGTATATTGAGAATGACTTGCAAGGTTCTCGGACGCCAAGTCCGACAACTTTGCGCACCGCCAGTCTTTCAGTTGCCCTCATTGCGCTACCCGACTCTTTGAATTGTCCCTTGTTCTACGAGTTGGCCCCATCGCGACCGCCACGCTCACTTGCCTGCCGGGAACCGGATGTCCACCTCGATGTCCTCATCGGCGGGGACGCCGATGCCTTCGGCGTAGAGCCAGCCGGCGGGCTGCGTGTAGGTCAGCGCGTGGACTTTGGAGGAACACTTGCGGCCGCCGGCCAGTTCCAGTTCGATCCAGAAGCGCCGGATCTTGAAGCTGTCACCGGCGGGGTTGTGGATTTTGAAGAGATTCGTCCGGTCGAGCTTCGCGATGGCTTCAGGCGGCAACGCGACCGAGACGGCGGGCGTCCAGACGCCTTTGACTTCGCTGCCGTGCGTCGCAGACAGTTCACCCAGCGAAACGCCGTTGAGTTGGCCTGTCGAAATGTATCCGCCGCCGCGCTGGAGGCCAATGCCCTCAAAGCGCAGCCAACCGCGCTTGGCAGTGCGCAGGTCGGCGACGGAGAGGTTCGCGACGGGATGCGGCGACGGCTCGTGGCGCAACTGCGCGGCGTGGTCGTGCAGCGTGGTTCTCAAGACCGGCCCGCAGCTTTCGATGCGCGGGTTGGCCCAGCAGGCCCAGTCGCCGCTGGAGTTGTTCGCCGGGCCTACGTCGCTGATGAGTTTGATGCGGATGCTGTGGCCGGTCCAGCGCGAGAGATCAGCTTCAAGCTGCGTCCATGCGTGTTCGGCCCATTGTTTCTCCGCGGCGATGGTTTCCTTGCCGCCGGCTTCGACGACGGCGATGCGGAACAATACGCCGTCACCGCGGTCGCTGCCGTCGCGTTTGCCAATCTCGCAGCGAAACGCCGCCACCGGCGCGCGCGGCAGCGTCACCGGCGCGTAGAGCGCGAAGGCGGAGCCGGTGTCGCCTTTGTAGGGCGGGTGCATGAAGAGACCCTGTTTCGTTTCGTTACCGCAGGTCATGTGGCCGTCGGGATGGACGTGCGCGCCGGACTTGCCATCAAGGCCGGTCGGCGCGGCGTTGCGGAAGCACTGTCCGGTCTCGTGTTCCGCCGGCATCGGTGCGACGGCCTCGATGGACTCCTCCGTCAGCAGCCACCACTTCTGTTCGTGGCGGAGGTCGCCGGCGACGATGCGCAGCGGCAACTCGCGAACTTCCTCACGGGCGAGCTGCTTGAAGTCGAACGCGAGCCGCGCGGGCTGCTCCGGCGTGAGCTGCACAGTCTGGCGGGTGTCGCCGAGCGTGACTTCGGCGCTCGCCGAGTGCGCTTGGTGCGGCACAATGTCGAGTTGCAGCTTGTCGTTGAGCGAGAGCTTCGCGTCGGCGAGCGGCACGACGGTGAAATCAATCCACGCCCCTTCGAACTCCTGCCAGAGCCGCATACCGAGCTTCGCGTCGGCCGGCACACGAAACTCGTGCTGTTGACGCCCGCGCACGACAATAGTCTCACCCGGCACTACTTCGCTGCGTGGACAGGAGAGAGCAGCGGCTGGCTTTGCGGCGGGCTTCAGCACATAGCTGAACGCGTTGGTCTGCGGCACGACGTAAACCAAGCCACGGCTGAAGCGCGTCTCGGCGGGACCGAACTCCTTGCCTTCCTTGTCGAGCGCGACGGCGGTGGCGGCCTTGCCGCCAAGCGAGACGCCGAACGACGCGCACTTGCCGACGGGAATGATCTCCATCGAGCCGTCGCTGTGTTTGTGAGCGATCAGTTGCCCATCGCTCGCAGCCTTGGCGAAGCGCGTGAACGCGCCGCGACCATCGGCATAGAGATAGGCCGGCGAGTCCACGTAATCGGCGCGGTGGCCGCGACTGATCGCGCTCCACGCCAGCAACCGGCCGTCGGCGCTTTTCGCGAACCAGCCGTTCGGCGGCAACTCGGCATCCGCAGTTTTCCACGTTTCACTTGGATGTCCGTTGACGACGACGCGCAAGCGGTCGGCGTAGCGCGTGGCGACCTGCGATCGGCGGAACACACCCGTCGCGACAGCGGCGCTGACGTCGAGCAGGCGACCGTGTTCATCGGCGTAGCGGATGTCGGCGGCGGTCTGCTGCGCATAGGCGGCGTGAACTTGCTGCAACGCAAAGTAGCTGCGGATGGCATTCTGAATGCCGCCTTCCATCACCAGAAAACCGGTGTGTCCGAACGCCAGCGTCGCGGCGAGGAAACGATCAAGGTGCGCGTCGCGTTCTCCCGGCGTTTTGCCGAGGTTTTCCTCGCGGCCATAAAACATGCCGGGGTTGCCCATGCCGAAGTTGCAGCAGAGCGGGTGCAGCTTGCGCAGGTCGAAGTCCACCAGCCACGGGTTCACCGGCAGCTGCGCGGCCTGGTCTTGGCCGTAGTTGCCGTCGGTGAGGCCGCAGTAGAACCAGTGATGATTGCCCTCGCTATAAACCGGCCCGTTCCACGTCGCCTTCTGGTGGAGCATGATTTCGCCGTAGGCATAGAACGTCGCCGCAAACGTGCCCGCACCCGGCACGCGCGCGTCGTAATCGCAGTAGCTCCACGGCGTCACAGCGGTGTGCACGTCGCAGTAGGCCGTCGAGAGATGAAACTTTTGCTGGATGATCGGCGCGAGCTTCGCCTCATACTCGACCGCGCGCGCCGGCTTCGGGTTGTAGCAGCGCGCCCAAGCCGGCCGCCAGTCGCCGTTGGACAGCCGCGTGACCATGTCTTCGTTCCAGAACTCGTTTACCGGCGCAAAATCGGTGTAGTTATTGTAGATGCCGTAGCGGAAACCGAGTGCCTGAATCTTGCGCGAATACTCCGCCTGACTCTCATCGCCGCCCCGTTTTGGCGCGGCGCGCGTGCGGAACGTGAAACTCTCGCCGCCGTCGCGCCAGCCGGTTTCATGGTCGGTGATGACGACTTTGGTCATCCCGTAGCGGGCGACGTTCTTCCAATACTCATAGTCGTGCTCGCGGTCGCTTGCGCCGTGCGCGCGCCAGAGCCGTTCGCCAGCGACGTGCATCCACGGTGACTTCGGGTTCGGGATGTTCGGAAGCACTTCTTCGAACCGCGGCGAGACAGTGAGGAACAGCCGCTCGAAACAGTCATTGCGTTTGCCATCGGTCTTCGGCTCGTAGCGTGTGCCGCCGTTGTAGGTGACGCCTTCGGTCGCGACGGTGTTGACCGCCCAGAGCAAAGAGGCGTTGGAACGGTAATAATCAGGCAGACCGAAGACAAACAATGGCTTTTCTGCTGGGCCGATGACCAACACTGCCGGGCGCGGCCCGCCGTAGCTCATGTAGGGCAGCGTGACCAAGCGCGGATTCTCGACGCCAACTGCTTTGCCAAACCGAACCTCGCCAATTTCGCCACCGGAACACTTTATGTCTACCACCAGCGACTTCTGCCAGAGTCGGAACGTGTAGCTGACGTCCGTGCTGCGCCCGCCGAGCCGGCAACGCCAGCGCGAAACGACCGTGTCGCGGACGCGCTCGCAGCCGAGCCGCTCGATCTTCTCCGGCGCGAGCGCTTTACCTTGTTCGGTCGTCGAGAAGAAAATGCCGCCGTCGGCCATCGGTTGGAACCACTCGCCGCGCCCTGCCCAGCGCGCTGTCACATCACCGAGCGTGCCGGCCTTCGGTTCGTAGCGATACTCCAATTCACCGTCCTTGCCGCGATAGCGGAACACAAACACATCACCGTCCTTTGTCAGCGTGGTCTTGCAGCTCTTCGTGAGGTTGTCCGGAAGGATTGTTTCCTCGCGTGCCGGGAACGGCAGCTTGCCGGGACCGGTGTTAGTGCCGTCGTCCTGGCCAGGGAACATCTCGATGCCGCGTTTGCGCCGCGGCTCGAACACCAGCGGCTTCAACTCCTCCTTATAGATGGCGAGGTTGTCGAGGTAGAGCGTGCGGTCCTCCTTGTTGCGGCCGTTGCCGATCTGGATGCCTTCGAGCGTCGCACCATCCTTGAGGAAATCGAGTTGCTCGGCTGTGAGCTTGCGATGCATCACCCACCATTCCTTCCATCGCACGGCGCTCATCGCGACGCGCACCTCCGCGCCGCCTTTGCCGCGCAGGAGCACGGCGATCTCCACCGGCGGTGTGCTCTTGTCAGTCACCCAGGCCCAGTTGTTGCCATAGACCCAGAAATTGATGCAGTCGAACGGCTGCGGCACGGCGATCGGCTTCGGCGGACGGAGCGTGACGCGCGGCTGCTTGCCGTCGGCGTGATAGACCAGCTTGCCGACGTGGCTGCCCCAAAGTTGCTGCTCGCGCGAGAGTGTCAGCGTTGCGACGGCGTCTTTCGTCTCGACCGTCCAGCCGTCGAGATTCTCGAAATCAATCAGCGCCGGATGCGTGTCGGTCGTGCGGTTGGCCCAAATCATCTCGTAGGGCCGCTCGCCGATGGTTTCCGCCGCGATGCTGCTCGCAACGAACACCAGCATCAACAGGCATGGCAGTTTCGTTTTCATTTTACCTCGATGTGTTCAGTGCTCACAACCAGTCCTTGTGCGTCGAAGAGGTTGAGATAGAAGACCGTCGCGCCAGCAGGCACGGCGGCTGTGGCTTTGCGTTTGGCTGGATCCAGACTCGCTGGCGTTGTTTCCCACAGCCGTTTTTGCCAGACGCCGGTGTGTTTCGTGAAGTTCAACTCGGCCCTCACAATCTTCGCCTTCGACTCGAAGGTCGCCCAGACGTCGTCTCCTTTGCGTCCCTGTGCCGTGATGCGCGTGAGCGGCTTGCCCTTCTTGAGAAGGCTGTCGGCCAGCGCGCGGATTTCCTCGGGGCCTTCGCCGGCAGCGCCGTGACCGTGCGGCATGCGGACGCGGATGCAGAGAGTGCGTTTGCCGGACGGCTGGCGGTAGGATTTCTGGAGCGAGTCGAACGGATAGGCGAAGTCGTTGGTGCCTGTGACCCAGAGCATCGGCATCTTTGCGCGCGGTAGGTAGCGCGACGGGTCCCAGAGCTTTAGCCACTTCGCGGCGGTCTCCTTGCCCATCTGCTCGAAGTTTTTCAGCCATGCCGAATTGTCGCCGAGGAAGCCGCAGCCATAGACCGGCGCGGCGAACCGGAACCGGCTGTCCACGCCCGCGATGATGCACGTGAGGTAGCCGCCCCACGAAATGCCCGTGAGTCCGATGCGCGAGGCGTCCACGTTCGGCAGCGAGCGCAACAGCGAGTGAGCGAGGACCACGTCGGCCACGGCGTGATAGGTCCATTGATTTTCGATCGGCTCATCAATCTGGTTGAACCCGCCCCAGCCCGGCGGGCCGCCGGCGTCGTGGCGCTGCCACTTGCCGTAGGAACCGCGCGGCACCGCGCCACAAGTGTCCATCGCGATGGCCGCGTAGCCGCGGTCGTTCCATCGCTTCACCCAGTTGGCGAACGCCGTGCCGCCGCCGCCGTGGACAAGCACCATGCCGGGCACTTTCTCGCCGCGCTTGTGCTCCGGCACGCCGACGAACGCGAAGACGCGCGTCGGCTTGCCCTGCCACGGCAGGCCGTCGAAGAAAATCGCGCGCACGCCATTGGTCTCGAAGCCGGGCGCGGGATAAGTCGTCGTCGCTTTGGACAACGCCTTCAGGTTCCAAGGAACCGCGGCGAGTTTTCCGGATGCCGCGAAGGCGGTCGTCGTGGTGAACAGGAGAAACAAACCGAATGAGCGAAGAACGTGGCGATTCATAGCAGTGACCGCTTGATGACACGCAAGCCGGCGAAGTTCAAACCAAAAAATAGCAGCGGTGGCGAAGTGGCACGAGGCGGGCCAGTGTTTACGGTTCGGGCTGCCGCGAAACAGCGTCTGCGGGAACCTCGGCCGAAACCTCGACGATCTTGCCCGCGCGGCTTAGATCGTTGTTTTGGAGCTTGATCTGCTTCGTCTCGCTTCCTTCAAGCTTCAGCAGCGTGCCGTCGGGCGCGTTGGGACGGCTGCCACGAAGCAGGAAGTTTTTTGTCTGGACCAGCCGGATGAGCGGGGTGGCGCCGGCGGAGAATTGTGCGTCCAGCTTATCGAGCGTCGCGTCTTCCACGTCGTCACAAACGAAGGCGTGACGCAGGTCCGGCTGGTCGGTGCGCAACCGCACGTTGCGGAAGTTCAGGCCGCGCGCGTGCCGGCAATAGAAGCCCCAGGCCGGCAGCGTGCCGAACATCGTGGATTCCGGATAGCTCGTCGGCCGCTCCGGCACCGGTTTCGCGAGGGCGGCCTTGCCTTCGCCGCCCTCGAAGCCGAGTTGGATGTTCTCCAGCGCGACGTTGCGCACGGGATGGTCCGGCAGGCCGGTGATGGAGCAGCCGATGGTCGAGCAGCCACGGGCGGTGATGTTGCGGAGCGTGACGTTTTGAAGCGAGCCGACGCCGGGCTTGGTTGTGGCCGGCTTGTAGATGCGGGCGCGGTTGCCGAGCCGCACGAAAATCGGCACGCTGACACCTTCGATGGCGATGTCGCTGACGCTCACGCGATCCATCCGGCCGCCGTCCACGATTTCCAATGCGATGCCTGCCAGGCCGCGTTGTTTGCCGTAGATGACCTTGGAACGTTTGGGCGAACTGACGGAACACCGGCTGATGTTGATGTTGAGGAAACCGCCGCCGGACTCGGTGCCCATCTTGATGCCGTTGCAATGGCTGCTGACATTGCAGTCGCTGATGGTCACGTTTTCGCAAGGCAGGGTGGAGGTGCTCTTGAGGCAGAGCGCGTCGTCGTCGGAGTCAATGGCGCAGCCGGTGATGGTCACGTCGCGACAACTGTCCACGTCGAGGCCGTCGTTGTTGAAGCTGGCGTGGTTGAACACGGTGATGCCGCGCAGCGTGAGCCGGTCGCAGTTGCGATAGTGCTGCGCCCAACTGCCGGTGCTCTCGATGCGAATGCCCTCGACGAGCACGTCGCGGCAACCGTTGAGGAGGATCGCCTTGGGCCGCTTGCCTTTCGGGTCGCGCCAGACGGAGCCGTTGCCGTCAATCTTGCCCGCGCCGCGGATGGCGATGCGCTCCAGCCTCTCGCCGACGATGAGGTCATGCACGACGGGTGCAGCGTCGGGCGGATCGTCGCTCTTGCGATGCAGGTAATCCACGCGGTTGGTGCTACCAAGGAGCGTGCAGTCTGCGTCGAGCAGGAACGTGACGCGACTGCGCAGGAAGATCGTGCCCGTGAGCCACGAGCCGGCGGGCAGCCGCACCGTGCCACCGCCGTCGGCCGCGCAACGCTCGATGGCTTTCTGAATCGCCGCTGTGCAGAGCGTTGTTCCATCGGGTTTGGCGCCGAAATCGCGGGCGTCGAAGACGGCGTCCGCCGCCCCGGCCACCGATGCGGCGCAAGCAAACGTGAATACGGCGAACAGTCGTGTGTTCATGGTTGGTGTCTCAATGCGCAGCCTCCGGCATCGTCTTGCCGTCATCAGCCACTCGCCTGTGCTGCAAACTGCCGCCGGAGTTCCGCAACGGCGTCGAAAATCGCCGCGCCCTGCGCGTCGGTGACGGTGTTGTCCATGTTGATGCAGCAGACGCCGGTCAGCCACGGGTTCGCCGACTGACCGACGAGACGGAAGATCGTCGCGCGAATCTCCTCCGGTGTCTGCCGCGTAATACCGACCGGATCGAGGCGGATGTTCAGGAAGGTGTGAGGCAGATGTTCGCGGACTTGCGCGACGTCGCCGCCCCAGCCCACGTCGAGGAAATCGAGGTGCGGCACTTTCGCGTAGCTCGCGGCGAAACGGTGCGGGTCGCGGCCGCAATGATGGATGCCGAACGGCCGGTGCCGCTCGCTCCACGCTGCGTCCACCGGCAGCACGAACCGTTCGTAGTCCTCCGTCGAGATCATCGTGTTGGAGCATTCCGAGTGCAGATACACCGGCCGGCGGAAGTGGCGGACGTTGCGGTTGACGGAGACGGAACTGCTGCCGGTCTCTGACTCGACACAGGCGACGAACCGCTCGATGATCACCGCCATCTTGCGGAACTCCGCCGCGACCTGCTCCGGCGCATCGGCCATGTCGAGGAACAACTCCTGCCCGCGCAGATCAAGTGCGAGGTTAAGCACGCCCGCCCAGCCGATGTCGCCGACCACATAACCGTGGCGCGCCTTCAGCGCGTCGCGGAGCCGCTCGAACCGCTTGAACGCCGCACTCTGGAACGGTGCTTCGGGGTCCACATCGAGCCGCTCGCGGTTCGCGGGCACGATGTCGGGCGGGGCGTCGGCCCGGTAGCGGACCTCGCAGCCGAACATCTCCGAAACCAGATAGCCGGCGGCGTTATGCACCGCGCCGATGATCGGCAGGTCGCGGTCGCGATCCGCGCCGAGACCGTGACGGCCGAACCGTTCGTGCAACACCGCCTCCATGCGCCGTTCGCTCTCAACGCGCCGGGCCGGGTGATAGAAGAAATCCTCGTCGAAGCTGATGCCTGCGTGCGCGTGCCACCATGACGGATGCAGCACGATCTCCACCGGCAGCATCTCGTTGCCGAGCAGTTCGTTCTTCAACATCGGCTTGATTGTCATACGTCGGGAGATTATCCGAGACCCTCCACCTTCCAGCCAGCGCGGTAGGCGCGGCGGACGAGTCGGGTGGCTTCGGGGCTGTTGGTGAATGCCAGCGCCTTGCGGTCCCATTCCAGCCATTGGCCGGCGACGCGGTCGGCCATCGCGCCGACGAGCACGGTCTCGGTCAACGGGCCGCCGTGGCTGAAGTCGGCGCAGGACTTGCGTCCTTCAAGAATCGCGTCAACCCAGTCGCGGTAGTGGTCCTGGCCCTTGAGGCGCGGATATTTCTCCAACGGGAAGTTTTCCTCCGGCAGCACGAACGGACGGCCGCCGCCGTAGTTCTTGAAGATGCTGCCCTGCTCGCCGATCCAGAACGTGCCGGAGGTCGGCACTTCGGGGATGCCTTTGGGCAAGGCGATGCGGCTGAGGTCGGGGCGCAGGTCGCCGTCGTGCCAGGTGAGCTTCACGGTGTCCGCGGCGGTGACGGGCGTGCCGGCGAAAATGAGTTCGACGACGCGGCGCTGGCCCCACAACGGCCCGCTGCTGCCGGGCGTGGTCTGCCGCACGCGCAACGGCGCGGTGAGCTTCAGCGCATCGAAGCTGGTGTCGAAATGGTGGCAGCCCATGTCGCCCATTTCGCCGGCGCCGAAGTCGAACCACGCGCGCCAGTTCTTGGGATGATAGGTGTTCTCCAGGTAAGGCCGCGGCTCGCGCACGCCGAGCCACAGATTCCAATCCAGCCCTGCGGGAATCGCGTCGCCCGTCGCGCGAAGCTCGGTGTTCTTCGGCCACCAGTTGAGCTTCTTGTTTTCCCAGAGGACAACCTCCTTGATCTTGCCGATGGCGCCGCTGCGGATCAGTTCCACCGTCATGCGGTTCTCGATGCTGGAACGGCCCTGGTTGCCAAGCTGGGTGACGACGCCCGCCTTGGCGTCTTCCTGCGTGATGACGCGGCATTCGTGGAGCGTGGGCGCCATCGGTTTCTGGAGATAGACGTGCTTCTTCGCGCGCATCGCCGTGACGGCTGGCGCGGCGTGGCAATGATCGGGCGTGCCGATGGTCACGGCGTCGAACTTTACCGCGTGGCGACCGAGCAACTCGCGCCAGTCCTTGTGCCGCGATGCGTCGGGGAATGTCTTCGCGGCTTGGTTGAGCGGCTTGTCGTCCACATCGCAGAGCGCGACGATCTTCACCTTCGGATGGTTGGCGACGTTCTTCATCGTGCCGCCGCCCATGCCGCCGACGCCGATGCAGGCGACTTGGAGGGTGGAGTTGGGCGAGGCGCTGCGGAGGATGGCGGGGAAACCGAGCACGCCGGCGGCTGCGGCGGAACGGCGGAGGAAATCACGGCGATTCATGGTGGGGGGTGTCCTTTCTGGGTTGGCTGGGAGAGTGGCTTACACAACAACTTTGGTGTTGCCGCCGCGTTCGAGGTTGATGTCCATGTTGGGCTTGTTGGTCTTCCATGCGCCGGCGGTGAAGTCGGGCACATCAATGGAATTGGAGCGGTTCAGGACCGACCATTCGCTCAGCGGGACGACCGCGCTCCAGGCGGCGGCGTCATACACGTCCTGGTCGAGCGGCAGGCCGTTGCGCAAGCAGTCAACCAGCCGCCAGTCCTCCAGCAGGTCGCTGCCGCCGTGGCCGGCTTTCATCTTCGCGGCGAGTTCATGCACCTGGCGGGTGATCTTCGGAGTGTATTTCTCCTCCAACACCTTGAATTCCTCGGCGGAGACCCAGGCATGGTTCCCCTTGCAAAGCCTCGGGGGCGGTGGGTCGTAGAGTGCGGCACCTTGGGTCCCGTAAATGCCGTGGAAAAGGTTGTGCGGCGATGGTGAGGTGGCGTCGTGTTGGAGCATGATGGTGCGCCCCATCGTCGTGCGGATGGTGGTGACGTTCATGTTGCCGCGATAGCTCTTCCCGGCAAACGGCTTGAAGAACTCGTCGGTGGCGGCCAGTTCGCGCGCGCGGGCGTTCATCATGAAGTCGTTGCTCTCTACGGAGACGAGGAACTCGAACCTGTCGCCGCGGTTGATGTTCATCACCTGGGCGACCGGGCCGAGGCCGTGCGTGGGGTAGATGTTACCGCGCCGGGCGGCGTATTGCCTGAGCCACCACATCTCCCAATACATGGTCTTGGAGAAGTTGTTCCGCATCTTGCTGGTGTTGTAGGCGCAGTCGGCATGCACCACCTCGCCAAAGAAACCCTGCCGCGCCATGTTTAGCGTCATGAGTTGGAACGGCAGGTAGCTGTCGTTCTCCATCATCATGCAATGCCTGCGGGTCCGCTCGGCGGTTTTCACCAGCCGCCAGCATTCCTCGATGGTCCCGGCCGCCGGCACCTCGGAGGCGACGTGTTTGCCGTGCTCCATCGCATGGACGGCCATGCCCGCGTGCATATACCAGGGCGTGGTGATCATCACCAAATCCACGTCATCACGCTCGCAGATCTTCTTCCAATCCTCCGGTCCGGTGAAAACCTCCGGGTTGTGCGCCGTTCCGGCCAGCCTCTTCTTGGCGGCGTTCGCCTTCTCAGGCCGGATGTCGCAGAGCGCCCTGATCTCTGTCCCTTCAATGCGGCTCATGACGTTCAGGTGGGACGGCCCACGCTGGCCGAGACCGATGATGGCGATCCGCACTTTCTCCAGTGGAGGCGCGGCGAAGCCCGACATGTTGAACCGCTGCACGTGGGCTTTCTCCAAACGCTTGCCCGCCTGCGCGGCATCCTCCTCGCCTTGATGGCCCGCTTGTGGTGGTTTGCCGTGGAGCAGGCTGGCTCCGGCGAAGCCCAAGCCCGTCAGGCCCGTTGTTTTGAGGAAATTTCTTCGGCTGGTTCTCATAGCGCCACCATCATAAACGCCTTTTGCTTTCCGCCAACGGTTTTCTCAATTGAGACCCGACGCAACAACTCTTACTCTCAGACTGCCTTGTTCATGGCTTGAAGAACGCCATCAGGATCTTCGACAGGATTTGCTCGCCGATTTCGTTCGCGTGGACGCGGTCGCGATAGAAGGCGTGCGGATGCAGCTTCGTGGAACGGATGTATTCAGCCCACGGCAAGGTCATGTTCAGAAACGCACAGCGTTGCTCGGCGGCGAGTTTCTTCAGCGTCGCGCCATATTCACCGGCGCCGGAACGCTTGTCCTTCGCTAGTTCCTGTGGCGAGCGTGGGTCGGTGGTGCCGAACGTGCCGGTAGCAAGCAGAATCTCCACATCCGGCAGCGCGGCACGCAACTGGCCGATGACCTCACGGATGCTCTCGATGTCTTTCTGGCTGATGCCACCGATGAACATCAAGTCGGGCTTGAGCGGCGCGACATTCTTAGCGATGCGGCCTTCCTCCTTGTAGTGTTGGCAACCGCCGCCGCCACGGACATAGACCGTGCCGCGGATGTTCGCCTTCGGGTAGGCTTCCGCCAGTTTCGCCACCCACGCGGATCGCATCGTGTCGGCAACGATACTGTCGCCCATTGCCAGCAGATGCAGTTCGCCGCCTTTGGTCAGGATGCGGCGAGTGCGCTTCAGGTGTGTCCAGTCAGGCTTCGGTGGGGTGAACTTCCCTTTCGGCATTTCAGCCTGAATCTTCGCGATTTGCGCCAGGGACCGCTGCGGCGTGCCGAAGATGGAGTAGTCCTTCTCCGGCGAGTTTTGCTCCGTCTTCACATCCGGCGGCCACTTCGCCTTCAGCGCTCCCTTCTCCGGAAACTTCACCGGCGAGTCCTTCATCATGTCGGCCGAAGCGAGCGACGCTGCGAGGCAGACAAGGAAAGCAAGGGCGCGAATTGGTTTCATCGCGTCGTGCGAATCACTTCGCGGCGAGGTGGCTTCGCATGAAACGGATGCAGAACTTCACGTCGTCCAGCAACTGGTCGGACTGGTGTTCGTATTCGACGCCGATGTGGCCGCGGAAGTTCTGGCGCTTCAGTTCGGCCAAGATGCCGGCAATGTTGGAGATGCCCTGGCCGTAGGGAAGGTCGCCGCTCTCAGGCTTGGCTTCCTTCACATCTTTCAGATGCACCGACAGTGCGCGCTTCTTGAACATCTTGAGCGTCTCGACGGAATCCACGCCGGAGCGGGCGAGGTGGCCTGTGTCCACTGAGAAGCCCATTCGCGGATCGCGCTTGTCCATCAACGACAGCAGATACTTTGGGTCCCAGTTCAGGTAATCGGGCTTCTTCGGGTTCTTCGGGTGGTTGTGGAAACAAAGCTGGATGTCGTATTCCTTCACCATCTTCTCGACGAGGTCGAGCTTGTCCGGGGCTGGTTCGCCGGTGAGGCCGCGCAAACCGAGCTTGCGGGCGAACTCGAAGAGCTTGCGCACGCCAGCCTCGGCGCCGCCTTTGTCCTGAAACGGCGCGTTGTTGAAGTAGGCGTTCACCGCGCGCACGCCCGTCGCCTTCAGCTTCGCCTTGAGCGCGGCGATGTGCTCGTCCGACAGGTCCGCGTTCAGGATGACCTTGGGATTTTCCGGGCTGAGCTTCTGCCAGAGGAAGAACTCGATCACATCGCCACCGCACTCCTTCGTTTTCTCGATGGCCTCAAACGCCGTGAGGTGGCGGAACGTATAGGCGGAACAGCCGATCTCGATGCCCTTCGGCGGCGAGGCGGCGCTGGCGTCGAAACAAAGCGCGAGGCCGATGGCGGCGGCAGCGCAGTGGATAAGGTGGCGGTAGGTTGCGTTCATCAAGTTGTCTCCTGTTGATTGTTCTTGGTGTTTCTAACAGTTGTTTTGCGGGAATGCGATCATTTTGCCGGTGCTCGCACGGTCCAAGCCAACTCCCAGTCGTTCTTGCCATCCAGCGACATCATGTAATCGGCGCACGCGGCGATCAGGTGCGCGTAGCCGCCGGTCTCGCTGACGCGGTGCTGCCAATAGTGCTTGGTGGGCAGTTTGTCGCCGATGGGCCAGTGCGGGCGGATGTAGCCGCGCGTCTGCCACTCCTTCTGCCAGTAACGCAGGCCCTCTTCGAGTTCGCGCCGTAACGTGGCGGTCACCTCTGCGGCGGGTGGCTCGGACCAACCTTCGGGCGCGCGCTCGTATTTGCCCTTGAACCAGTTTTCCCACGCATCGGGAAAGGCGCGCATAAGTTGCAGGCTCTGCGCGCAGTCCCACATGATCTGCGGGCCGAGCCGGCTGGCCAGCAACACTTCCGGTCGTTCGCCGGCCAGCGATTCAAACTTGCCGTCGGTGATGAACACCATCGGCCAGGTTTCTGCGCCATACATCTCGCCACGCGGACGGGGCTTGTCCCCATACCAACGGTCTTGGAGGCGGATGACATCGTAGGTGAGTTGCGTGAGGCGCTTGGCGGTGCCGGGACCGACGCGTTTGCCGATGACGGCGCCATAATAATCGCCCTGGGCCTCGTCGTGGAACGGCGTGAGCGCGGTTTTCTTCTTCGTGACCATCGCCTGCCACCACGAGGACTTCACCGGCGGCCACGGCAACGTGTCGAAGTTGCCTGCCACCTTCTGTGCCTGCGCGGCGTCGCCGCTGGCTTGGAAGTCGGCCACCTGGAGCCACGGCAGGTCCATCTTGATCATTTGGATGCGCGATTGGCGCAGGTGATGGATGGCCTCGGCAACGGCCGGGTCGCGCGTGAGCAGCCAGGCGTTGGCCCACATCGGAAACATGTTGAGGGCCATGTGATTGCTGGTGCCGTGCGAGTAGCCGGCCAGAATGCCTTGCTTGTTCTCGGGATCGTTGGTGATGGTGCTGGTGTCGCGCAGCAACTGGCGGATGGTCATCTTCTGGGCGATGGCGTCAAAGTTCACACCGTGGCCGTCGTCCCACCAGTAGGGGACGAAGCCTTTGACCGCTGTGGCGCGCTCTGCCGGCAGCTTCTGGCCGTCGGAGAACGCAGCCGTGCGGTCGGGGAAGAGCGTGTCGGAGTTGTTCGCCATGCGCACGTAAAACGGCAGGATCCAGTCGCGCACGGTCTGGAGATAGAACTCATCGCCCGTGGCGCGGTAAGCGAGGATGCAGGCGTTGGCGAAGAACGCGCCGTCGTGCATCGTGTCCCAACCGCCGCCATAGCCCTGCTTGCCGGTGGCGGGATCGTAGAATTCATAGACCTTGCCGCGCATCGGCGAGTTGTCGCGGCGCATGTGGTGATCCACGACGTAGCCGGCGAGCTGGCGCATAAAACCGGCCAGTTCCTTGCGGCTCCAAGCCGCATTTGCTGCCACAGTGATTGGCGTCGCGAACGCGCAGACGAGCGACGCGACTCCAACGAGTTTGAGAAACGCGCGACGCATGGCACAGCACGCGGCAGCGGTGAGAAGTGGGGGTTGCGTCCTGACAGATGAAGGTTCGTGATTCACAGTTCTCCTCTGGCGACACCGACGGCCCGGCATTACTTCGTAAGGAATCCGGTTGCTTCAAGAAATTGGTCGGCTCGCTCGATGGTTTTCTCCAGCCAAGGTGGCCGGTTGAAGAACGCATGCGGCTGACCCTCGTAAACCTCGATCTCCATGCGTGCGCCAAGCGTGCGCCCTTTGGCGTAGAAGCTCTGGCAGGCCGGCAGGAATTCGTCCGCTGAGCCGATGAGAACCAGCGCAGGCGGCATCCCCTTCTTGATGTCACGCAGCGGATCGGGCATGCCGGACGGCACATCCACGCGAGCCCTCTTCCAAGTCTCAAACCCGAAGGCGGGGTTGAACAGGACCATCGCGTTGGGCTTCGGCGACACCGACAGGTCGTCGCTTGGCGAATGCAGATTCTCCGCCGTCCAAACCGACGTCGCCAAAAATCCGCCGGCCGATCCGCCCGACGAGATGATCCGATTTGGATCCACACCCAGCATCGTCGCGTTCTTGCGAACCCATCGCATCGCACTGATGGCATCCTTCAGACACTCGTCCACGCCGACGCCATCCTTGATCCGGCCGCGATATTCCGCTCGGATCGCCACCATTCCGCGTTTGGCGAAATGCTCGGCCTGTGGCCGAAATTGATGCGTTTCCCCGGTGGAAAAGCCGCCGCCCGACCAAAAGACGATCGCCGGCCGCTTGTCACCCTGACGCCACTGCTCCGGATAGGAAACATCCGCTACGAGCTTGCGTTCGCCAACCGTCTTGAAAACGAATTGCGACGGCGGGTTCGTTGCCTCAGCGGCTGGCAATATCCCACAACTTTCGCACAAACAACCCAGCAACAAGAGTTGTCCACATCTTAACAACAGAGTTCTTCTGTTCATTCGGCTTCGTTTTCCTTTCGGCATGTCCATCACGGCTTCGCCGCGAGCGCCTTGCGCAGCCACGCCACCAGCTTCTCCTTGTAGCTTGGATCAATCTTCTCCCAGCCGCCCATGCCGTGGATGCCGCCTTCGACGACGATCAGGTCGCACGTGTTGCCGGCGGCCTTCATCTTCTCCTGAAACTTCAGCGATTGCTCGAACGGCACAGTCGTGTCTTTCGTGCCGTGGATTAGCAGATACGGCGGCAGACCTTTGCGAACGTGCGTAAGCGGCGAAGCTTCGCGCAGGACCTTCCACGCCGCATCGTTCAACTCCGTCAGCCCGAACAACGCCTCCACCCACGCCGGGATCGTCTTGCCCTGCTTCACCCGCAACTCCAGGTCGTGCGGCGCATAGATCGGCACCACCGCCGCCACGCGCGTGTCGGCCTTCGCCCGCACACCGGCCAACGACACCAGATGGCCGCCCGCCGATTCGCCGATGAGCGCGATGCGCTTCGGGTCAGCCTTGTATTTCGTCGCGTTCGCCTTCACCCAGCGGATGGCGCTCTCCACGTCCTCGACGCAGGCCGGGAAGCGATGCTGCGGCGCGAGCCGGTAGTTGATCGAGAACCACGCGAACCCCGCCTTGCTCAGCGGCTCGAACAGCGGCTTGATGAACGTCGCCTTGTCGCCTTTCGTGAACCCGCCGCCGTGGACGAGGATGCACGTCGGGAACTGCCCGCCGCCCTCCGGCACAAACGCATCCAGCGTCAGATTCGTGCCGCCGGCCTTGGCGAACTCGATGTCAGTTTTCAATTCCGCTCGCGCAGCGACCGCGAGCAACAGCAGGGGCAACAGGTGGCGCATGGCCGTTACTTTGCCGGAACCGCTGGCTCGCGTAAATCAATTTGAAAGCCCGCCCGCCAAATGACCGCGTGATGGCTGCGTCGGTTTGCATTGCGTGTGCGATCATTGGCTGGTTCGATTTTATTGTAAGAAAACGGCTTCGGCCGCTACCAATAGAATCAGAACGACAACTCGCGAGATGCACCACGACGATTCAGAAGCAGTGTTCAAGACCTGGCTACAGGAGCACGGCGGCATCGTGTTCAAAGTGGCCCGCGCTTACACGTTTACAGATGAGGACCGAAAGGACTTGGTTCAAGATATCCTGCTTCAACTCTGGGTTTCTCTGCCGCAGTTTGAAGGAAAGGCCAAGACGTCCACGTGGGTATATCGTGTGGCGTTGAATACTGCGCTCGCTTCGCGCCGAAAGTCACAGCGGCGAAAAGACCGGCAAATACCGCTCCTTGAAGTGGAGGACGTTCCCGCAGTCGGGAATGGCGATGTGCAACGCCTGCGAGACAGGGAAATTGTTGAGCACCTCTACACAGCCATCCGCCAATTGCCCAAGGCTGACGCGGCGCTGCTGCTGCTTTATCTCGACGACATGAGCTACCGCGAAATGGCGGAAGTGCTCGGCATCTCGGAGAGCAACGTGGGTGTGAAATTGAGCCGCGTCCGAAAGCAGTTGGCGGAGTTAATGAAGGAGTAACGCATGAATCCCGATGAATTGAAGAAGCTATGGAAGACCCAAACCTCGGCAGTCCGATTGACGATTGATACCGACGTGCTGTTGCAACTCCTGAAAAGGAATAAAAACCATTTTGAAGCGATGGTTTTCTGGCGCGATGCGCGGGAAATTGGCGTGGCCCTGCTAATGGCGCCGATACTCCTTTGGATGGGCGTGAAGGACCATTTGCCGTGGACGTTCTTTCTGATGATCCCGGCGATGCTGGGGATCGCGGGGTTCATGTTGACGGATCGGATGCTCCAGAAACGGCGACAGCCTCAATTGGACAACCCGCTGCGGGATTGCCTTGAGCGTTTGCTGGCACAAGTGGAACACCAGATTGGGTTGCTGCGAAATGTGTTCTGGTGGTATCTGCTCCCGGTCGCCGCCGCCCTGGCCGCATTTTTTGGCCACGTGACATGGCTCACTTGGGCGGACGGTTGGCGCCACCGGCTCGCAAGCGCAGTAATAATCGCGGTAACAACACTGATCTTTTGGGGCGTTTACTGGCTGAACCAATGGGCCGTGCGCCGGGAACTCGAACCGCGCCGGGAGGAACTGCGTGCTCTGATCTCAAACCTCGAAAACGACAATCCCGTGGTCCTGCCTTCGGGAGAAATGTCTTCCAGCACGGATTGATAGTCGGGATCGGTTTTGTATCGTTGACTCAATCCTCCACCTGCTGTCAAAAAAACAGTGAAGCCCGATCCGATGGCCCGTCTCTGATCGCTGCGCGCTCGCTGGTCAATGCGACCGGGCGTAGTGGGTCAGGGCGAGGACGTTGGGTTCGGGCGTGTCGCGGGGGACTTCGCAGCCGGCACCGACGATGTAGCGGGGGATGCCTTGGCAATGACACTCAGCGATGGCCGCCGTCACCGACTCCGGCGTGCCGTCGCGCAGCACGCTGACGGGGTTGATGTTGCCGAGCAGCGTTTGCAGCAAACCCATCTTCTCGCGCGCGGCGGCGACGGGCACCATCGAGTCGAGGTCCACAATCTCGCAGCCAAGCTTGCCCATGCCCCCGAGGATGGCGTTGGTGTTGCCACAGATGTGCAGGCGCACGCGCGTGCCCATAGCGTGCAGGCCGTCCACGAGCTTCTTCTCGTAGGGCCAGACGAACTCGTTGTAGATCTCCGGCCCGACCAGTGACGCCGCTGCGTCGCCGACGCCAATGATGTCCGCGCCGGCCTCCACCTGCGCGCGGGCAAACCGCAACGCCGTCGCGACGACGAACTCGAACAGGTCGCGGATGAATTTCTCGTCGTCGAAGAAATCGAGCATGAGCGTGTTGATGCCGCGCAGGTCGGCGCCCTCGGCGCACGGACCTTCCACCCAGCCCTCGATGAGCCTCTCGCCGCGGACGCGCTCGCGGAACAGCGCCATCGCCTTGACGCGGTCGTGCATCCGGCCGCCGCCGAGTGGATCGGGCGACTTCATGCGCGTCAGTTCAGTCTTGTCGGCGAGCCGCGCGTCGGTTTCGTTGATCGCCGGCGGCTGGTTGTCGAAATACTCGATGTTCGCGCCGTAGTCGGCCGCCTCGCGCGCGGGGTCGGAGATGCCGGAAACGTAATCGAAGTCGAACTTCTCGGCGGTGCGGAGCTGCGCCTCGACCATGACGCGGTAGTCGCGGGCGTAATCGCCGTAGCGCGCGCCGATCTGATCGCCGGCGAACATCATGGTGATGGGCATCAATGGCAGCCGATCCGTGGGCCGGCCTTCCAACATTGCGAGGACTCGTTCGCGACCGTTCATGGCGGAACCTTAACGAGCTGGCGCAGACACCGCAAAGTTTTTCCGCGCATTTACTGGCGGCGGCGGGCGGTTCTTGGTAGTGCTGGGAACCGGCGATGAAACCCGCGCTACGCATCCTGGCCGCGCCAAACGAGGATGGATTCGGTCCCTCCGCGTTGCTCTCCTATGTCGTGAAGGAACTGCTCGCCCAGCACCCCGACAGCCGCGCGACGATTTGGAACCGGTCGCGCGCCGACTACAACCGCAGCCTCTACCGTGATCTCGTCGCCGCCGGCCGTGTGAACGTCAGGCCGGTCTGCAATCTCATCCAACTCGCCAAGGACGCCTCCACCGGCGAAGTCTCCATCGCCGGCACGCTCGCGCAGATCGGCGACTACCGTGCCGCCAGCGCTCGCTACGCAGGCGGCGTGCGGCCCGGCAATTTCGACCTCGTTGTGGAATTCGGCGTCCCCGCCGCCGCACGCTGGGCTGCCAAAAGCGGCATTCCGTGCGTCAGCATCTTTGACCACGCCTGGGCGCGGACGCTGGAGATGATTTTAGCTACAGCCATGCAGAAGACAAAACCCCTCACCCCGGCCCTCTCCCCGCGGCGCGGGGAGAAGGAGAAAATCCTCGCGCCCCTGAACGAGCCGCTAAACAGTGAGGTGATCGCGGATCAGGAAAACAGTTTCCCTCTCCCCATCCGATGGGGAGAGGGACAGGGTGAGGGGCAGTCCCTGTTTAATAAACACGCCTTGGATGCTGCCGCGCCAATAACAACCCGCCAGCGCGCACAGTGGCGCAACCTCGTCGCCGCCATCCGACGGGATGAGTCGTTCACGCAAAAGCTGTTTCTCTTCCCGGAGTTCATATCGCCGCCGTTGTTCCGCGCTCACTGGCGCAACGTCGCGCCGCGCGCGGCGGCAAGACGGCTCTCCGGCGTGCTAGGCGGCACGACCTCGTGGAGCGAGCGGCAGGCGCGGGAGTATCTCGGTTTCGCCATGCCGGGCCGCATAGTGATGATTCAAGGCGGCGACACCTCGGCTTGGGACGCACTTCTCCAGTGGCTCGTGCCGGCTTTTCTCGACGCCAGAGCCGAACTCGAAGCGCGGCGACTGAACGTGGCCTTCTATATCCCTCGGCGCATCGCCGGTCGCGGCGCCGTCGCGCGCTTGGCCGATCCCGCTGTTGCCCGCCGTTGCCCGCGCGTCCGAGCCTTCGCGCCCGTGCCGGGCGGCACGACGCAGGAGATTTTCCCGTTTGTGGATTTGCTCGTCACGCGGGCTGGCGGTGGCACGGTCAACGACGCCATCGCGTGCCGCACGCCGTTCGTTTGCGTGCGCGAGTGCAGCCAGTCGCAGGTGGAGGCCACGCTCGCGGCGTGCGTGCGCCGCGGCCTGACGCGAGTGATGGACAGTGCGGCTTTGGAAGTAGACCCGTTGCGCACTATCTTCCCCGAAGCCGATCACGCCGGCGACAACCGCAGAATGGCCACCGTCATGAAGGCGTTTCCCAATCACATTGAGCGGGAGTTGGTGCGTGAAATCTTGCGCGGGTTTATGGCGCGGCGGTTTTCTTCAGGTGCTTGTCGAAGAACTCCCCGACCATCCGCATGATGTCCGGCCCGCCGAAACCGTGACCGGCGCCCTTGACGGTGTGGAACGTGACCTCGACGCCGGCTTTCTTGAGCGCGGTTGCGAGCAGTTCGCTCTGCTGATGCGGCACCAGCCGGTCTTTGTCGCCGTGCATGAAGAGGAACGGCGGATCGTCGGACGTGACGTAGGTGATCGGGTTGGCGCGCTGGGTCTTCTCCTTGTTCTCCTGAATCGCGCCGCCGATGAACAGCGACTCGGGCGAATCAGCCGCGTCGTGGCTGAACGGCTTGCCCGGCGTCAGCGCGTGCGCCTCCATTTGCAGGAAATCCGTCGGTCCAAACCAGTCACAGACAGCCTGCACGCGGCTGCTGAACTCAAGATTGCCGCTGTAGCCTTCGAGCACCTTCACGCCGCCGCTGGTGCCGAGCAGGGCAACGAGATGGCCGCCCGACGACGAACCCCACGCGCCAAAATGGTCAGCGTCGAGGTTGTATTCCTTGGCGTGCGCGCGCAACCAGCGGACAGCGGCCTTGCAGTCTTCGATAGCGGCCGGAAAAACTGCCTGTCCGCTGGGCCGGTAGTTGATGCTCGCGGTGGCGTAACCGCGCGTGAGCATCTGGAAAAATGGGCCGCCGCGCTTGTCGCCGCCGAGCCATGCGCCACCGTGAATCCAGATGATCAAGGGCAGCGGCCGGTCGCTCTTTGGCAGGTAAAGGTCAAGCGACTGGGCCTTGCCGCCGCCCGCCACATACTCGATGTCGCGTAGCGCACGCACGCCTTCGGGCAACGGCGGCGGCCCTTGAGGCCGGCGTTGCGGAGGTTGTTGGGCTTCAGTTGTCACAGCAAGCAGAGAGAGTAACGCAGTCAGACAGATGAGCAAGCGGCGGATTGTCTTCATGGTTGTTCTCATGATGGGTTTGTCGGCGCGCTTCGCGCGTCATCGCATACAACGTATGCATCACCCGCGCTATTGGCAGCCGGGCGCGGTGATTTCATCGCAACGCGTTTTGCACAGCGAGAATCTGCCGCGCCACCATCCAGCGATACACGTCGAACTCGGCGGGTGACCAGAGATCGTCGTGCTTGTATTTCAACTGCACGCGGATGGCGTCCCAGACGAATTTCAGCTCGCGCTCCGCCTTCGTTGCAGTTTCCTGCGCCATCGGCTTGCCCCTCTTCTTCGCCTCCGCGATGAGTTGCTCCAGCGTGTGGATGTAGCGGTAGTCGTCGTAGCCTTCGCGATACGCCTCCCACATCGCCACGGGAATCGGCGCACCGTCTTGCTCGCTACGGTTGAAGAAGTCCATCGAGGAGCTGTCCAGATAGTTGAAGGGGTCGCCGCCGCTGGCTTGGTAAATCCACGGGTTGAGCGTGAGGAACCCGCTGCGCCAGAAACCGAAGCCGTAGGTCATGCGCGCGCCGGTCACCGGCGTGTGGTCGTTCTCGCCGTTGACGTGGTTGGGATAGCACCAATACTCCACCTTCCTCGCCTTCATGTCGGCCAAAATCGTCTCGCGGTCCGGCGCGAACGGCTGCGTGCTCCACACGTCAATGAACGGTCGCATCGGGTCGAACTGCTCATGCGTCGGGTCGGCGGTCACGTAGGTCCGCACACCGGCGACCTTGCACGCCTTGAGCACCTTCACCATGAAGTTCACCGAGTCGGGGTTCGTGCTCGGCTCGTCCACCGGGTAGTAGAGGAACTCCGGCCAGCCGCGCTCCTTTCGGCCGGCCTCGATGGCGCGCACCATCGCCGTCATCTCGCGGCTGAACTCCTCCGGCGGATCCTTCACGTCGCGCAGGTGCGAGCCGGGCGACTCCTTCATATATTTGTGATAAACGCCACCGCTGTTGATGCCCATGACCATCGGCCCGACGAAGCCGTGCTTCTTCCACATCGCGACCTTCTCGGCGAGCGTGTCCCACTTGAGGTCGAATTTCCCGTCCTTGTCGGCGGCGGGGCACCAGAGCGAGAGCACCACGTTGCGCGTGCCGTGTGCCACCATGTCGGCGTGCTCCAGATCGGCCTTCCGCCGCCAATACTCGCGCGAGACCTCATCCTTCGCCTCGGCGGCGCGGTCGAGTGGGTGATGATAGTAGATGCCGAAGATCTTCGCCGGGTCCTCGCGCAGTTTGAACGGCAGGATGCGGAGCTTGACCGGCACGACGGCCTTGCCACCGGCACAGGTGAACGTGACGTTGCCGCGGTATTCGCCGGCTGGCGCGTTGTCGGGCACGCGCATCGTCAGCCAGAAGCGGGCGTTCTCGCCGGCCTTGAGGTCGCCGCCCTCGAACCACTCCAGCACGTCGGGCACGACGCGGCAGCGATGGAGCACCGTGTAGTTCGGCCGCGCGAGCATGTAGCGGACGCGGCGGACCTCGATGTTCTTCGCCGGCACCGGCCCGATGGCGCTGACGCTGACCTTCGCGTTGGCGAGGTCGCGCAGCGGACGGACGATGAAGTTCACCGGCTCGAACTCGCCCGGCGTCGCGAACGCGCGCAGTTCGGGGTTGAGGTCTTCGGCGCGCGGGTTGGTGTGCGAATAGATGCACTCGAGGTAGTGCCGCGACCATACCGCGAAGCCGCGCTTCTCGTCCGCCGTGGCCAGTTTCGGCATCGGGCCGGTCGGCGGCTCCGGGTCCTGTTTCCACTTTGCCCATTGCTCTGGCGGCATGCGGAAGGTCCATTCCTCGAACGGCGCGATGACTTCCTTCTGGACGCGCACCGCGTCGGCGTCGGTCCACGCCATGATCGCGTTGACGACCCATTTGCTGCGCGGCGTGAACTTGACGGCGAGTGGCTCCTTGCCGACCGTGGCGCGGAATCGCAGCGTGCGGAACTGGTAGCTGCCTTCGATCCGGACACGTTGCGTCTGCTTGCCGACCTGCACGGTGAAGTCGAAGAACTGGGCGCGATACTTCGAGTCGCTCGTGCCGCAGACGACGTAGAGGTTGTAGTCTCCCGGCGCGGCCTTGATGAGGAACGCGTTCGCGGTTTCACCGATGACGGCGTCCTCGGTGATCGGGTTGGTCCAGATCGGCGGCTGCTCCTCGCGGCCGCGGCTTTTGTTCTCGACCATCTCGCGGTAGGCACGCGCCGACGCGGTAAGACCGTCCTTGGCCTGCCAGCCATCGCTCTTGGGCGTGACCTGCGTGAAACTACTCCAGACTTCCGATTTCTCAGTGCCCATGTCATAGAGGAGCGGCGCGGCGTGGACGGTGATGGCGAGAGCAAGGGCAGGGGCAAAGCGTAAAGCGTAATGCGTAATGCGCATAATCATTTCCTCCACGGCGATTCAACAAGACGGACTTTGGCTGTGGCTGGTTGCGGATTGCCCGCAACGCGCGCGGCCAGTTCGTAGTCGCCCGGCGGCAGTTTCTTGTTGCCGGGATCGAGCGCGATGCGCTGGGGGCCGCGCTCGGCGGAGGCAGTGGCTTGGGCGACGGTCTGGCCGTCCCGGCGAAGCTCGCATACCAACTTCGCGCGCTGGCCGGGCTGGACGCCCACAAGCTTGAAGTTTACCGGCAGCACCCGCGCGCCGGCGAACATCACCGCTGTTTCCGCCGCGAAGTCCAGGATCGTCGGCTGCGCGTAGCGGAGCAACGCGAGGTCGTCAATGAACAGGTCGAGCTGGTCCGCGTGCTTGTAGTTCGACTCGGCGATGTGGAACTGGATGTTCCGCACGTCGCCGGGCTGCGGCAGCGCCGACACCGGCACCGTGATCTCGACCCACTCGCCTTTCTTCAACTCCGCCAGCGGCCGGTGGAACGTCGTTGCCTTGTCCGGTGCCTGGATGCCAAGGCCAACCGCTTCCTTCGGCAACGCCGCGCGCGTCGTGTCGGTGTAGACCCATGCGTGCAGATAGTCCCACGCCGACCAGTCGCGCTGCGGGCCTTCGGGGATGGCGCGGCCGAAGCGCGGCCAGCCGATGGGATAGTTCTTCTCGCCGGCGTAGTAATCCACGGTGACGTGCCAGTGCAGGGCGGCCGGCCCCACTTTCAGTCGCGCTGTGGAGACTTCGACGGTGGATTCGGCCGGTGACCAGCCTTTGGCCGACGCGCCACCGAAGAGGAGTTGTTTTTCCATCACCGGCGACTGCGCAAACACTGCCGCGGTCGCCGCCAAGATGACTGCCAGGATGATCGGCCTCACGCACACATTCTGCGCGAAGCCCGCCCCGTTAGGCAAAGATTATTTGCGCACCGCGCGGATCACAGTGGCAGCGCTTTGAGGAATCGCTCGATCCAGCCGAGTAACTGTTGCGGCGCGACACCGGTCCAGATCACCACGACGGCGGAGAACAGCAAAGCGAAGTTCAGATATGACGGAGCGACGATGCGATCGGTCGCGGCAGTGTTTGTCGCGTCCAGCTCGACGACACACATCGTCTTCAGCAGGACAAGATAGTAGTAGAGGCTGACGGCGCTCATGGCGATGCCGAGGGCTACAAGCCAGAGCAGGCCGAGATTGTGCGGGTCGGCGCTCAGCGCGGCAGTGAAGAGGTAGAACTTTCCAAAGAACCCGCCGAGCGGCGGGATGCCGGCTAGCGACAGCACGAAGATGATCATCAGGAATGTCAGCGCCGGCGCGCGCCGATAAATGCCGGCGAAGTCCTTGAAGTCGTCGCCTCCGACTCGCGCGCTCAGCGCGGCGACGATGCCGAACGCGCCGAGGTTGGTGAACGCATAGACGATGACGTAGAAGAACACGCTCGCTGCTCCGAGCGCGTTGGCGGCGACGAGGCCAGTGAGGATGTAGCCGGCGTGGGCGATGGCAGAATAGGCGAGCAGCCGCTTGACGTTGCGCTGGACGGTGGCGGCGGTGTTGCCGACAACGAGCGTGACGGCCGCCAGCGTTGCAACGACGGCGACCCAGCCGCTGTTGGATACGCCCCACGCCGCCGAGCCTTGCGCGCCGGCAAAACCGATGAACAGCACCTTCACGAGGATGAAGAATGCCGCGATCTTCGAGCCGCTGGCGATGAATGCCGTCGCCGGCGCGGGCGAACCTTCGTAGGCGTCCGGTGCCCACTGGTGGAACGGCGCGACAGCGGTTTTGAACCCAAAGCCAACCAGCGTGAACATCAGCGCCACGCCAAGCATCGCGCCGTTGCCATGCAGGCCGCTCTTGGCCAGCGCGGCGGTAGCGTGTCCAATGGCGGGCAGCGTCGTTTCGCCGGTCAGACCGTAGAGCCACGCCATACCGAACATCATGAACGCCGAACTGAGCGCGCCGCAGAGGAAATACTTCATTGCGCCTTCCGCTGACCGCAACGCGCCGCGCTGGAAACCGGTGAGGATGTAGAGCGACACGCTGAGCAGTTCCAGCGCCACAAAAATCGCGATCAGTTCCTCGCTGACGGTGAGGAAGATCATGCCGAGCGCGCCGAACAGCAGCACGGCGTAGTATTCGCTCACGTGCGTCGTGAACGGATACGCCATCGAGATGAAGACAGTCACGATTGTCACAACGACGATGACCAGCGCGAAGAACACCGTCAGCGGGTCGAGCACGACTGTCCGCAGCGGCCCGACGTAAGTGCCGTCCGCCTGCACGTGTCCGAGTTGGACCAGCAGCATCACGCCCGCCGCCGCGAGACCGAGCGCGGCCAGCCAGCCGAGCGTTTGGAATCGTTTGGCGGCATCGCACCGGCGCAACACCGTGAAATCAATCGCCAGCAGCGCAAACGCCGTCAGCACCAGCACCGTTTCCGGAAGCAGGTTCACCAGGAGTTGGAGGGCGGATGCGTTCATCATTTTGCCAGCAAGGTCACCAGCGGTTGGATGCTAAGATGGATCATGTTCAGCAGGCAGTTCGGGTAGATGCCGACGATGATTGTCAGCGCGATCAGGATCGTCGCCGCGATCTTCTCCGGCGGCGAGATCGGCGGCATGTCGCGAAGTCCAGCCTCGTCTGCCACGCGCCGCTCGCCATAGAACGCGCGCAGGATCGTCTGGAGCGTGTAGGCGAACGTCAACACGATGCCAAACCCACACGCGATTGCCAACCAGGGAAACGCGCGCCATACGCCGATCAACACCTGCAACTCCGCGACGAACCCGCTGAAGCCCGGCACGCCCATCGAAGCCGCGCCCGCGAGAACGAACGTCACCGCCGCGAACGGCATGATGTCGCAGAGCCGCATTGCTTGCAGTTCAGCGAGCACGCGGGTGTGAGTGCGGTCATAGACCATGCGGCCGACGACGGCGAAAAGCAGACCGGCGATGATTCCGTGGCTGAACATCTGAAGCACTGCGCCGTCGAGGCCGATTGTCGTGAGCGTCATCAGGCCCAGCAGCACAAAGCCCATGTGGCTGACGGAGCTGTAGCCGATGACGAACTTGAAGTCGCGTTGCACCCACGCCACCGCCGCGCCGTAGATGATGTTGATGACGGCGATGACGCCGAGCGGGAACGCCCACTCTTTCGCGCCGATCGGCATCAGCATCATACCGACCCGCAGGCAGCCGTAGGCGCCGAGTTTCATCACCACGCCCGCCAGCAACATCGAGGCGGCCGTCGGCGCGGCAACGTGGCCGGTGGGCGCCCAGGAATGAAACGGCCACATGCCCGCCAGCACAGCGAATCCGACGAACACCAGCGGGAAGCACCAGAATTGGAACTCCGGCGTGAACTTGAAGTCCTTCAGCGCGAGCAAGTCGAAACCCGGCCCAGCCGCGCCACCGCTCTTGACGTAGAGTGCGAGGATGCCGAGAAGCGCTGCCGCGCTACCGACGAAGCTGTAAAGCACCAGCTTCATTGCGCCGTATTCCTTCCGCGTGCTGCCCCAGATCGCGATGATGAAATACTTCGGGATGATGGCCAGTTCGTAGAATACGAACAGCAGGAACAAGTCCATCGCCAGGAACACGCCATAGACGCCACCGATGAGCGCGAGGAAGAACGCGAAGAACTCCTTCGTGCGGTGCTCGATGTTCCAACTGAACAGGATGCCCGTGACGCAGATGAAACCGTTGAGCACAACGAGCGGCAGGTTGATGCCGTCGTAGGCGAGGAAGTAGCTGACCTTCAGCGACGGAATCCACGGCACATCGCAGACGACACGGAACGCCGCGCGAATCGGGTCGGAAGCCAAAGCGACCTGTTTCGTCAGTTCTGGCACGGCGGCGTTGTAGGACCACCACGCGCCAAGCGCCAAGCCCAGACCGAGCAAACCGCTGGCGAGCGCGATCCAACGAATGAGCGCCTTCTGCTCACGCGGCAGGCACAGGATCAGTCCCGCGCCGAGAAACGACAAATAGATGGTCCAGTCAAGCATCGTAGTGAAATAGGGTGATTGTTACATGCCTGTCAGTTGGGCGACCGCTTTGACCGCCGGTTGGTAGAGTTCGACCAGTCTCATCGCCGCGGCATTGGTCAGGTTGATAAACGGCGCGGGGAAAATGCCGACGATGAACATTAGCGCCACCAACGGCGCGGTCGCCAGCAGTTCGCGGGTGCCGAGGTCTGGGAACTTCGCCCATCGTTCATTCAACGGCCCGCAGAACACGCGTTGGATAAACGTCAACAGATAGACCGCCGTTGCCAGCAGACCGATGAGCGACAGCGCTGTCATCGGTGTGATTACCGGCCACGCGCCCTTGAAGATCATGAACTCGCCGACGAAGTTGTTGAGGCCCGGCAAACCGATGGATGCCATCGCTGCGATGCCAAACAGGCCCGCGAACACCGGCGCGACGGTGCGCAAGCCTCCGAAGTCCTCGATGCCGCGCCGGCCCGTGCGCTCCTCGATGAAGCCGATCATCATGAAGAGCGCCGCCGCGGTGATGCCGTGGTTGAACATCTGGAGGATCGCGCCGTTGAGCGCGGCTGCCTTTTCGTTTACCCAGTTGACGTTTGCCGACGTGCCGCCCGCCGCGTGCGCTACGGCGACGATGCCGAGGATGCAGTAGCCGACGTGGTTCACGGACGAGTAGGCGATCATCCGCTTCAGGTCGAGTTGTGCCATGGCGGCGACCGCGCCGAGCACGATCGTCAGCATCGCCAGCCACGCCAGCGGCGTCGCGCAAGCCGCGAACTCGTGCGGGAAGATCGGCAGCAGGATTCGCAGAAAACCATAGACGCCCATCTTCGAAAGCACACCGGTGAGGATCATGCTGCCGGCGGTCGGCGCTTTGGTGTAGGCATCGGGCAGCCAGGTGTGGAACGGCCAGATAGGCACCTTGATAGCGAAGCCGAGGAACACGCCGACGAACAGCGCCATGCCAGCGGCCTCCGGCGTGACGTTCATGCCCATCTGCTTCAGCAACGCCGCGAGCTTCGTCGCCAGCGCGCCGCCGGACGCGAGGTCGCGCAACTCGATGAAGTTCCACGTGCCGGTGGCGAGGTAGATCGCTTGGAACGCCAGCAGCAGCGCGACGCTACCAACGAGCGTATAGAAGAAGAACTTCAGCGCAGCCCGCTCAGCGCCATCGCTGCCCCAGAGCTTGATGATGAAGATCATCGGGATGAGGCCGGCTTCCCAGAAAATGAACCAGTGGAAGAAGCTCAGCGCCGTGAACACGCCGAACAGACCGGTCTGCACCGCCAGCATCAGAGCGTAGTAGGATCGGACGTGCTTGGCGATGGACGCCGACGCGAGCAACGCGACTGGCATCAGCATGGCCGTCAGCAGCACCATCAGGATGCTCAGGCCGTCCACGCCGACGAAGTAGTCCGCATGGATCGCCAAAATCCACGGCGTTTGCTCGACGAACTGCAAGCCCGGATAAGCGCCGTCGAACCGCGACCACAAAGAGATCGCCTCCAGCAGCGCAATGATGCTGGCGAAGAGCGCCACGCCGCGCGCGGCGAATTCATTCCGCTTCGGCAGCAGCGCGATGACAAGCGCACCGATCAACGGCGTGAACGTCAGCCAGCTCAGGATGTGAGAGTTCTCTTCCATCGGGTCACTTCAGGAAAAACCAAAATGCCAGCAATGCGGCGGCGACGGCCACGAGCCGCAGATACGATTGCACGCGACCGTCCTGCAACGCCGCGAAGCAGCGGCCCATCAGGCGGACCGAACCGCAGCCGCCGTCGAAGCAGCGGTTGATGGCCCGTTCGTCAAACTTGTCATTGATGAGCGACAAGCCGCGCGCCAGCAGGCCCAGACCGACGGTGGCACCATCGAGCAGCCGGTCGCCGAAGTCCACGACGACGCTGGCGATGTTGGCAAACCGCACGACGGTCGCCTCGTAGATTTCGTCCCAATACCATTTGTCGCGGCAGAACTCGCGCAGCTTGCCGAGCTTCGCCTTCAGCGGGTCCGGCTCGTCGGCGGCCAGCGGTTTCAAACCGTAGAGAAGGTGGCCGAGGCCAAGTCCCGCAAATGCCAGCGCGGAAGCCGTCGCGATCACGAACCAGTTCACGTTGTGCGGCGCGTGCTCCGGGTTCAGGAAATGATGAATGAGGTTGGCGTGCTCCGGCAGCCCGCTGAAGCCCATGAACGCGCTGAAGATTGCCAGCACGATCAGCGGCACGGTCATGACCGTGGGGCTTTCGTGCGGCGCACCAGGCACCGTCTCATGTTGAGTTTCCGCTTCCTCGTGGCCGACGTGTTTGTGGCCGGCCTTCGCCTTGTCGCCGCGATACTCGCCGAGGAAAACGAGGCACACCTGCCGCCACATGTAGAACGCTGTCAGAAACACGCCGATGCAGCCGAGCACGAACGGACCCTTGTGGAACCAGCCGCTGCCCCAATTGAACGCCGCCGTCAGCACCTCGTCCTTCGACCAGAAGCCGGCGAGCGGGAAGATGCCCGCCAGCGCCAGCGTGCCGACGATGTAGGTCCAGAACGTCAGCGGCATATGTTTCTTCACTCCGCCCATTTTAAAAACGTCCTGCTCGTTGTGGCAGCCGTGGATGACCGAGCCGGCGCCGAGGAACAGCAGCGCCTTGAAGAAGCCGTGCATCAGCAGATGGAACATCGCCGCCGCCATGCCGCCGACGCCGAGGCCCATCACCATGTAACCAAGCTGGCTGACCGTCGAGTAGGCAAGGATGCGTTTGATGTCGTTCTGCGCGACCGCGATGGTCGCCGCCATGACTGCCGTGAACGCGCCGATCCACGCCACAAGCGTCAGCACCTGCGGGCTGGCTTGAAACAGCGGGTAAGTTCTTGCGACCAGGAACACGCCCGCCGCCACCATCGTCGCCGCGTGGATGAGCGCGCTGACGGGCGTCGGGCCTTCCATCGCGTCAGGTAGCCACACGTGCAGCGGCCACTGGCCTGACTTGCCGACCGCCCCGCAGAAGATGAGGAGCGCGATGGTTCCCGCGAGCGAAAGGCCCATGATGCCCGGCAGGCCCGCCAGCGCCGTCGCCTGTTCCAGCGCGCCGGTGTGGTCCGGCGTGTAGAACTGCAACGTGCCGGTCGCGTGATAGAGCCATAGCAAACCGGCAAAGAAGCCGATGTCGCCGAGCTTGGTGACGAGGAACGCCTTCTTCGCAGCAGCGGCGGCGCTGGGCCGGTGATACCAGAAGCCGATGAGCAGATACGACGCGAGGCCGACCAATTCCCAGCAGGCGAAGAAGAGCAGCAGGTTGTTCGCGACGACCAGCCCCAGCATCGCGCCGGCAAACAGCGACAGGAACGTGAAAAACCGCGTGAAATTCTTGTCGCGGTCCATGTAGCCGAGCGAGTAGATGAAGATGAGCATCGAGACGAAGCTCACCATTATCACCATCGCAGCGGTCAACGGATCGAGCACGAAACCCATCTTCAACGAGGTCGTGCCGTAGCTGAACCATGTAAACTCGGTGAGCCAATGCCACACTTCGTGAGTCTGCATCGCTGACCATTGTTGGCCGGCGTGGGGCTGGAGACCGCGGAGGATGGACTCGGCCAGCGCGCAAAACGACAGCAACGTCGAGATGCCAATCGCGCCAATGGCAAGGCCGGCCGAAAGCTTTCGGTAGCGGCGTGGCAGCAGCGCGCTGACGCCGCCCGCCAGAAATGGCAGCAGCGGAATCAGCCAGAGACGGCTCGCGATCCAAGGAATGTGAGTCGTTGGTTCCATCAGCCTTTCAACGTCCTCATCTCGTCCACCTGAATGGACTTGTAGTAGCGGTAGATCACGATCACGAGTGCCAAGCCAACGGCGGCCTCGGCGGCGGAGATGGCGATGCCGAAGATGGCGAACATGACGCCGCTGAGTTGTTCTGGGTGCGGGCTGTAACGCCAGAATGCCACGAGGCTCAGGTTGGCGGCGTTGAACATGATCTCAATGGACAGCAGCACGATGATCGCATTGCGCCGCGTTACCGCGCCGAACAGGCCAATGGCGAAGAGAAGGCTCGCCAGGATTTGGAAATGGGCCAGCGTTGTCATTTGCGGTGAGAGATTTGTTCCATGGCGATGACGATCGAGCCGATGAGCGCCGCGGTCAGCAGCAATGATACGACCTCAAACGGCACGACCCAGTCCGTCATCATCTTGCGGCCGATGTCGGCGACATTGCTTGCGACGCCAACGGGCGCGACCTGCGACATCGCGGTGTTGTTCTTGATGGCGAACCAAAGCACTGCGCCAACGGCGCCGGCGACCGCCAGACCCGTGAGCCAGCGCAGGCTGAAGAATTCCGGCTCATCTTCGGCGGTAAGATTGTGCGTCAGCATGATGGCGAAGATCGCGAGGATGGCGACCGCGCCGACATAGACGAGGATTTGCACCCAGCCAACGAAATCCGCGTTCAGGTAAAAGAAGAAACCGGCGATGCCGAAGAAGAACAGGACGAGCGACAGCACGGCGTGCATGAGGTTCCGCAGCGTCACGGCCCAGACGGCGCCGCCGACGGTGATGAGGCTGAGGATGATGAAGGCGGTGTCCATGGCTCAGGAAGCGTAACGGTAAACCCGTGGCGCGCCGGCACGGCGGGAGACGAAGCGCGAGACGACCCAATACGCGGCGACGACCAGCGCCGCGGTGATGAGCCATGCGACCGCGCTCTGGAGGAGCGTGGTTTTCGGCAGGTAGAACCAGACCGCCGTGGCGAAGATGTTGAAGAGCGCGAACGGCAGCATCGCTTTCCATGCGAATGCCATCAGTTGGTCCACGCGCAAGCGCGGCAGCGTGCCGCGCAGCCAGATCAGCCAGCAGACGATGAGGAAGCCCTTGAGCATGAACCACGCCCACGACGGCAGCAGTTTCGGTCCGTGCCAGCCGCCAAGGAAGAGCGTTACGCCGAGGCCGGCCATCGCCATCATGCCGAGGTATTCCGCCATGAAGAAGAGCGCGAACTTGAAGCCACTGTATTCCACATGAAAACCAGCGACGATTTCTGATTCTCCTTCCGGGATGTCGAACGGGCAACGGTTGCTCTCCGCCGTCGCTGCGATGAGGAACAGGACGAAACCGGCGAAGCCCCACGGCGTCCAGACGAACCAGCCCGACACGTCGAGGAATCCGTCCGCGCCCTGCGCCGCGACGATCTGCGTGGTGCTGAGCGAGCCAACGATCATGACGACCGGCACGGCGGCGAGCACGAGCGGAATTTCGTAGCTGATCATCTGGGCGACGGCGCGGAGCGCGCCGAGGATGGAGTATTTGTTGCGGCTGCCCCAGCCAGCCATGAAGAGCGCCAGTTCGCTGCCCGCGCCAACGGCGAAGAACGCGATGACCGCCGTGTCGAGGTCTGTCGGTGCCATGTTCCGACCGAACGGCAGGAACCCGAACATCAGCAGCGCCGGGGCGAGGGCGACGGCCGGCGCGAGAAAATGGACGAGCTTGTCGGCGCGCGCCGGCACAATGTCTTCCTTGGTGAGCATCTTCACGCCGTCAGCGACGAACTGGAACAGTCCGAACGGCCCGACGCGGTTCGGACCGTAGCGGTTCTGGATGCGCGCGAGCATCTTCCGCTCCAACCATGTCGCGAGGCCGAAACAAAGGGCGAAGACGCCATAGATCGTCACGCAAATCAGCACAATCTCGGTGCCGGCAGCGACGTTGTGCGCAGCAGCATCGCCCATCGTCTGGCCGCAGCAAATCTTCGACACACTGTTACCGGTGGCGACCACAAGGCCAACGAGCCAGGTGCCGAGCGTCACGATAAGTTGGTCGAAGAAGTTATACATTCGGGGGCTTGGGACCGGTGGACAAGGCTGTCGCGCCCGGCATTTTCTTTCTACTCTGACTCAAATGCGCGTCCACCTCGTCAGCTTCGGTCGGATGAATCTGATGATAATACTCGTTCGACTTCAGCAACGCCGACTTGTTGTGGAGCATCCCGCCGAAACGATTAGTGCCGGCGAGTTCGTAAACCTGGTCCATCTTGATTGCGTCGAACGGGCAGACCTCGGCGCAAATCTGGCACTGCATGCAGACTGAGTAATCAATGTCGAACACGCGCGGCCGGCGCACGGGCTTGCCGGTCTTCGGGTCGCGTTCGACCTCGATGTAGATGCACTGCGGCGGGCATTCCTGCTCGCAAATCTTGCACGCCACGCAGCGGAGGTTGTCGGGCGCGCCGTCATAGACCAAAAACGGGAAGCTGCGCGAGTTCTCCGGCAGCTTCACGCGCTCCTCCGGATACTGGACGGTGGTGAGTCGCTCCGGGTCGAAATAGCTACGGATGAAATTCCGTGCCGTGACGATCAACCCTTGGAGCAAGCCGTGGCCGAACATCAGCGGTCCACCTCCCCCAGCACGATGTCCACGCTGCCGAGAATCACCATCGCATCGGCTACCTTGTGTCCGAGGCACATGTTTTCGAGAATTGTCAGGTTGATGAAGCTTGGCGCGCGCACGTGGTAGCGATACGGCCGAGTGCCGCCCTCGCTGACAAGGTAAAAGCCGAGTTCGCCCTTGGGCGCCTCGATGCGGCCGTAGCCGTCGCCGGCGGGAACCTTGAAGTTGCGCATCTTCACGCCGGCGTCGAACGGTCCCTCCGGGATGTCGCACAACGCCTGCTGGAGAATCTTGACGCTCTCGCGCATCTCCAGCATCCGGACGTAGTAGCGGTCGTAAACGTCGCCAACCTCGCCGAGCGGCACGCGAAAATCGAACCGGTCATAGATGCCATAGCGGTCCACTTTACGGATGTCGTAGTCCACGCCGCTGGCGCGGAGCATCGGGCCGGTGATGCTGGCGTTGATGGCCAATTCGCGCGGCAGGATGCCGATGTGCTGCGTGCGGGCGAGCAGGATTTCGTTGCCAGTGATCAGCGCCTCCAGTTCGTCGAGGAATGCCGGGTAGTTCCCGACAACTTTCCTCGCCGCCGCCAGCCAGTCGTCGTCCACGTCCGCACGCACGCCGCCGAAGCGCATGTAGTTGCACATCATTCGCGCGCCGCTGGCCGCCTCGAAGAGGTCGAGGATCTTCTCGCGCTCGCGAAACGCGTAAAGCAGCGGCGTGCCCCACGCGCCGGCGTCGCTGAGCAGGAAGCCTGCGAGGCAGGAGTGGTTTATGAGCCGCGTCAACTCAGCCATGATGACGCGGATGTATTCGGCGCGCTCCGCCACCTTGATGCCGGCGAGCTGCTCGACGGCGTGGCAGTAGGCCCAGTTGTTGCTCATCGAGCAAAAATAATCCAGCCGGTCGGTGAACGGGATCGAGCCGAGCCAGTTCATCTGCTCGGCAAGCTGCTCATGGTTGCGGTGCAGGTAGCCGAACACCGGCTTGAGCCGCGTCACCTCTTCGCCGTCGAGCACGACGTCCATGCGGAACACACCGTGCGTGGACGGGTGGTGCGGCCCCATCGAAACCTCCAACGTCTGCGTCTCGATGGCACCTTCCTTCGGCATCAGCTCGTAGCCTGATCCGGTCGTTGTGAGCGGCTGAATCATGCGGGTTTCGACGGCGTCACCGGCGCGGATGCTGGCGCTGGCCAGTGCTGTTTTGCTTTCTCCAAAACTTCGTCGTGCGGCGTCGGCTCATACTCGTAATCGTCCGGCGGCCGGTAGTCTTTCCGCATCGGGAAAGACTTGAAACCGTCCCACATCAGGATGCGGCGCAGATCGGGATGGCCCTCGAACCGGATGCCGTAAAGGTCGAACGCCTCGCGCTCCTGAAATTCCGCGCCGCGAAAGAGTGGCGTGATGCTCGGTAGCGACGGTGTTCCCTCGCGGCCCTCGGTTCGGCAGCGGAGTTGGAGCGGTCCGTGCTTCTTCGCCATCGAGTAAAAATCGTAAACGACTTCGAGATGTCCCGGCACATCCCGTTGCACGTCGCGGTCGCACTCGCGCGTCTTGATCGTGCGCGGCAGCCAGTCCACGGCGCAGAGATTGGAGCAGTAGTCCATCGCCAGCCCGGTGTCGTCTTTCAGAAACCGGACCACGTCAAGCAGATGCTGCCGGCCCACAACGAGCGACTTGCCCTCGATGGCGAGTCGCACGCCGGCCATGGCAGCCTCGATGCGGTCTTTGATTTCTTCCAACGATTCCATGTCAGTATATGCTCCGCGCTCCGCGGCTTATTTCACTCCTTCGCGCACCAGCGGCGCCGGATGCCACAGTTCCGGATTGCACGGCGGCTCCAAATCATGCTCGCCATACGCCGGCACCGGCCATTCGGTTTGTTGCTCGCGGTCGTAGGCGCGAAGCTTGTGTTTGCCGGTGAGATGATCCTGCTCGATTTGTTTTTGCAGCGTGATGATCGCGTGCAGTAACGCCTCCGGCCGCGGCGGACAGCCGGGAATATGCACGTCCACCGGGATAAAGCGGTCAATGCCTTTGAGCACGTTGTAGCCCTCCTTGAACGGCCCGCCGGAAATTGCGCACGCGCCCATGGCGATGACGTATTTCGGCTCCGGCATCTGGTTGAAGAGCCGCACCACCTGCGGCGCCATCTTCTTCGTCACCGTGCCGGCGACGATCATCAGGTCCGCCTGTCGCGGCGACGGACGGAACACCTCCGCGCCGAACCGCGCCTGATCGTAGCGTGCGCACGCCGCGGCGATCATCTCGATGGCGCAGCAGGCAAGGCCGAACTGCAACGGCCAGATGGAATTCTTCCGGCCCCAATTGTAAAGCCCCTCGACGCTGGTAATGAACACGCCAGCTTTCTGCAACTCGTTTTTGAGACTCTCGTCCATTGCCATGGCTTGCCTCACTTCCACTCCAGCACGCCCTTGGCCCATGCGTAGGCCAGACCGCCGGCCAGGATCGCCAGGAAAATCGTCATTTCGACCAAGGCAAACACGCCTAGCTTGTTGAACGCCACCGCCCACGGATAGAGGAACACCGTCTCGATGTCGAAGATCACGAAAATGATTGCGAAAAGGTAGTATTGGACGCGGAACTGCACCCAGGCGTCGCCTTTCGACTCCAGTCCGCACTCATACGTAGCCTGCTTGGTCTTCGACGGCCTGTGTGGCGCGAGCAGCCAAGCCAGTGCAAGAGGCCCCAACGCGAACACCAGCGCGGCGCCCAGCAACACGACTAGAAAGATATATGGGTTGTAATCAGCAGTCACAAACCTCCGGCGGGCGCCTTGCCCACCTTCAGAACCGGCAAAGCTACTGGCCCGTGCCACTCCTTGTCAAGGCGGCCAGCTTTCACTGCCCGACGCCCACCTTGACAACTACAGCCGCCGCTGGCACGATGCGCGGCTCGTTTCGGCGGACCAGAGATAATATGAATGTTGTAAGCAGTGCCCGGCGGGTCGTGGACCTGGAGATTGCAGCGTTGCGCAAGCTGCGCGCGCGGCTCAGCGATCCCGTTTCGGGCCGGCAATTTGAGTGCGCCGTGGAGCTGTTGCTGGCGTGCCTGAAACGGCGCGGCAAGATCGTCGTCACCGGCATTGGCAAGAGCGGCATCGTCGGCCAAAAGGTGGCGGCGACGCTCACCAGCACGGGCGCGACGAGCGTGGTGCTGGACTCGGTGGACGCGCTCCACGGCGATCTCGGCATTGTGACCGACGGCGACGTGGTGCTGGTGTTCAGTTACGGCGGCGAGACCGAGGAGCTGCTGAACATGCTACCGGCGGTGAAACGGTTTGATGTGCAGCTCATTGCGGTGACCGGCGAGCCAAAGAGCCGGCTGGCGCGTTACTGCGACGTGGCGCTGAACGTGGCGGTGGACAAGGAAGCTTGTCCGCTGAATCTCGCGCCGACGGCAAGCACGACGGCGATGGTGGCGATGGGCGACGCGCTGGCGATGGTGCTGCTGGAGGCGCGCGGGTTCAAGAAACGCGACTTCGCCCGGTTGCATCCGGGCGGCTCGATCGGCCGCAGCCTGTTGTTGCAGGTGAAGGACATTATGCGCACCGGCGAGCGCAACGCGGTGATCGCGACCGGTTGCACGGTGAAGGAAGCAATCATGGCCATGACGCGTGCCAAGAGCGGTTCGATTAGCGTCGTGGACAAGCGCGGCCGGCTGGCCGGCATTTTCACCGACGGCGATTTCCGCCGGCATATCGAGCGGGACGGAAACCTGCTGAACCGACTGATAGACGAGGTCATGACGCGCAAGCCGACGGTGGTGCGCGAGGACCAACTGGCTGTTGAAGCGGTGAAAATATTCAACAACCGCGAGATTGACGATTTGGTGGTCGTGGACAAACAGCTTCGGCCGGTCGGGCTGGTGGATTCGCAGGACTTGCCGAAGTTCAAAATCATGTAAATGTAGTGGCGGCCCGAAGCGGCTGCTGTAACCGAAAGAAAAAAGAAAGAACAAGTCGTATGGCGTCAGCAAACGATCTTCGTAAAGGAATGGCGATCAAATACAACGGGGAAGTGTGCGTCGTGCTCGAGACCCAGCACCGCACGCCGGGCAACCTGCGCGCGTTTGTGCAGGCGAGCCTGCGCAGTCTCCGTCACGGCCGCACCAGCGACGTGCGGTTCAGCTCCACCGAGAAGGTGGAGGTGATACCGATGGAAACCCGGAAGCTGGAATACAGCTACAAGGACCAGACCGGTTACCATTTCATTGACTCGGCGAACTACGAGGAGACGGTGTTGCAGGAAGACCTCGTTGGCCACGCAAAGGATTTCCTCATGGAAAATCAGCAGGTGGAAGTGGTGTTCGTTGACAACATCGCGGCGCAGGTCGAACTGCCTGCGACGGTGGAACTGAAAATCGTGGAGTCGGCGGATGGCATCCGGGGCGACAGCGCCAGCAACGTGACCAAGCCCGCCAAGCTCGAAACGGGTCTCATGGTCCAGGTGCCGCTCTTCATCAAGGAAGGCGAAAAGATCAAGGTCCGCACCAACGACGGCGCCTACATGAGCCGCGCGTAACAGCGCGGCCGATCACGGCGTGGTCGTCGGCGTCTCGCCATGCGTAGCGGGCTGTTTCTTGCCCTGAAACGTGATGATTCCCGGCGTCTTGGGCGTGCCGCCCTTCGGGGTGCCGACTGCGCCTTTGGCCGGGGGCGATGGAGCTTTGCCGCCCGGCTTATGGGGAATAATCGGTTGCGGGATGATGACCGGCACAGGCACCGCGATGGGAAGAGGCATTTCCTGCGCCTGCGTGCCGCCTTCTTTGGCGCGGATGGTAGTCACCACTCCATTGCGGAAAACAATCTCCCTACCTCCGGCGACGACCTTGCGATTCAGCGTCTGCGTCACGTAGTAGCCGTTGACCATCGTGGATTGGGTATAAGGCTCGTAACGATAGGTGACGAAACCCCACGTTTCCTCATCGCCCTGCGCCGTGCGCGAACCACTCTTCTCCTGTGGCTGGCCGACTGCGGCGATCACCTCGGGCTGGGTCATACCGATGAGCACCTCGTGACGGGCGATGGCCGGTTTGATCGTCCTGGCGCGCTCGCATTGTTGGTCCAACACCGCGCGCTGCTCCAGCGTCAATGGTTCCAGCGCGTCCGCATCCACCCAGCCACGCACCGTGCCGAGGGCGATAGGCTTCTCGACATAATAACGTTTCTCAGCGTAACCGATCAGGCGCACCATCTGGCCGAGGCGCAGCGAACCGAGCACCGCCGATGCGCCGCGCGAAAAAGTGATCTGTGTCCCAAAGCGCGCCTTGAGCGGAATCGGTCTCATCCCCACCTCGTCGAGGTAAAGCACATCGTTGTGCCGGATTTCATCGGCCAGTGCCGCCGCGCAGAACGCCGCCGCCAGCCACAGACCCAGCCACCGTCTCATGCGAGATCCACTCATCGCTGCGTAGGCTACGCCGCCGCCCCAGTGCTGTCAACGCGCACAAGAATCACAAGAATCAGTTCGGAAAGTCATGGCACGACCGCGGCCCCCCCCCGTGGCGTTATGCGTAAGAAATTCAGGGCTGTGCTTGCACAGACCAAGCCCGTCTGATAGCGTGTTGCACAATTTAGCGGAGGTTTTCAAACATTTTATGCCCGACTATGCAGCCAACGCACTCGTAGTCATCGCCTGCGTGCTCGTCCTCTGGACCGTGGCGGCGGCTGTCGCCGCGGTCAAGCTCTGGCAATTGCTGGAGAAGATGAACGGCAAGCTGGACTTGATTGCGACCGATCTTCGCGCGCTCTCGCAGAAGGGCGAGCAACTGCTTGGCGAGCTGCAAAGGCTTTCCAACGCCGCGCGCAATCAGGTGGAAACCGTAGGCACGATCGTCAGGGACGTGCGCGGCTGGGTGGACAAGGCGGAGAACACGACGGAATTTGTGCGGAGCACCCTGCGCAACGGCGTGCTGGGCGGCGTCACCAACGCGCGGGCGTTTTTCCAGGGAATACTCGGCTTCCTGCAATTCTTTGTGCGCCGTCCCGAAGGCGGCGCGACGACACAAAATGTCACAACCGAAAAGGAGAACTAATATGGGAGACAATGGAAACGGTAACGTGGGTGGCGTGCTCGTAGCCTTCATGGCGGGCATCGTCGTGGGCGCCGGCGTGGCACTGCTTTATGCGCCGCAGTCCGGCAAGGAAACGCGCAAGCTGCTGGCCAAGAAAGCGGACGAACTGAAGGACGAGGCGGAAGAGATTGTGGACGACGTCCTCGAGAAGGGCAAAAAAGCCCTCAAGGAAAAGAAGGAACAGTTCGACGCCGCCATCGAAGCCGGCAAAGAAACCATGACCGACGCGAGGAAGAAGCTGAAGGAAGCTCTCTAAGCCGTTCGTTCCCGCGCGGCGGCGCGATGCAACCAATAAAGCATGGCGCCGCCCGCGGCACACAACGCGCCGAGTCCAGCCAGGACAAGCGACGGGGAAAGCTCGCGCAGCAGCACGGTGGCAAACTGCATCCACAGAGCGGACAGGAATGCCATCGCCGCCAGCAGTTGTTTCACGCTGAACACGCCGCCCCGGCGCGCATCAGGCACTATTTCCTGCAACCGCGTGTCCGCCGGGACCGACGCCATTCCTGCCGTCACGCCCACGCCGATCATCGCCATCCCTGCTAGCCACGGCGACAGCGTCAGCGGCACCGCCGCGATGCAGAGGCCCATCGCGACCATCGCCAGATAAGGCAGCGACGCCAGATGCCGCAGGCGTTGTGACTGGCTCACGAGAAACAATCCCGCCGCCATCCCAAGCCCGCCGGCGCTGACCAGCAATCCCACGCCAAGTTCCGTCAGCCGCAACTGCGCCGTCGCAAACGCCAGCACCTCCACCAACAACAGCCCGCCCACCAGCGCGAACAATCCGCCCGACAGCACCAGCGGCAGCGCTTCCCTGTGCGACATCACATAACTGACGCCCGCCTTCATATCAGCCAGCACCGAGCGTCGAGCGTCCGCGCTTCCACGCTCCGCGTCTCGTTCCGGCCGCAGACTTCGCGAGATCATCGCGATCAACGCGCCGCTTAAAAGGAACGTGAAGCCGTCAATCACGAAACACGGATTGGGACCGAGCGCCTGCACCGCGTAGCCCGCCACCGGAATCGCCAGCAGGCCGGCGACAGCGCCACTGGAGTTGGAGAGCGAATTGGCCGCCATCAACAACCGCGCCTCGGCAATCCGCGGCATCGCCGCCAGCCGCGCCGGGCCATGAAACGTCGCCAGCGCGCCCATCACGAACACCACGCCGTAAAGCGCCTGCAGCGACGGATCGAAGTGACGGATCAGCGGAATCGCGAACGCAAAAGCCGCTCGCAGCAGGTCCGCCGTCACCATCGTCAGCTTGCGGCTCCAGCGATCCGTCCACGCCACCGCCAGCGGGCTGAACAGCAGCACCGGCAGCATGGCGAAGAACATCAACCGCGCCGTCTCGGACACGTTAGCAATGCCATGCACCTGGAGAATAACGCCAAGCAATGCCATCTGGTGCAAGCGGTCGCCGATGCCGCTGCCGAGCTGTCCAGCGTAAAGCTTCAGAAAGTCGTGGTTTCGCAGAATCGCGCCGAATGTTTGTTCCGATGCCATCGTGTTACCGGCATCCTAGCCTGACACCGCCGTCCGAGCGAAGCGCCAAGATTCAGAATTTAGCCGAGAGCCGTCCAAAGCAAAAAATTGACAGGAAGGGAACGGGATAGCAAGATACGCGGGTTTAGACGTGACGGGCTGACGCGCTATGGGTGCTGCGCCGGCCCGGCAAAGGGTTTATTGATGAAGATGGCTGTTATAATAATGCAAAGGTTTAGCATCGTGGCGCGTGGGCAGGGTGTGTGCCGCGGCGAAACCGGTGCGCGCGGGTCGGCCGAGACTACCCGCGAAGGCGTCCGTTTTTAACCTTCTAAAAAGGATTATTCGTGTCTGTTCCAGTCTCGCAAGCGTTCACCATTTGCAGCTACGTCATCCGGCAACGGCTGAAGGGCAATAAGTATTATCCCCTCGTGCTGATGCTGGAGCCGCTGTTCCGCTGCAATCTCGAATGCGCCGGCTGCGGCAAAATCCAGTATCCGGAGCACGTCCTGCAACGCCGGTTGACGCCGGAGCAGTGCTTCCGGGCGGCCGACGAGTGCGGCGCGCCAGTCATCAGCTTGCCGGGCGGCGAACCGCTGATCCACCCGGAGATCAAGGAGATCGTCGAAGGCCTCGTCGCCCGCACGAAATACGTCTATCTCTGCACCAACGCCCTCTTGTTGAAGCGGAAGATGGATTTGTTCGCGCCGTCAAAGTATCTGACGTTCAGCGTCCACCTCGACGGGCTGGAAGAAGATC